>Ga0315295_10004506_pt1 | contig 11892 bp, 4 predicted proteins | sample YL17G14_0_MG_FD_204453 | JGI IMG/M metagenome (GOLD analysis project Ga0315295, IMG submission 204453) | Sediment microbial communities from Yellowstone Lake, YNP, Wyoming, USA - YL17G14_0 | ecosystem: Environmental > Aquatic > Freshwater > Lake > Sediment | place: USA: Wyoming | collected... | reverse complement strand
TATTCGGCCCATGATTGCGTAATGATTCCAAAGGGAGGTGGGCGGTTCTTCTCCGGGCTTATTAGGCAAGGAACCATCTACCTCTTTTTTGGGTTCGGCGCCCAAATAAACCCACCAGAGATGAGGGCAGTATTTGCTATCTATATAAGCCAGGTCTTTTAAAAGGGTTTCCCATTCTTTTTGAGTTATCAATTTCCCTGCTAAGGCGCGATCTTTACTTCTTATAATTAAGTTCCAATAAAAATCCGAACCTCCCTCTCTTTGATCGGCGAGGGTATCGAAGCCAAAGACCATTCCTGTAAGCTGTTCTTTTCCGGATTCTTTGCCCGCCTCTTCTAAACCGCGCAAAGCATTTTCATAAGAAGATGAATATTCTTTGAAAGTTAAATAGATGCGGTCAAGAATTCGAGTATACAGTTCAAAATTTATATTCCTTAGCCCGCCTTTCTCTGATAGGGAGCCACTCACGTCGCAGGTGGTCATGAATTTGTGACGAACAATAAATTCTTTGACGGCCTCAAGATCTGCTGATCCGTCATTTTTGCTGAATAAAGATCGAGCATCCTCATCTTTAAACATCTCAATTACCGCTGAGTACCAAGACATCGAAGCGTAAGCATAATCTCCGATATTTTGGTGATATTTGATTAAAAGAAGAACCATCTTTTTTTGCTGTGGGGAAAGGTAATCAACAAATTCTAGGAGGTTATATGCATCGATGAGCTGGGCGCTTAATTTTGGGTGGCCGAAGAACCTTATTATCTTTCCAATATCATGCAAAAAGATAATTAGATCTCTCTCCTTTTCGGGTATGCTTCGGGCAGCTTCGCGGATGGTTGCCAGATTCCCCGCAATTCTTTCTGGTGCTCCATATTCCCCAAGTCTTCCCAGGCGCTTTGGAGCTCGTCTAACCGTTTCCCAAGGTTGAAAGATCTGGCGGGACACCAAATATGCATTTAGAATATGCGGGACCAGATTGGTGGAAATCATCTTTTGTTCTTCTTCAGTTAGATAAGGTCGCTTATGATATTCCTTAAACATTTCACTGAGGAACAGGGTTAAAGACTCTTCTAAGAGTTTTTGAACTTCTTTTTTTAGGTCGTCAACCGCTAGGGGCTTAATCTGATCCCTTACTGTGGCGGCCAGGCTTAAAAAGATATGGTCGAATAGAAATTGTACTAATCTTTTTGGGGGGGTCATTTTGTAGGATAGGGGAAGATCTCTCCTTTGTTCGATCTCCCCGGCTTCCAGCCCTTTTCTAAAAGCAAGGGCTTGATCAAGGATGGTCAAAAATTGGCCGTCCTGGCTGTTGTCAAGGATAAGATCAAATTCATCTAGACGGGGAGCGTAACGTTCTTTTGTCTTCCGGACGCGCTCAATCCGTCTTTGAAGAGCCTCGCCTGATTCTCTTTTCCGCGCAATTAGCCGTTTCTCAAGGGTTTCCGGGGAGCAGTGAAGAAAATTTGTGCCCAGTTTAACTTCGGGAGGGAGCGCAGCTCTTAATCCCGCCAAGGTATTTGGCCCTGCCGCGATGACCCCTTTGAAACTTGAAAGATTCGCCGGATGAACCCAAAAGGTGCTTAAACCGTAAAGGGCATCTCCAACTCGATCAACACCAACAAATTCACCTTGGGCGACAGAATCTACCATTTGTTCCTCACCCATAAAGTAATAATCTCTGCCCTCTGTTTCACCTTTGCGTATTTGCCGGTTGGTGTGGAGGACCATTTCTTTATAACCCCATTCCGTTAAAGCATTTACCAGGCTTGTCTTTCCTGAGCCTACATCCCCACAAATCCCTATGATATAAGCAGAAGGAATTCGTTTCCCTTTAAATCTTCCAAGATCAAAGAATTCGGTTTGAGATTTATTTAGATTTTCAAGAAAATGTCCTTCCAATTCTAGAAGGAGGGGCAGCGTTTCATTTATTTCAAAAGCAAATCGCAAGCGTTCCCTTTCCCCAAAATCTCGATAACCCAACGTGCCAAACCTGGAAGTTAAGATCTCTGGCACATCTGAACGGCCGGCGAGTTCAAGCAGTGGGATTCTTACGAGATTTCCGGCCTCTTCTGGATAAGCCACATCAATTTCTCTTTGCGCTTCTTCAGGGCTGGCGGAGCAATGCAGCCGGTTATACATGGGGTCGCCCGGTTTTTTAGGGAAGGGCCAGATCCTCGACCCCGCGCCAAGCGTTAATTGATAGCGGAGGCTGGCCAACACTTTTTTGGCGGTTTCTGGGTCAGCGGTTTTCAATGCGGCTTCAACGTTGGTTGGCCCGATTACATCAGGACTGCGCAGGATACTGATAAGATCTTGACCTGCTTTGGTTTCGGCTTCTATTATCATGGTTATAACAGGGGCAGAAACTATTCTCGGGTCGGTATAGCCAGCTGACATGTATTTCCGGTGATTATCAAATTTCTCGCCGGGTTCTGTCCAAAGCCTGGCAGCCAGATCGGGAGTGACATTAGTTAAAAACGGATGCAGGATTCTAAAATTGACTCTTTGATGGTGGAGAGATTCCGCAAGAAGACCAATGGCCCGGCTAAAATGTTTTATTCCATCTGGCTTTAAAATAATTAGAGCTCTTTGAGTGCAGGGCGGCGAGGATTTGCCAGGGGCCTCATAAAGATAAACCATGAAAATCCCTCTCGGCTTAAAAGCCGATAAGACTAAGAATGTCTTTGGCCAGCATGTCGGTGAAAGGTAAAGGTTTTTTGATGACCTCTACGCCATCTCCATAATATCCCCTGAAATGATGTTGCAGATCGGGATTGGTGATATATTTATCAATTAGGGAAAGATCCGGCGGGTCTTTTAGGTTCAGGTCCAAAGGAAAGAGGGTGGAAACTTCTTCCCCATTATTTAAAATCATGGTCCCGAGCATAACTCCGCCATAAAAACCAAACCTAATTTTTTTCTTTCCTGAGGGAGTATCAATTTCAAAGGTCTGCCCGGATCTCCCATTAAATCTATAAATTAAAGTAGCCCCGTCTTCTCTTATAGTGGGGTCTATATCTTCCAGGCGGCTATCATAAATTACGGTGTTCGAAGGAATGTAAAGGTCACCTTCGCCAGACCAGACAATTTCAGAATCTCGAATTACTACGTTATTTCCGATATGGATTTTGCCGCCTTTTAAACTAACGAAAGTGGTCTTTCCGCCGATATGGACGCTGTCGCGGTTGGGAATTACCAAAAGCTCTTGATTTCTTACTTCCGCTTCTACTGCTCCACCGGGACGGACATCACAGAGTCTTCTGATGGTCGCCCTGTTGACGGGATTTTCATCGATCAATTTTAACCAGGCGTTGAAAAATTCTCTTTTTGTTCCGGTATCAAGCCAGAACCCGTCAATTCGACCGGCGGCCAGTCCATTTTCTTTTTCATCGAGATCAAGAGAGATCTCCCAAATTGTTTTCCAATCGTCGTACCCTAGGCTGGCGGGTTTTCGCTTCATCCACTCATCTTTGGCTTTCTCCGCAAATTTATATTTTATGGCCATACTGGCCAAAAAGAGCTCTTTCCAATTAGCCTCTAATTTTGCGTCTTGGCATCTTTTAAAATACCACATATCATTTATGTCGGGGGCGGGATCTGAGGAGGGAACGAAACCTCCGTTTTGTTTTAGAATTTCAAGAGACGCATTCCTGATATCTTCCCAATTTAAGGTGTGCGAGGCGAGGCCTCCAAAATATTCTTCTTTAAGGGCGATTCTTTCAAGAGAGGAAAGAATAAGGTCATTAGCGATAATCCAGAAAAGCCTCCAATCTCTGCGGTCATATCCTGATCCTTCTTTATACTTGCCCATCCATTTTTCAAGGGTAGTGGAATGGACAATTGGTTCGTCGTGGAATTTCGACCAGTCGGGGATTTTATCCGCATAAGCAAAAAGGAAAGGATCTCCGTCTTTATAGGAAGGCCTTAAGTAGTGTTCTCCGTCGTTATAAAGCTCGGCGATATCTCTACGGATTAGTTTTACCATGCTATTAGCGTCGACTATCCCGCCGGAAATTTTTGCCAAATTTTGAATTGCTATTACTGAGGCTTTTTCTCTAAATTCGATTACTGCTCCAGTTTTTGGATTGATTAATAAGATGCCGAGTTGTTCTAAAGGTTTTAGTCTTTCATCCCCTGGAGTTATCCCTTCGCCCAGCACCCTTTCGGGGATAGTTAAATTTATGATTCCATGTTTATCTTCAGATAGCAGGTGATCTCCCACAGTTATTCTTCCGGCAAAGGCGTTGTCAGAAGCCGCAACTATGATCCATTCCCCGGGAGGAAGCTGTTTGGCAATAAGCTCGCACCCCACTGTTACAATTTGATTTAAGGTTCTGTTCCCAAGCATAGCGGCCCCTTTGTCGCCCTTTTCCTGTTGAGTCAAGGGAGTTTCTCTTTGGGCGATACCGGAGGCGTTAATGCCTATAAAGATTGGAGAATCCGGCGCAATTCTTTTCGCCCCTTCTGCAATAAGGAATACAAAAGTTCCTAAAGCACCTCTATAGTTTGGATTAAACTCCGGGTGTAGACCTCGACCATATCCAATAATTTCGCTTATGCCATCCCTTATTTTATTATCCGATTTGAAGGCGGCCAAGGCTCGCTGCGTTCTTCCGGGGAGGACGGAAACAGTTTCATTGCAGATGTAAAGCATTGTTTTTATGGGTACCCAGGGTTCGCCTATAGCACGATTGGCAAATTCAATTCCGGATTCTCCAAAAATAATTTCATGGTATAACCGGTTTAATCGATAAATAGCCGAGGGCGGAGGTGTGGGGGAATCCACCGGGCGAAAATTCCCGGGAAGGATGACGAATCTTACGCCCCGTTCCTGTTCGAGTCTTATAAAATACTGATAGAGGCCTCTCATTAAGGTGGATAGGTGGGGCTCGGACCAAAATATGGAATGATGGGCCCCATAAACGCCAGCTTTAAGAGCACTGTCTCTTCCATGATGAGTAATGCCCATGCTTATTTCAGGATCAGGGTTTGCTGCCGGCACAGAATAGTCAAGCGGACTTGGATCTTGAGGACCATAAATTGAATAGATGCTTCTAATGCGAGTTAATTTTTCTGGTCGAAACCCAAGCGCCAGCCCCATGGCGTCATGGGTATGGATAACTGCTATCGGGAAAGGGGCAATTTCAACGAATTTCCAAAAATTTCTTGAAAAAGAGGCCATTTGGTCAAAAGCATCTTCTCCCAAAGGATATTGAGCGGAGAGCTCTCCAATTACCTGAATATAATTAATTTCCTTTGCGGAAGGATTAATCTCAGGACTTCCTGGAACTACTACTTGCACATTAAAGCCGGCTTCTCTTTGGTGTTCAACTACTTTTTGCACAATCCTGCCTAAATGACCAAAAGTTTTCGAGACCAGAGGGTATTCCGGGGTAACATGCAGGATTGCTCCCCTTCGATTGGTAAATTGGAAAAAAATCGGTCTTTCAAAAGATGCTTTGCTCGCCCCCATGATTTTACCTCCTAAGCTATAAGTCTTCTTAAAATTTCAATAGTTTTGTCCGGAGAAGAAGCTGAGAAAATCGGAGCACTGGTTCTTCCTCCCAGTTGTTTAAAATAATCAATATTGAAATCGGGAACACAACTGATCACAGGTTTTCCAAACTGTATGGCGCTGACTATTTCATCCACGGTTGCATGTGAGCCCCCCAAATTAATAGTGGCCACACTGGATAGGGCCATGAAATCCGCTCTTTCCATTTTCAGGTTTCCAATGATAGGAATATCGATATAGGGATTACTGGCCAGGAAGGTTCGAAAGAAGGCCAATCCTAAAGTAAGGGCTCCTTTTTGATGGGCAGACCTGGCGACGGTTTGCATGTCTCCTGGACCTGATCCGGTAATGGGGAAACAGTTAAGATCGCATAAACCGGTTACCACTCTTTCTACGACTTCAGTTGTGACTCTATAGATATTTTCAGAGTCGCTACTTTTTGTGGAAGCTAAAACAGAAATTGGGGTGCGAGGTTGATCGAAATAATGATAGACCCCATCAATTTCTCCATCAAGAAAGAGTCTCTCTTCTATTTCTTTAAAAGCCCTTTCCCATGGCACCTGAACTTGTAAAGGATGATCAATAGGTTTGGGGAAGTCGTGTTTTATTCTGCCGGGTTTCTGACCTATGAAAATGACGGGTGTTCCACTGTAAGCGGCGTCCATGGTAGCTCTTATAGAACTGCTGTCTTTTTCCCCATTTAGGATTATGATTATTCTTCCAGACATAGCCGCAATGGTGGTTCGCAACGATCCATTTTCATAGGGGGTTACCACAGGAAGTTTTATAAGACCGCTGTTTTCGCTAATATGATTTTTATGTGCGCGGGCTTGCTCTTCGGATAATATGCCGACCGTTAATCCTCCATTTTCTGTCATGCCCCTTAAAAAGGGGACTAAAATCCCATTGGTTTTATGGCAGACCACCACTATTCCGGCCTTGGCTAATATTTTCCCAAGCTCATAGGCGGCGTCCGAATCTCTGGAGTCGGGGATTTGGTCGCTTCCCATGACTGAAATTATTTTAGCTGGTAAATTAGAAGTACGCTCATGGATTCCTTTACGGATTAGATTTTCCGGTAAGGCATTAACATATTCGGGCACCCGATCTAAAATTCCGTTCATATTAAATCTAGCGGCGATTCTTTGCAAAATAAAGCGAGCCCGGTCTTCATGTTCCGGGAGACCTGCTCTAAGTAAATCGGCAATTTCTAATCGAATAGTTGAAGTAGGGGTTTTCATAAATCTTATGACATCGGGGTTTCTTCGATGTTGGATGTCATCTCGATAGTGCAATCGGGCCAGCTCTCTGACAGCACAGCCCACTATTCCAGCGGTTTTCATGACCCCTGCCATATTTTCCCCTCCTTGGGAATTATCTTTCTAATATATTATCGTTAACTTAAGAGAAAAATTTCACCTATTATGAAATATGAGATATATAAAAGGGAGAATTGCGTTCCCTGTGAAAAATCAAGACGGGAAAAGGGCCCTAGGCCTAAGCTTACTCCTTTCCCTCTAGGGCCTCGAGAGGCTTAGGCGGTAATCTCATCTTTTTAAAGCAATCTACGGCTAATTCGCTTTCTCCGGGTTTGATATCCAAATCTTGAATAAGTATTTCTCCGGAAGGCAGGTAAGCGACCAATTTTCGGCTTACCTGACTGAAGCCCAGATCTCCTTCTAGGAATAATGGAAGATGTCCGCCTATAATGCTGTCTTCGATAGTGGCTTTAGAGACAGATAGATGGGTATTTTTAAAAACGATGCTTCTTGAAAGGTTGACACCGGAGATCAAACTGTTGCCTCCAATCACGCAGTGGCGGATAACGCTCCCCGGGCCGATTTTTATGTTTTCACCCAAAATGCTATCTTCTACCAGAGCGTCGGGATGAATGCTGACATTTTTACCCTGACGTAGATTGTGCGTATGATCATAGCTGCCCTGGATTTTGCGAGGCGCAGTTTTGATAAATAACCAATTGGCCAGCCAAAAATCTGAAGGAGTTGCCATGTCGATCCATTCCTTTTTTACTCGAGATTGACCGCGTCTTACGCTTTCCACAATAAAATGGGCAAACATTCTGCCCGGGGGCATTCTTTTGAACAAGTGTTTGCCGTAATCCACATTAACATCTCGGGGCTCGGGCACCAGGTTATAAATTTGCCGCAAGAGGGCGTAATTAGAGGCATTGACCGGTAAACAGGGAACCCCCAGTCTTTCCGCCGCTTCTCTTACTGCCCGGGCCTTTATCTGCTTGAAGATTTTAAGGGCCTCCTGGGGGGTTTTGGGCCGTTCCACAAATCTTTGGATAAGATTACTTTCATCGATAATAGCTACCGGATAACGATCAATGACCTCGTCATAGGGGCGCAGCACAAAGGCCACCGCTCCCACGATGCGCCGGTATTCATCCCGTGCGGCCTCAAAGGCCCGGGCGAATTTCCTGAAATTCATAGTGGGGTGGGAAATATCTGCCCCGACCACTAAAAAGGGCTCATCCTGAGGAAAACTCATCCCCCGTACTAAATATTTAGTGGTGGTGGCGGTTCCGATTGGAGAACTTTCCAGATAAGTATGGATATAACGGTCTGAAGGATTTTTCCCTTCTCGGGCGACATCCAAGACCCAGCCGTAGTGGGAATTGACAAAAAAATCGGTCAAGCCGTCAGCATGAAGCTTTTCCATAATTCTTCTAACATTGGGTCGGTTTACCACCGGAAGTGTGGCTTTAGGAGCTAGGGCGCCCATGCGCCGGTTTCTCCCTCCTGCCAAAATTACCGCTTTTTTTGCCTCTAATATAATTTTGGCCATATTAAACTGCTTTGATCCTTTTTGACATTGGGTTACAAGGCATGTATTTTTTTCGGCAATATATTTTATAAATTTCACTCAATTTGACTAAAATTTCACTTGTCGCTGGCTAGCTGCAGCAGGGCATTAAAGAGCAGTTCGGTGGCCTGGGCGATATGCTGTATCTCGGAAGATTCGTTAGGGTTGTGGCTGATCCCTTTTTCGCTTTGGATAAAGATCATGCCGGTAGGTATCTTTAAGGCAAAATTCTGGGCGTCGTGTCCGGCAAAAGACGGCGTGGTAATGGCGTGGAATCCCAGGTCGCGCGAGATCTTTTTAAATAATGACAATAAGTTGCGATCGGTCAGGACCGGCGGGCTAGGGATCCCTTTTTGCTCAAAATTGAATCGTATGGGAGGCTCTTTTTTCTCCATCAGTTTGGCAGTGGTGATGATGCGCTGGACCAGATTGCGCCTGGACCTTTCATTTATGCTCCGGACATCTAGCTTCATCTCCACCGCTTCCGCGGTCTGGTTCATGCCCCCGTCAAAGGAGCGAAAATCACCTATGGTGGCTACCGGATGCCGGCCGTGCTTGGAGGCTTTTCTGGCCAAGGCGTTGACCTCCAGGGCAAAACGGCAGGCGGTAAGGATGGCATCCTTGCCTTTGCGCTCCGTCATGGCGGCGGTCCCGGAATGAGCGCTTTGTCCGGTAACGTTTATTATGTATCTTTCCGGAGAGGCGATGATAGAGACCAGCCCCAGAGGTATCCTGTTTCTATAGAGGACACTGCTTTGCTCCACGTGTACTTCCAAAAAAGCTAAAAGGTCAGAGAAGCAAAGGTTCCAGGGGACGACCTTTTTAGGGTCGATCTTGGCCATGGTCTGTTCTAGCGCAACCTTTAATGAATTCCCTTCGCTGTCTTTCATATTCGCCGTATCCTCGGTCCTTAGCTTGCCCATCAGCAGGGAACTGCCCAAAAGGGCGCGGTCAAAACGGGTGGACTCCTCTCCACGGAAGGCGATCATTTCCAGGGTATTTAGGGGAGTGATCTGTGCCTCGCGCAATAATTTGAAGGATTCCAGTGCGCTGATCACGCCGGTCACTCCGTCAAATCTCCCCGCCCTTTTTACCGAGTCTATATGCGAGCCGAAAAGCACTCTTTTTAATGAAGGATCGGAGCCCGCCTGCAGGCAGTGCAAATTGCCGAATTGGTCATAAGAGGTGGTCAGCCCCAGCTCTTCCGCGTTTTTGGCTATATAATCCAGGGCCAGGGACTCTTCTTCAGTATAGGACAGCCGGGTTATGGCGGGCTTGCCCGGAGCGGTGATCGAAGCCAGCCGGTTTATGTGGAAGCGCAGATCGTCCTGCAATATCCTGCGCCGCTTTTCCGGCAGAGGCCTTGAATGATTGGGCCGGTAAGGGAATAGATTGGTCGCTGCTATATTGGCCACGTAATTGTTTCTTAAATCGAAAGCGGAAATTTCACACTATTTGACTAAAAATCCCGCTTCAAGTAAAATCATCTCATGCGCTTTGGGCATTTTAACAGTTTAAATCGGGAATATGTGATCTCCCGCCCCGATACCCCTCTGCCCTGGATCAATTACTTAGGCGAATCCGAATACTGCGCGCTTATCTCCCAGACCGCCGGGGGCTACAGTTTTTATCGGGATCCCCGCGAGAACCGCATCCTCCGCTATCGCTATGACAATATCCCCTTCGATAGTAATGGGCGTTACCTTTACATCCGAGATGATGAGGCCGGCAAGTTTTTCAATCCTACCTGGGCTCCAACCTACAGCAAGTTGGATAAATATGAGTGCCGGCATGGCTTGGGTTACACCGTTATTAAATCTGAGTGTATGGGAATCGAGACTAAGATCACTTATTTTGTGCCAATCGGAGAGAATCTCGAGGTCTGGAAGGTCGAAATCCGCAATCCACATTCCTCAATCCGCAATATCTCATTGTTCTCCTTCGTAGAGTTCTGTCTTTGGGATGCGGTGGGTGATAGTACAAATTTCCAGCGCACTTGGTCCACCGGCCTTGCCCATTGCGAAGGCAATACTATTATCCACGACACCCAATTTGGCTACTGGAAAGATCTTTACGCTTATTTTTCCTGTTCCGAGAAGATACATAGTTTTGATTGCCAGAGGAAAGAATTTCTGGGGGATTATGGATATGGGACGCTGCAAGCCCCGCAGGCGGTGGTCAAAGGACAATGTTCCAATTCAAAGGCCATTGGCTGGGCCCCGATTGGCGCGCACTGCATAAAACTGAAACTCAAGCCCGGCCAGAAGAAGACCATCATTTTTGTTCTTGGCGTAAGCTCCAAAAAGAAACCGCCCCGGCTAGCCGGGGCAGGTTTCCCGGTGGACAAGGAACTCCAAAAGGTAAAGGACTACTGGGTGAGCAATCTCTCCAGATTCCAGTGCGAAACGCCGGACAAGGATATGGAAACTTCGCTCAACATCTGGAACCAGTATCAGAATCGTCAGACCTTTGCCTGGTCGCGTTACGCTTCCTATTATGAGGCGGGGATAGGGCGGGGGATGGGATTCCGTGATTCCAACCAGGACACCCTGGGATTCGCGCACATGATCCCGGAAAAAGTCAGGGAAAGGATACTGGCCCTGGCCTCTATCCAGTTTCCCGACGGCTCCACTTATCACCAATACTCTCCGCTGACCGGTAAGGGAGATCTTCTGGGATATTCCGATGATCCACTCTGGCTCGTGTTCGCAACGGTAAATTACATCAAGGAGACCGGGGACTTTGGCATCCTCAAGGAAAAAGCGCCTTATGCTAGGTTAGAAGGGAATCCCTCGGTAGGTCATTATCCGCATCCTTATGCTTCGGTTATTCTAAAGTCCAAGACTAAAGAGAAAGGAAAAGATATAGGTCCTCTTTATGAGCATTTAGACAAAGCGATACTGCGCGTGTATCAGGACCGCGGACCGCACGGCCTGCCTTTATCCAAATTCGCCGACTGGAACGATTGTCTGAATATGCTGGGCAAGCGGGGCAAAGCGGAGTCGGTGCTTTTGGGGATGATGCTGGTTAAGGCGTGTAAAGATATGATGGAAATATTACAAACTCAAAAATATAAAAAGATCGCCCAAGAAATGACAAAGACGCTTAGTAAGCACGGTTGGGATGGACATTGGTTCCGCCGGGCTTATGATGACAGCGGTAAGCCGGTCGGATCAGTAAAATGCAAAGAAGGAAAGATCTATCTGGAACCGCAACCCTGGGCAGTCGTGGCGGGTTTGGATTACGGCGAGGCCGCTATGGATTCGGTTAAGAAATTATTATTCACAAAGTACGGCATTAAGCTTTTAGCTCCAGCTTATACCAAGTATTATCCTGAGCTGGGAGAGATCTCCACCTATCCTCCGGGCTTGAAAGAAAATGCCTCGATCTTCTGCCACCCCAACCCCTGGGCCGTGGTCGCGGAGTGTATTTTGGGGAGGGGAGACCGGGCCTATGAATATTATAAAGCGATCTTGCCTGTTTCTCAGAATGAAATGGCGGAGATCAGAAAGACCGAGCCCTATGTCTACTGCCAGATGGTGGCCGGT
>Ga0315295_10004505_pt1 | contig 11893 bp, 12 predicted proteins | sample YL17G14_0_MG_FD_204453 | JGI IMG/M metagenome (GOLD analysis project Ga0315295, IMG submission 204453) | Sediment microbial communities from Yellowstone Lake, YNP, Wyoming, USA - YL17G14_0 | ecosystem: Environmental > Aquatic > Freshwater > Lake > Sediment | place: USA: Wyoming | collected... | reverse complement strand
ATATCAGCAATTAATATCTCTGACTCTTCAATCCCTTTGATAATATCCGTAAGTATGACACCTGGTTTATAAACTTCATCAGCACGATAGGCATTGATACCCATACCTTCACATACTTTTTTGATCACCGTTTTATAGAGAGTATCGAATGGTTCACAAAATCTCATGATGACAAACGCTTTTGGTTCGATTCGACTAACACATAAATCTTTAAAACTAGCGCCTCCGCTGCCCCAAGTAAATATACCAAGTTGATCTCCTTTAGGCGGCTCGGGTACATTATAATTAAAGATTTGTATTCCATCGATTTTTAAAATTGTTTTAGTTCCTGTTATTGATAATTCAATGTTATAATCTTTATTTGGTTTTATCACTGTGGATATCTTACCTTCCAGGGCTAATCCTTGCCAACCTATGCCTTGTGGGGTTTGTTTAAAAATGTCTATGACAAATGCGTAGTCGTAGCCACCTATGCCTATTGAATAATAGCTTTTTATTTTGCTATCATTATGATATCCATAGATAATTCTCGCAGTTCTTCCACCGTTTTCTTCAAATCTTACCGTAGTTGTGATAACACCATTTTTCATTGTTTCGTTTATTAGTGCAACTCCATGTGGAAATGGATTGTTTCCCTCATCTGGACCGACATATCTAGCAATATTATCATGAAGATCCCATTTACCAACCATGGGTAAAAACTCTTTTACAAATACCTTTTTTTTGATATTCGTTATAACAGTATTAGGAGATTTTTTATCCGGCTTCATTTTTTGCTTTATTTCAAAATCTTTTTTACAATCAGTTAATATGTATTTCAATGATTTAATGTCATATTCGTATGCTTCACCAATGGTCCATCTGTCGTTTTGTTGTTCTGTGTCATCATCGTCAAGCATTCTCCCGACTTTTACTCCTTCCTTTGACCAGCATGTGAAATCGTAATACTCAAGAGCCCATGTTCTTTCTTTGATTCCTTTTACGCTTAATCTTACGAAGCGAATTATTTCGAATACAAGCTCTGCAAATTCCTTTATTGTTCCATTTTCAGCATATTCTTTCTTTGATATTTCATCTATTCTTAGGAGCAAAGAATCAATCATTTTTACTGCTTCGGTGGGATTAACGGCCATGTTCTTCAGTAACATATAAATGGATAAAGTAGAATTAAACATTTTGTATAAGGAATTCAGATTATGCGAAAAACATGCGACAAAAATGAACGGCTTCTGGTACATGACAGAATATTGTCGTTTGCTGATACTCTCTTATCTTTGGAAAAGATTCATTTGGCTGATAAACTATCTGAAGATCTATGCAATGGTAAAAAGACACGGGAAATGGCTAGAATCATTCTCATGAATGTGGTCAAACCACCACCAAAAAGACCGCTTTATTATTGTCATTATGAGATAAGATTTCTTCCCAGATGGACGAGAAATATTGTGAGATATCTTGGGGATTATATCGATTTATTAGAGAGAATGGCTTGGAAGAAATTTGCACAAGAAAAGTATAAACCAGGCATATCCCCTAAATTGTTAAGAGAGAAATTAAAAAAATTCATTCCAGGGGAGTTGTTTGAAAAAATCGAAGAATATGATAAGTTGTTTTGGAGACCTTCGAAACATGATTTTAACGTTGATGAATCTCTTCGACGTAATCGATTTACATCAAGAGAAACCGTATATTGCATTTTTATTACATTAGAACTAGCTGACAGAATAAAGAAGTTTGCAGAAATCGATGATTGTTGGGACCCAGAAGATATATTTCAAGATAAACAATCAAACAATTATATAACTGATCCAGACTAGTGAATATTGAATCTATTTATTCGAAACTGGAATGTCATATCTTCGTGATTTATTTCTTATGAACACACTAGTTTGATGCGATGTCAAGTTTCTTTCTACACCCATTTCTGTTCGTCTCCTTGGTTGTACGGAAGCGCTTGCTTTGTGACCTTGTAATCCAACCGATGTCTTCACTTTGACAGGACCTTTTCTGTATCCTGCTGAGAAATATGGACCATGCCTTCTACTGATACCACCTGAGATGAACGCGCCTCTGTTCGCGACAAAGAACGTCCTTTTTAGTCTTCTCACCATAGTGTTTTCACCTCCATTCAGAGATGTGCACATTTTTCTTCGCTCTTTCCAGCGCCTCATTGAAATTAGTGCCATATATTACTGTACGCTACTCTTTTTAAGCTTTATGTTTATTAAGAGTATCATAGTTACCGTTTCTATCTTTGGAGGAGGAATAACGATGAACAACACGCTTGATGTTAAAACCTTGGAAACCTGGCTCTGGGAAGCAGCTTGTAAGATCCGTGGTGAAATTGACGCTCCGAAGTATAAAGACTACATTCTCCCCTTGATTTTTTTAAAAAGATTGTCTGATGTGTTTGACGATGAGATCACACGGCTTTCTGAGGAGTACAGTAATCGGAAAACCGCTGAGGAGTTAGTAGAGGAAGACCATTCTCTTGTTTGGTTCTATGTTCCTAAGCATGCACGGTGGACCGAGATATTAAAGCAGAGTGCAAAACAAGGAGAGTTTCTTACTGATGCGGTGCGTGCGATTGCACGCGAAAATCCTAAGCTGCAGGGAGTTATTGATATCAAGGATTTCAATGAGACTGCATCTGGTCAACGGGTTGTCAGTGATGATCGGTTGAAGACATTATTGGATGTGTTGAATCGGTATCGTCTTGGTTTGAAGGATGTGGAACCGGATATCCTTGGAAGAGCCTATGAGTATTTGCTACGGAAGTTTGCGGAAGGATCTGGTCAGAGCGCTGGAGAGTTCTATACACCAAAAGAGGTTGCAATACTGATGTCTCGTATCGTGGATCCAAAGGAAGGTGAAGAAGTGTATGACCCCTGTCTTGGCTCTGGTGGATTGCTGATTAAAGCATATTTGCGTTTTAAGGAGAAGTTTGGTGTTGATACACATATCAAACCATTAGGTTTTTTTGGTCAGGAGCGACTGCATAACACCTATGCGATGGCGAAGATGAATATGTTTATTCATCGGATGGAGGCAGATGTTAGGTTGGGGGATACGATGGCTCGACCTGCGTTTCTGACTAAGGACAGTGGGCTTCGGAGTTTTGATATTGTGGTGGCGAATCCGATGTGGAATCAAGATTTTCCACAGAGCACGTATGAGAATGACCCCTACGTTCGTTTTGGGTTAGGGTATCCACCGTCGAGTAGTGCTGACTGGGGATGGATTCAGCACATGTATAAATCGTTGAATAAGAAGGGCAGGATGGCGGTTGTTCTTGATACCGGGGCAGTGTCCCGAGGATCAGGGAATATAGGGAGCAATCGCGAGCGTGATATACGGAAACGGTTTGTGGAACAGGATCTTATTGAATCAGTGATTTTGCTTCCTGAGAATTTGTTTTATAACACCACGGCATCAGGGATTATTCTAGTAGTGAACACACAGAAGAAACACCATGATCAGATATTGTTGATTAACGCATCAAAGTTGTTTGAGAAAGGAAGACCAAAGAATTTCTTACCCGATCAGACCGTAATGAAGATTTCAGAGTTATATCTCCAATGGGGAGAAGATGAAGGCATCAGTAAGATCGTTACGACAGAAGAGATTGCGAAGAATGATTATAATCTGAGTCCATCTCGTTATGTTGCACAGAATGGTGGAAACGAATCGTTGCCATTGGATGAAGCAGTTGTATTAGTAAAAGAAGCAGAAGAAGAACGACAGAAAGCAGATGAGAATTTAAAAGCTGTATTGACACAGCTAGGTTTTGAGTAGAATGCAACAGCAAAAACGACCAGAAAAGAAAGAACAATTCAAAGAAACTGAGCTTGGATTATTACCCAATAGCTGGGAGATTGTTAGACTAAATGATGTATCGAAATTGGTCATGGGACAATCTCCACCTGGAGAAACATACAACGAAAATGGAAACGGAATGCCTTTTTTACAGGGAAAAGCAGAATTCAGCACAATCTATCCAAGACATATTAAATTCACAACAAAACCTTTAAAGATAGCAACAAAAGATAGTGTTCTCATTTCTGTTCGCGCCCCTGTAGGAGACGTAAATATAGCAAATATTGATTATTGCATCGGAAGAGGATTAGCATCAATCTCTCTAAATAACGGAGAAAATCGTTTTTTATTTTATCTTTTAACCTATTTTAAACCAGAGATTGAAAAAGAAGGAACAGGATCAACTTTTAAAGCAATTAACAAAACAAAGTTACAGAATTTTTTAATTCCATATCCACTACCTATAGAACAGCATAAAATCACTTACGTTTTATCCACTATCCAAACCGCACAAGAAAACACAGACAAAGTTATTACTGCCCTTAGAGAATTGAAAAAAGCGATGATGAAACATTTGTTTATGTATGGACGCGTGAATTTGGATGAAACAAAGAATGTAGAGGTATTAGAAACAGGTGTAGGTGTGATCCCTGAGAGTTGGAATGTTAGATCACTCGTAGAATTAGTTGAAAAGACTAAACAAACGGATATGAGAAAAAACAATAATGAATTTAAATATATTGATGTCTCTGGAATCGATAGAAACTCCCTAAAAATAGTTGAATATAATACATTTAAGGGTCATGAGGCACCAAGTAGAGCTAGAAAGATTGCAAAGAAAGACGATGTTATTATTGCAACAGTGAGACCAACATTAAAAAGAATTGCATTAGTGGGTGAGGAATTCGATAATGAAGTTTGTTCGACAGCATTCTGTGTGTTAAGAGCTAAACCTCAGGAGTTGGACTTTGAATATATGTATTATGCAATTCAAAGAAATGAATTTATTGACAATCTTGGTAGGATCCAGCGAGGGGCAAGTTATCCGGCGGTGACAGATTCAGATGTAAAAAATCAAAAGATTCCTGTTCCTCCTGTCCCTGAACAACAAAAAATTGCTATATTCTTGTCTACTATTGATAAGAAAATCGATGTTGAAAAAAATAAAAAGAAATCACTCGACGAACTGTTTAAATCCATGCTTTACAATCTTATGACTGCAAAAACAAGAGTGAACGATATGGTGATGCCAAATGCCGAATAAAGAAATAGAAAAATTCGTACTAGAAACAATGAATCAAATACAATCAGGGGTACCAAAAGGATGTATTCTAAATCATGAAATCAACTTTGATATTTCATTAATAACGACAAAGAACGCAAAAGGAAAATTTGACATTCACATTGCTGGTATATCAGGAAATGTAGACAAACAACAGATCCACAGAGTAAAATTTTCCATTATCGATGAACAATCAAGAGAAAAAAACATCCAGCAATTACGAGAACCAATAAGAGTTCTAATCCAAGAATTTAAAGAACTTGATCGGTTAGAAGAGAAAACAAACAAGAAGAAAAGATAATATGCCTAAACTCGGAACAGAAAAAGCCTCTGTACAAAACACTCTTATCCAATACGCATGTGACATCGGATGGGACTACATCAAACCAGACGAAGCACAACGTCTCCGAGGTGGACGATCTGGACTACTTCTAAAAGAGATCTTCACCAATCAAATGATCAAACTCAACCAGGAGTTCATTGATAACCTCATGATCGACGATCTCATCAAACGCATTGAACGACTCCCAGCACGTATCGAAGGAAACCTTGAATCATGGGAATATCTCAAAGGACTCAAAACTGTTTTTCTCCCTAGAGAAAGACGAGAACGAAACGTCACCATCATAGATGAACACACGAAAAACAACACCTACCAAGTCACCGATGAGTTTGTCTATACCAATGGCACCCACACCAACCGCTATGACATCGTCTTCCTCATCAACGGAATCCCGGTTCTATTTGTTGAGACCAAAGCAGTTGCCAAATTCATCGGACAAAACGCAACCAGAGAATCCATCATCAGCGACGCACTTGACCAAATCAGACGCTACCACAGAGAAACACCAGAAGCCCTAACACTTTTTCAGCTCTACACCGCAACCAACATCATCAACTTCCTCTACGCAGCCACCTGGAGCCTCTCTATAAAATCAGTGTTCAACTGGAAAACAGAAACCCAAGCACCAAACTACGAAACACTCGTGAAAAACTTCTTCGACCATGAACGACTCACCAGCATCATACTTCATTTCATCATGTTCACCAGAAAAGACGATACCTTAGAAAAAATCGTTCTCAGACCACACCAAATCAGAGCAGTCGACAAACTCCTCACCAGAGCAACAGACAAAAAGAAAACACGAGCACTCATCTGGCATACCCAAGGAAGCGGAAAAACCTACACTATGATCATTGCAGCACAACGCATCCTCCAAAACCCGAAATTAGAAAACCCAACCGTCATCATGCTCGTAGACAGAAACGAACTAGAAGCACAACTCTTCGGCAACCTCGCCTCTGTTGGTATCGAACACGTTGAAGTCGCCCAAACCAAAAAACACATACGAGAACTCCTTGAAAACGATACCAGAGGACTTATTGTATCTATGATCCACAAATTCGAAGGAATACCACAAAACATCAACACCAGGAAAAACATATACGTCCTTGTTGACGAGGCACACCGAACAACTGGTGGGGATCTCGGTAACTATCTTATGGGCGCACTGCCCAATGCAACCTACCTCGGATTCACCGGCACTCCTATCGACCTATCGCAACACGGGAAAGGGACCTTCATCGTCTTCGGTAAAGATGACCCGCCCTATGGGTATCTCGATAAATATGGGATAGCAGAATCCATCGCAGACGGCACCACCGTCAAACTCCACTACACCCTAGCACCAAACGAACTCAGACCAGAAAAAGAAATCCTGGAAAAAGAATTCCTCAGCCTCGCAGCAGCAGAAGGCATCAGCGACATCGACACACTCAACCGCATCCTTGACAAAGCAGTCACCCTCAAAAACATGCTGAAAAACAAACAGCGCGTCCAAAAAGTCACCCAATTTATGAGTCATCATTTCACCGAATATGTCGAACCCATGGGATACAAAGCATTTGTCGTCGCTGTCGACCGAGAAGCATGCACCCTCTACAAGAAAGAACTCGACCGCTACCTCCCAAAAGAATATTCTGAGGTTATTTACAGCCCAGCAGCAAACGACCCTGAAGAACTCGCACAATATCACTTTTCTGAGGAAAAAGAAAAACGCATCAGAAAAGCATTCAGGGATCCAGAGAAACTCCCCAAGATCCTCATTGTCACCGAAAAACTCCTTACTGGATTCGACGCACCAATCCTCTACTGCATGTATCTTGACAAACCCATGAGAGACCACGTCCTTCTCCAAGCCATCGCTAGAGTAAACCGCCCCTACGAAGACAAAGACGGAAGAAAGAAACCATCTGGATTTGTTCTCGACTTCGTTGGGATCTTCGATAACCTTGAGAAAGCATTAGCATTCGACTCAGGTGACATCACCGGTGTCATCGATGATATCCAACTCCTCAAAGAACGATTCACCACTCTTATACAAAAAGGACAAACCACATACCTTACCATCATCAAAGGGAAAACAAAGGACAAAGCAATCGAAGCACTCCTCACCCATTTCAGAGACGAACAAACCAGACACGACTTCTATATTTTCTTCCATGAACTTTCCGACATCTACGAAATCCTCTCGCCAGACGCGTTCCTGAGACCCTACATCGAATCCTTTGATACTATCGCACGCATATACAAAATTCTCAAAGAAGCCTACGAACCAGGAATCATTACCGATAAAGAATTCGCTAGAAAAACCGCCAAACTCGTCCAAGAACATACGAAAAGTGGTGTCATCAAATCCACCATTGATATCTATGAAATCGATGAACACACCCTTAAAAAAATCGAAAAAGAAACCGCAACAGACACAGAAAAGATCTTCAACCTCATTCGCAGCATCACTGCAACCGTCCAAAAAGAAGGCAGCATACAACCCTACCTCAGGTCCATCGCAGAAAAAGCAGAACTCATCTCAATCCTCTACCAACAACGTCAACAGGACACCCAACAAACCCTTGACGGCCTCAAAGACATCGTCGACAACATCAACCAAGCAAAAAAAGAACAAACAGAAAAAAACATGCCAAAAGACGTCTTCTCCACCTACTGGCTCCTCAAAGAAGAAAAAGTACCCGACGAAGAATACAAAGCAAACTCCATGAAAAAAATACTAGAAACCTACCCGCACTGGAAAACAAGCGAAGAGCACGAACGGAAATTCAAACAAGAAATACTCAAAGTCTTCACCAAATCACAAATCGAACCAAAAAAAGCAGTGGAACTCACCAACAAAATCGTTAAAATGTTGAAAGGAGCAGAAGAATGATACCGGTCCAAGACTTTAAAACAGAGGTTCTGACCTGGGCGGAAGAAGTCGGTGTCGAACCAAAAGAGATCCATGTAAGAGAGATGAAACGAAAATGGGCGAGCTGCTCAAATAAAGGACGCCTTACCTTTTCATATGCACTCCTGAACAAACCAGTTGAAGAACGATCAACAGCTATAGTCCATGAGCTTCTCCATCTGCGATATGAAACTCACAATAAAATGTTTAAATCACTCTTATCAACACATCTTAGTAAAAAAGGTATTGAGGTTTCATCTGTATTTTTAGAATAGTTATTGTGATGATTGATGATAAATAAAAAAAATAGGAGTTGAGAGAATCCCAACTCCCTTATTTTTCTAAGTTTCCAATATTTTTTTATCGCACCGATCACAGAAGATTATCACATCCTCATTACTATCTTTTTCAGTAATGATTTCATCTTGTGTGATATCTTTCAATTCACTATCATTCACACAATCGGTGCATACTATCTCGCGTTCGAACCAATATCCAACTATATCTACCTTTTTTATTTCCATATTACATTCTACCTCCTTTTTTCTGAAGGAGGCTGAAAAAAGAGACTAAGGCAGTTTTTTCAACCTCTGCCTACCGAACTATACCTTACCGCGATTCAGCCCATGACGGGCCGCTTAATCCCATAAAACAAATTACATCATACTATATATATTTTATTATTATATTAATATAAAAGAAGGAGCAAATATTGCTTCTTCATTTCCTTTTAAGGTAGAGAAACCCAGTTCTTTTGTTCACACCGACGGTGTACCCCTCTGGCATATCGCAGGGCGTACCGGATGGTGGTGTTCTTTTGCAAAAGAAATAGATTTCTTGACTTCGTCCACCTTTTAGGTGAACAATCCGTGTATATAACGTCCATCCTTCATGAACATATACCATAGTATTACCTCCTAGAAAAAATATTATACAAAAATTTCTGGTTCACATCTAATATTTTCTCACGCACCAATTTTAATTTCTTTTGTTTGATGTTAAAACTCCAGCGCTGCACGACTTCATGCATTCGCTCGGGATGCTTCCATGCATTTTTATGCCGCTCTATGTTGAAGTTAAGGCCATTCTTTGTCTTTCTCACGTTCTCGCCCCGGTTGTTCAATCGTCCTTTGGTTAATCCGCCAGGTATTTCTTCGTCCCTGTAAACATCTTCCATATACCGAGAGAAAAGACTTAAAAATTTTTTATTTGGCTTACTGCATCCGTCCCAATCAGTATATATTTCAAGGAAGTGCTTTTCTAATGCAGAACTATAATGGTCATAACAATAAGCATTTCCATGAATGAAATGGCTAGGGCCTGCATGTTGTTTGCATCCTGGCCAATCGCACAAATTAACATTGTTTATCGTTGCCATTGGAATCACCTCAAATTATAACCATGAACTGCAGATTCATCATGATTTCTAACTACACCATAAGCATATAACATCGAAAAATAAGAAAATACAAAATTTTTCATCTTTAGAACCACTTTTCCTTTTCATAACCAAATACAGAGCCGAACGGGAGTTTCAAGCGAACATCCAGATCAAATGATTTTAACGTAAATAGGAGGGAATGACCGGCCTCCCAGAATTCATTCTTATTTGCTTTCCGCAAGAGCGAATCTGCTTTTTTTTCTCCTAGTCGTTTCACAAGAGACCTATATAGAAGTATCAATAATATTTCTTTCATTCTGTCGTATTTTTCCCAATTTAGCTCTGCTTCATAAGCATGAATCATCTCGTGTAAAAATGCGGTTTTTCGTTCTTCTTTAGAAAGACCCTGCTTAATCGCAATCTCTAGACGTCGAAAGTTACAATGACCATCGAATTTTCTTAATTTTTTTTCAACAAACCTCCATTCGGATAAGGTAATACATATCGCACCTTCGTAATAACATAAACGGGTTTTCTTTCCATCTTCAGTTTCGGTAAAGTATACGAAAGATTCAAGAATGCTTTTCGACTGCAGTGTCATATCCTTAAAATATCGATCTTCGTATGCTAAAGCCTCTTCGGAAAGTCTCATACTTTGAGGACTTGCGCATCTGAATTCAAAATTTTTTACCTTATTTTTTTCTCGTGATTCATATTTCTGTTTTGCCATTGTGTATACCTCCTTTTATTATTTTGATGCTTTTATCCATCATATTGTATTGTTTTGTGATAATCTGATAAATTTGGAGCATGTATCATTCTCCTCTCTTTTCTCCGTTACAATTATGTCTTCTCTTAGCAGAATTTCTCTACCAGGAATATCTGTTCTCAGAACTCCAATCTTTTTTCCAATCATTCCCTTGAGTTTTTTTATCAAATCGTCCGATGCTTTAGGCACCTTGACGCTCCATACCGTTGTGAATTCTATTGTTATAGTATCCTTTTCTTCTTTTACACCTGTGAGTTTACCGATTGCTTCATGCCATTCTTTTAATACGTGTTCATTCATTTTTTATCATCCTCCTTTCATTACTTTTCTTGTGTTTTTATTTTTACGCTTGATCCCTTTTTCGATCCATATATCTTGAATTCTTTTTCATACAAGATCAAAAATACAAATCAGCGTTATCATCATCTATACAATGAACAAATCCATCCATAAAACTACCTCGCTGTCTTCTGCTCGGAACTCTCTTCATACATCGTGGAAGATAACGCTTCAACCATGAACGAATGTTGTCGCGCATTTTCGATTCATTTTTTGTTTCTAACATACGAACAAGTTTTTGTAGCTGAGTGTTATCATCAATATTTTCAGACAGATGTCTGGCTAATTCGTAACCAGCACTGTAATAGCTTCGATCTCCACCTTGTGATGCTTCATAACACAACGCTTTGAAGAAAGTTGGGCAAGCACCACTCGGTTCATCATCGTAATTCAATTCATTTTTCATTTTTTACCTCCAATATACTCACATTTTCTTTCTTACGTGTTTTTTATGGGAATTATTCATGATAGAAATTCGTTTAGCTTTCTGAAAAACATGCGAATCGACTTCATCGCCCCACGCATCCCATCCCGGAAACCGCTCTCTCGCAAAGAGTTCTATCCTTGGCAAATCCCCCATTAGCCGAACAATTCTTTCTCGTACTTCGTCTGGTTTTCTGCTATGTTCTCTTCTTATGGTAACAACTAATTGGCTAACATCTTGGTTAATTATTTTTGGATGCCCTTTTACGCCTACTAAACAGAATTCTGCGTTTGATCTTGTATAGTAACCCATTCCACTGAAGAAACCAGGGGATTTTTTATTTTTTTTAACCCAAGTAAAGGCGACCTCCTGAAATGAAAAGCCCCATGCTTTCATAACTTCAAATGCCTGTTGTAGCATAGGACTTGTTGCCCAAAGAAACAATATGCAGTCATCTTCTGATATATCTGCCAAAGGGAGTTTTTTAATGTCATTTAACTCCATTGTTTTATAGTGTTTTTCAGCACTTCTTCCTTTGCCTTTTTCACTCCAAGTTTTAAATTTCCATGGAGGATCAGCATAGATGATCTTATATTTTTTTTGGGGAAATAGATTCATCATTTCACCTTTCCTTCTCGAA
>Ga0315295_10004504_pt1 | contig 11894 bp, 9 predicted proteins | sample YL17G14_0_MG_FD_204453 | JGI IMG/M metagenome (GOLD analysis project Ga0315295, IMG submission 204453) | Sediment microbial communities from Yellowstone Lake, YNP, Wyoming, USA - YL17G14_0 | ecosystem: Environmental > Aquatic > Freshwater > Lake > Sediment | place: USA: Wyoming | collected... | reverse complement strand
CTTTGTCCTCACTAATTTAGGATAAGACCGCGGGACCGAAAGGAACTGAACAGATGATATAAAAAAGTAAATGAAAGATCAAGGAAAAAAAAGCCCCTACGTGGGCAGGGGTGGAGGCCTGCCCCCACAGGAAATGGGATCAGGCATAAATAACTAGCGTGCCCAGCCAAAGGGCGTACGTGCTTGCGGGTGAAAGTCCCGCCAGGGTAAGAGCCGGAAGCCCTGGAGCTTGGATAGCAGGAGGTGATGGAAACGTTGCTTTCTGAACCCTATTGACAAAGCCCCGGAAAGCGGGGTGAGCAACTATCCGGGTCGTAACGGAAGTAAACGTAGATGTATCCTCGTAATTGTCGAAGTCCACTGGCTGAGCCTCTTAGTTACAGGCGAAGGCAGCATCCTGGTGCTGAGACCGGCAGAGAGAGGTACGAGGGCGGTGGCGGGGTATCAGCGGCGACAGGGATAGACAGGCGTGCGATCAACTGAGGGAACCCTCCTCATCCCTGCTTAAAGGGGACGTCTGCGCGGAACGCGATTGGCTATTTTATGTCGGAAATTTATTACGATCGTTTATGAGAGGAGCAATTTCGGAATGGACGTCCCCTTTTTCCTTTTAAATATGCCTGAGACGGATTTGCTTCTTGCGGGGCTGCCACAAAAAGCCGGCTATCCTTCGAATAACTAATACAAACGCAATAAATTTCTTTACAAGTCATTGCGAGCCCGAAGGGCGGGGCAATCTCATTCTTCTTGGGATTGCTTCGTCGCTCCACTCCTCGCAATGACAGGTTATTTAATACATTTGTATTAGTAAGCTTTCTTCTTAGTTATCCTCTGCGACGGTCATCTTGCTTCATTGAGACTCCCGCCGCGAACATCCTTCTCACCAATCAATAGTTTTCTTATCCATGAAGAACCCGCCCGTGGGGCCGCCATCGGGAAGTGTCGCAAGCCATAGGATGGTCTCCTGGGCTTCCTCGCAAAAAGCGTGGGTTCTGGATGAACCAGCGGTTCATGCGAATTGCGAAAAAGAGGACATAAGGTTGTAAGTTGACAAGCAAAGATGTTTCTGGTGCGGTTCCGCCATGCGCAGAAAAGCGCGCATTGGCACGGGGGGCGCTCTCCACCATCTGATCATTCGGGGTATCGAGCGCCAAAAGATTTTTCAGGATGACGTGGACCCCAATCATTCTCTTGCTCGTCTGGGAAATGCCGTGTTCTCTTCGGTGTGCCACGGGACGTTCCCCTCGCTTGGGGGAGGGTGTGAAAAATTTGGAACGTACCCCCTCACCCCGCCCTCTCCCGCCAGGAGAGATGGGAAACATATTGAAATAAGAAAGAAATTCCCTCCCCCTTGAGGGGGAGGGTGAGGGTGGGGGTGATTTAAGGGATTATTTCACAGCTTCAGGGAGCTTGGGGTGAAGGCGACGGAGCTGGCGAGGCGGATCGGGATATGGGCAGGGCGGGCAGCTATACGGTTTGACGACATAAGAGTTGCGGGAATCCACTCCAAATAGGTGTGCTTCACGCATGACCAGAGCCAAAGATTTGAAACTTGTTCTCGACTATCCTGGAATTGAACAGGGTGACTTAGTAAGCCATCCGTAGTATACCGTGCTGCACCCGCCGGCCTGGCACAGGAGGAAACGAGATGCACTGGTACTTCAACCCCTACGCGCTGATCCTCTTCATCTGCGCGCTGGCCACAGTGTGGGTTGGGGTGTACGCCTGGCGCCAGCGCGCTCAGGTCGGAGCAGGGCCCGCGCTCACGTTGCTGGGGACTGCCATATGGTCACTCGGATACGCCGTGGCGACTGGTGTCCACGACCTGACATGGCGTATCTTTTGGGCCAAGGTCCAACATCTGGGCATTGCCCTTACACCCGTGGCGATGGCCGTCTTCGTCCTCCACTACATCGGCCGCGAGAAGTGGCTGACGCGCCGGAATCTCGCTCTGCTGGCCGCCGTGCCGTTCGTGGGCATGCTGCTAGCCTGGACCAACGAGGTGCACGGGCTCATTTGGGCGCATGTCAATCTCAAGATCGTGCGTTCGCTTGCGCTCCTGGACCTTTCATATGGCCCCTACTTCTGGTTCTATTTCGCGTATAACTACCTGGTACTCTTGGGCAGCGCAGTCATATTCCTGCGGGCGGCGCTCCGTTCACCGCACCTGCAGCGTAGACAGGCCGCCATCATGCTGATCGGGACGCTGTGCCCAGGGGTAGCAATCTTAATCTACCTCACCGGCCTGAGCCCGTTACGTCACCTGGACCTGGCGCCGCTCGGTTATAGCCTGTGCAGCCTGGTCCTCGCCTGGGGAATTTTTCGCTACCGCCTGTTGGACATCGTGCCGGTGGCGCGCGATAAGGTGATCGAGAACATGACCGATGGCGTGATTGTGCTGGACACGCAGGGGCGGGTCGTGGATGCCAACCCAACCATGCTGCAGCTCATCGGGCGCTCCGCTGGGGAAGTTGTCGGCCGGCCGGTCGCGCAGTTCCTTGCAGGGCGGCTCGACCTGGTCGAGCCCTGCCAGGAGGTGCCCAAAGCGCAGGTCCCGATTACAATGGGAGAGGGAAAAACGCAGCGCTACTTCGACCTGCGTATCTCCCCCCTGTACGGGGGGCAGAACAAACTCGCCGGCCGGGTGGTTGTCCTGCGCGACACCACTGAGCGTATGCGGGCAGAGGAGGCGCTGCGGGATTCGGAAGAAAGGTATCGTTCCTTAGTGGCCAATGCGATGGATGCCATTTTTATTGTTCAGGAGGAATTAATAAAATTTCCGAACCCGTTCACCTTGTCATTGACAGGATATTCTCAAGAAGAATTAACCACTCTTCCCTTCTTCAACTTTATCCATCCTGACGACAGACATATGGTCATTGATAATCATAGGAGAAGACTTAAAGGTGAAGAGGTTCCCACCACCTATTCTTTTAGAATAATCGACAAAAAAGGTGAAGAGTTATGGGGGCAAATCAATGCGGCCCTTATCACATGGGATGGGAGGCCTGCTGTTCTGTGTTTTTTCAGAGACATCACTCCGCAAAAGAGATTGGAGGCTCAATATCAGCATGCCCAGAAGATGGAATCGATCGGCACGCTGGCTGGAGGAATTGCCCATGATTTCAACAATATCCTGACTTCCGTTTTGGGATATGCGGAGCTCGCCAGTTTAGATACACCGGAGAATTCCAAAGCCCAATACAATCTGCAGCAGTCCATCAAGGCAGCCCATCGGGCCAAAGATCTGGTGCAGCAGATCTTGGCCTTCAGTCGCCAGAGCAAGCAAGAGCGGAAGCCGCTGGATATCGAGCCCATCGTCAAAGAAGGTTTAAAATTGGTGAGGGCCTCCTTGCCTACCACTATTGAGATCCGGCAGAATATGGAAGAGGATTTGGGAGCTATTGAGGCTGACACCACGCAGATCCATCAGGTGTTGATGAACCTTTGCACCAACGCGGCCCATGCCATGAGTGAGAATGGGGGCGTGTTGGAGGTATCCCTTACCAAATTTGATATGGATGCGGAGGCTTCTGCCGCCTCTCCAGAGGTCGAGCCCGGTCCTTACCTGCGTTTGAGGGTAAGCGACACCGGACATGGCATGACTCCGGAGATCTTGCAAAGGGTCTTTGACCCCTATTTCACTACCAAGGAACCCGGGAAGGGAACCGGCTTGGGATTGGCGGTAGTTCATGGGATTGTGAAGAGCTATGGAGGAGGTGTTACGGTTTCCAGCGAGCCGGGAAGGGGTACGACCTTTGATATTTATTTTCCAAAGATCGAACCCGTCAAGGGACCATTGGAGGCGGGAAGAATTGAACCTCTTCCCGTCGGCGGACACGAGCGCGTTCTCGTTGTTGATGATGAGAAGGCCATTGTGGAGATCGGCCAGGAGATCCTCCAGCACCTGGGATACGAGGTGGTGGTGAGGACGAGCAGCGTGGAGGCCCTGGAATTATTCCGGGCTCAGCCTGAAAGGTTTGACTTGGTCATCACGGATATGACCATGCCCAACATGACGGGAGATAAGTTGGCGGTAGAGTTGATGCGGATTCGGCCCGATATCCCGGTTATCCTATGTACCGGGTTCAGCGAGCGTATTACGAAGGAAAAGGCCGAAAGCATGGGAATTCGGGAATTTCTCTTGAAACCTCTGGTTATGAATGATCTCGCCAGGGTTATTCACCGAGTGATTGACCAGAATAAAAAAGGAGGTTGAAACGGCTCGAATACTCGTGATCGACGATGACCCCCAAATCCGGGAAATGCTTGGGCAACTCCTGGAAAGGGCTGAATATGAAGTTTTGGTCGCCCCGGATGGCAAAGTGGCCCTTAAACTTCATCAGGCGAACCCAGCGGATCTGATTATAACCGACATTGTCATGCCAGAGAAGGAAGGGTTGGAAACCATCATGGAATTTCGGCGTAACTTTCCCACCGTTAAAATCATCGCCATCTCTGGCGGAGGCCGAATTGGGCCGGCAGAATACCTGCATTCAGCCATACTACTCGGTGCCCACCGAACATTGTCCAAGCCTTTTGAGGTACAGGAATTATTAAATGCGATTCAGGAGCTTTTGAGTACTTCCTGTCCCGAAGACAGATAATAGACTGAGGAATCTTTTGCGACGGTCATCTTGCTTCATTGAGACTCCTGCCGCGAACATCCTTCTCACCAGTCAATAGTTTTCTTATCCATGAAGAACCCGCCCGTGGGGCCGCCGTCGGGAAGTGTCGCAAGCCATAGGATGGTCTCCGCGGCTTCCTTAACAGAGCGCGGGGCTTGAGGGCCTCCAAGATTTGTGCGAGTCCAACCGGGGCAGACGGAGTTCACCAGTATATTTCCGCCACGAACGGCGTCGGCAACCATCAGGGTGACCGTGTTCAGAGCCGCCTTCGACATCTGGTAGGCCGGAGCCCCCCCATCGGTCATGCCGTTGAGCTGCCCACGGCTGGAAGAGACGTTCACCACCCGCCCGTAACCGGACTTCTTCATGAGAGGGACAAAGGTCTGGCACATCAGAAGCGGGCCTAGGGTGTTGATTTCGAGCGTTATGCGAACGACGTCGAGGTCGACTGCGAGAACGCTCGGACCTTCGCCGACATCGACCCTCTTCGGGGGCTTTTTAAAACGCCGGGCCATTAAGCCTTCGAGCCTGCTTCTGCCTTCGTCGAGAAGAACGCCCGCATTGTTCACCAGGACATCCACGCGGCCGAAATTCCGGAACACGAACGTCCGCAGAGCGCGAATCTGTCTTTCGTTGGTCACATCCAGCAGGTAATAGGTGACGTTCGCTCCTTGGCGGCGAAGTTTGGCCGCCGCGGCCTCTCCCTTGATACGGTTCGGGCTCGTGAGCACAACCCGATAACCGATCTCACCTAACTGGCGGCAGACCTCCAACCCGATTCCCCGGTCGGAGCCGGTGACAACGGCGACCATGTCATTTCCCTGAACTTTTTCCCCTTGGTTGCTCAGACGCGGTTTCATTATACCCCCCTATGACCTTGAGTTTCGTTCATCATGCCAAAGGGCTTACCTTTCCTCTGCCGGAGAGCCGCCAGGCGGTTAAGCGAGGTCGGAGCATTCTTTTGACTCTCCCTTCTGTATTTAGTATATTCTTATTCTTAACAAAAAGAGTGGCCCTTTTGTTTTGGAGTTGAAGAAAAAACGTAACGGAATTAACCGAACTACGCCCCTTCTTACTGTGCGTCCGCTGCGGCGCACACTTTCAGGACACGCGCGTCCCATCCCCTCTCTGCATCCGCATCTTCCGGCTTCTGCCATGCTCCGAACTTTTATTCCTTTAAATGCGGAATTCCCAAAAAAATATTTTAATGGGGAACAAAATCGGCTCTGCTATTGTCTAAAATAGTAAAAAATCGAAAAAGGAGGTTTTCCCAATGAAAAAAACCCTCATTCTCATCACCCTTCTCCAGTTCCTTCTTTCCGCCCCAATATGCTACGGCGCACCCTTGAGCAGCACCCTCCAGGATCAGCAGGATGTGGCCATAACCATTTACAATTCCAATTTGGGGCTGGTGAAGGATACCCGAATCGTCGATATGAAACCCGGGATCTTTGAGCTGAAGTTTATGGATGTGGCCGCAAAGATCGATCCTACCAGCGTCCATATCAAATCGCTGGTCAATGGAACAAGCCTAAATGTCCTGGAACAGAACTACGAATACGATCTTCTAAGCCCACAAAAGCTCCTGGAAAAGTTTATAGGGCAGAAGGTCCAGCTGGCCACGATCCATCCTGAGACGAAAAAAGAAGAGATCGTTGAGGCTATCCTTCTCTCAACGCAGAATGGAAATATCTTTCAGATCGGAGATAAAATCTCCATCGGCCATCCGGGCCGCATTCTCCTGCCGAAGATCCCCGAAAATCTCATTCCGCAGCCGACCTTGGTTTGGATGCTGGAGAACAGGCTGAATAAACCCCAAAAACTGGAGGCCTCTTACCTGACTTCCGGGATCAACTGGAAGGCCGATTATGTTGCCGTTTTGAATAAGTTGGATACCCTGACCGATTTAACGGGCTGGGTCACCCTGGACAACAAAAGCGGGGCCACCTACCAGAATGGACTCCTCAAGTTGGTTGCCGGCGATATCCATCGGGTTCCACCCTCCGTGCCGATGGACCGGGTAGGAAGGATTCAGGCAGCGAAAGAAGCCGCCCCTCAGTTTACAGAGGAATCTTTCTTCGAATATCATCTCTATACACTTGACCGGAGGACGACGATCAAAGACAACCAGACAAAACAGATGACCCTCCTCGATGTCAACCAGATCCCTGTTAAGAAGCTCTTTATCTTTTCGGGCTCCCCTCAATTTTACTATTATCAAATGGATCAGGGGTCGAATAAGCAAAAGGTCGGTGTTTTTCTCGAATTGGAAAACAGCAAAAAGAACAACCTGGGAATGCCTCTCCCCAAAGGGACGATTCGGGTGTACAAAGAGGACAAAGACGGCAGCATTCAATTCGTCGGCGAGGACCGGATTGACCACACGCCCAAGGATGAAAAGGTTAAAATGAAAATCGGAGAGGCCTTTGACGTCGTGGGGGAAAGGGTTCAGACTGATTATAAACGCATCGCCCGCAATCTCTTGGAAGTCGGATTCGAAGTCAGCTTGCGAAATCACAAAAATGAGGGTATCCGGGTCTTCGTAGAGGAACCGGTTCCTGGAGATTGGGAGATGCTTTCCATCACCCATCCCTATGAAAAACTGAGCGCCCATCTGATCCGGTTTGATGTTCCCGTCCCTAAGGATAAGGAGGCAAAGATAAAATATAGGGTCCGTTTTAAATATTAAAAGCAGAGGGGATGGATTAGCCCCCTAAGGGCGGGAGCGAGCGAGCACAGAAAGGGGGGTCAGGCCGCAACATTCAACAATTCCAGAAGTCATTTATGATGCAATAGGGTCATAGAGTCTACCTAAACGTTGCATAAAACTTTTCAAAGACATCACCCCCACCCAACCCTCCCCCCTCCGAGGGGGAGGGTTGGGGTGGGGGGGAACAATTCACGGGAAGTGAGATTTTCGACTTACCATTCAAAACCCTTTTTTCCTGTGCCGGTCCTTGAATCGAACGGAGTTTTCATCCATTTTTTTGCAACTATGAGGTCTATTTTCTTGGCATTCGATTTCTCTGGTTCTCGTTTCTGAAAAAACAAAACCCCATCTCTTTCCAGGAAATGGGGTTTCGTCTCTTCATTCCATGTAACCCTCCAGCAAGGGTTTAGAAAGGCCGAGGGGATAAAACCGGGCGACCGAACGCGATTGAACAGATGCTATAAAAAAGTAAGTGAAAGATCGAGAAGAAAAAAGCCCCCACGCGGGCAGGGGTGAGGGCTTGCCCCCACAACCCAGACCCGGATGCCGGTGTAAAATAACTTATTAAACTAAGACATCGATGTTACAGTCTCCTACCTCAACACCCTGCTTTGCAGAATATCTTGCAGATCTCTTCTACCGTCGAGAACACAGTGGACAAAGACTTCAGATTTTTTGACCCGATAAATAATCCTATACGGCTTGTAAAAAATTTCTCTATATTCCCGCACACCGATGCATTCCAACTCTGGTGGGGAATGGCCTCTTCCGGGCATTGTCTCCAGTTTAAAAACGGTTTGCTCCAGATTGTCCAAAAACCTATCCGCCTTTTCGGCGGAATCGTTCTGAGCAACATACCGATATAGGTCAACAAGGTCTTTCTCCGCATCTTCCACAAGGTAGACTGTAAATTTCATGGTTTGTTCAACCCGGTGGCCTTTTCCCGCAAGTCTTTAAAAGCTTCTTTTATGGGGCGGTATTTTCCTTCCTCCAGGCTTTTTGAGCTCTGGGCCAACATTTTAAGCAACGCCAGGGTCTCCTGGGTTTTTTCAAATTCACGGATATCCTGAAGTATAACCTTGGCTTCTCCATTAAGTGTAATGACCATAGAACTATGAGTTTGCACAACGTCGCGTATTATTTCGGAAGCATGCGATTTAAAATAGCTGATTGGCTTAACTCTTTGACTCATTTTCATTTTTTGACCCTCCTGTTTAAATGGTCTAAATTAAGTCTATATTCAGGTCAAAATTTTTTCAAGGGAAAAATTGTATTGCCCCTGTATCTTTCCCTTAAGTGGGAGTAAAAAGAGGCAGGCCTGACTTTTTTAATTGCTATCGCCCTCCTGGCCTATCGGGGGCTGGAAAATGCGGTATACGAGCATGTCAAGAGAGCCTTAAGACTCGGGGCCACCAAGCAGGAACTCCTCGAAGCCATTGAGTCATCCATTGTTCCCGGCGGGGCCCCTACCTTTTCGACCGGATTGCGCGCCTTGATGCGCGTCGATGAAGAGAAAAAGGCGAAGTGAAGAATCATGGCCATGGCCAACGATGTGCAAAACGGGTAGGCCTGGGCTCGGCGTTGAGTTCCATGAAGACAAGCCAACCGGTATTTGCTAAAATAGAGGAGGAAAACCGAGGAAGAGGGAAGAGCTTTTCTCGGAGTGAAAGGGTATGAGCTAATCTTTTGAACCTAGGAAGGGAGAAGGGGTTATGCCGGAGCTTTATGGATACATGGGGAAAATCCTGCGAGTGGACCTGAGCAAGGGATCGATCGCTGAGGAATCACTTTCCCCGGCTTTCATCGAGAAATTTGTCGGCGGGACAGGTTTCGGCGCCGAATATCTATACCGCGAGGTGCCTCCGGGGGTGGAATGGAATGATCCGGAAAATCGGATCATTATGGCCTCAGGGCCGCTGGGAGGAACCCTCGTATCCGGGACGGGGACCTTTTCCCTGGTTACCAAAGGCCCGATGACTAATCTGGCCGTCAGCACCCAGGCCAACGGCATGTGGGGAGCTTTCCTCAAATTTGCCGGCTACGATGCCCTGGTTATTCAGGGGCAGGCTCCCAAATGGGTTTATCTACATATCGAGGAGGGGCGGGCCGAGCTTCGTGATGCTTCCACCATCCTGGGTAAGGACACCTGGGAGATGGAAGAGGCCATCCGGAAGGACCTTGGGACGGCCCAGAGGATAAGCGTTTTCGGGGTTGGTCCAGCCGGAGAACATCTTGTTCGTTATGCGGGCGTGGTCGGGGATAGAGGGCACATTGCCTCCAAGAATGGCTGCGGTTGCGTCATGGGCGCCAAGCGTCTCAAGGCCATTGCCATCACCCGGGGCCGCAAGCCGATGATGGTTCGGGACAAAGAGACCCTGGTGGAAAAAAACAAAGCCCTCGACCAGGATGCCAAAGCCAATCGCGGCGGATTGCTTTATAAATGGGGAACCGGAGGCACATTTTCTCCCGCAGCGTTGGGCGGCTGGCTGCCGGTTCGAAATTACACCACCAATCTATTTCCCGAACACGAGAAGATGAACGGTGAGTACCTTCGCACTCATTTTGAGGAAAAACCGAAGCCCTGCTGGGCCTGCAGACTTGTACACACCAAATACATGAAGGTAACCGAGGGTCCCTATACCGGCTATGAGGGTGAGGAGCCGGAGTATGAGTGCATGGCGGCCTGGGGGCCGGTGGTCGGTAACACCGACCCGGGCGCGGTGGTCATGCTTTCCAACCTGAATGACCGCCTCGGGATGGATGTGAACGAAGCCGGCTGGGTCATTGCTTGGGTGATGGAGTGTTACGAGAAAGGGATATTCACCCGTGGGGATCTTGATGGGCTGGACATGCGGTGGGGGAACGTGGAAGCCATCGCGACGATGCTCAAAAAGATCAGTAAACGGGAAGGGGTCGGTGATCTTCTGGCTGAGGGGGTTTTGCGGGCGTCCCGGAAAATTGGTGGGGAAGCTGCTAAAATGACCGTATCCACCCTGCGGGGCGCCACCCCTCGGGGGCATGACCATCGGGGCAGATGGGGGGAAATGCTCGACACCTGCGTTTCGGCCACGGGGACGATCCAGGCCGCGGCTTTTCTGATATCCCCGACCCTGTTCGGGTTTCCTCCCATCAGCAATTCCTTTTCCCCCTACGAAGTAGCTGCCGCGAATGCTAAAGTCGATGGGTGGTTTGTCTTCCTGGACTGTCTTGGAATTTGCCGGTTTACCGCCACAAGCCCCCAGTTAACGGTGGATTGCGTCAATGCCGTTACCGGGTGGAATTTGAAACTTGAGGATGCCCTCACCATCGGACGGCGGGCGATCAACGTGCTCAGAGTATTCAACTTCCGCCACGGATTGGATCCAGCCCTTGAGGCCCCATCTCCTCGGTACGGCTCTACTCCGAGCGACGGGCCGGCTCAAGGGAAATCCGTAGAGCCTTATTTTCGATGGATGAAGAGTTTTTATTTTGAATTGGTGGGGTGGGACCCGGAAAGCGGAAAGCCTCTGCCCCGGACCTTAGCGGCCTTGGGATTGGAAAATCTCATTGGGGATCTTCCCGCTGGAAGGAAAGCTTGATTCATTCCCTGAATTGTAATCGTAAAGGAATTCTTTTGCACCGGCCCACGAGCGGGCCCTAAACCCATGATCCAAGTGAAGCTGAAGGTTTTCTCCTGGTTAAAAGGAAGAGGAAACCTGGCCGCATTCGATGAAGAGATTTTATCTGTTCCAGATGGAGAAGCAGTGTTAGATATGGCTCGCCGTCTGGCCTCTCGGGAAGAGGTCTTCCGTACAGCCATCTTTGATCCGCAGGGACAAAGGATGCGGGAAGACATCGGGGTAATCCTCAATGGCCGTTTTGTAAATCCCTATGAACGTTCAGAAGTCATACTCCGGGAGGGAGATGAGGTAGTTTTTTTGCCCATCCTTCATGGAGGATAGGGTGCATCGCCGGGAGAATATGCCGTTGGGAAAAATTCATGAATTCCTGGGCTGACCCCTTCCAAGATTATCACTCTGGCGGATTCGATTCTTCCTATGGAGGAGGCGGGAAAGGCGCGGGTTTTGGTTCCTTCTCCGGCTGTTTTTCCTCGGGGGCTCCACCCATCCGTTCAAATTCCGATTCAACGATCCCCCTTTTGAGCATGATTTCATAAATAATACGGGATCGATTCAGCACATAGCGCTGGTTTCCGGTGGGGTCATACTTCCTCGGATTGGGGAGAATAGCGGCCAGCCTGGCGGCTTCCAGGGGAGACAGGGCGGCGGATGCTTTTCCAAAATAATGCCGGGCCGCTGCCTCTGCGCCGAATATTCCCTCCCCCCACTCGACTACATTCAGATAAAGTTCGAGAATCCGGCGCTTGGAAAGATTCCGTTCTAATTTCCAGGTAAGGACGGCCTCTAAGGTTTTCCTCCAGAGGCTTTTCACGGGAGACAAATAAAGGTTCTTGGCCAGTTGCTGGCTGATGGTGCTGCCCCCGAACTTAAACTTTCGGGCTCAAGTCCCAACTGAGTGGGTAAATTTGAGCTGTTTTGAATCAAAAATCAGGCAAC
>Ga0315295_10004503_pt1 | contig 11895 bp, 10 predicted proteins | sample YL17G14_0_MG_FD_204453 | JGI IMG/M metagenome (GOLD analysis project Ga0315295, IMG submission 204453) | Sediment microbial communities from Yellowstone Lake, YNP, Wyoming, USA - YL17G14_0 | ecosystem: Environmental > Aquatic > Freshwater > Lake > Sediment | place: USA: Wyoming | collected... | reverse complement strand
GGACAGGCCATCGGCTCTACCGCCAGGAATTTGATGTCCTTGCCGCCCTTTATCTTGTCTTTGATGAACGGGAACGCGAATCCGGAGAAATTGCTCCCTCCGCCGACGCATCCCACCATTACATCTGGGCCTTTTTCTCCGGCCAGCTTCAGCTGTTCTTTTACCTCAAGCCCTACTATCGTCTGGTGGAGAAGAACGTGATTGAGGACCGAACCCAGCGAATACTTGGTGTCCTCCCTCTTTACCGCATCCTCCACAGCCTCGGATATCGCTATGCCAAGGCTTCCCGGGCAGTTCGGCAGCTCCTTGTTGATCTTTCTTCCCGCCTCGGTCTTCATTGTGGGAGAAGGGTCGACCGTTGCTCCCCATGTCTGCATCAGCAGCCTTCTATAAGGCTTCTGGTCGTAGCTGCATCGCACCATGTATACCTGGCATTCAAGCCCGAATATGTTGCAGGCGAAAGCCAGCGCGCTCCCCCACTGTCCGGCGCCCGTCTCGGTAGCGATCCTCTTTACTCCTTCCTTTTTATTGTAATAGGCCTGTGCGATAGACGTGTTAGGCTTGTGCGAGCCCGCGGGAGACACGCTCTCGTTCTTGAAATATATCCTGGCCTTGGTCTTCAGCGCTTTTTCCAGATTATACGCGCGGACCAGCGGAGTGGGCCTCCATATCTTATAGATCTGCACCAGTTCATCGGGGATCTCGATCCAGGGTTCGGCCGAAACTTCCTGTTTTATAAGCTCCATCGGGAACAGCGGCGCCAGGTCCTGCGGTCCTATCGGCTGTTTTGTGCCCGGGTGAAGAGGTGGCGCAGGCGGCTTGGGAAGGTCCGGTATGATGTTGTACCATTTTTGGGGCATTTCGCTTTCTCTTAACAGGATCTTTTTTTCTTTTTCCATTATCGGCGCCTCCCTCGTTCAAATAGGTTTTAATTCTAATTGATTTGCAAAAAGTAGTAAAGGAATTTGTTTGCTTAAACATGTAAATATTGTATAATCCTCCCTATGCGAATAAGAAAATATATTTCCCTGATCATCCTTACTTGTTTCTTGAGCGGCTGTTTCATCCAGCCTGCGCCTATTTTTGCCGCGTCGACCACGGGGGGACTTAAGATCTTCTCCGAGACAAAGGGCATAAAGGTTTACATAGACGAGGAGCTAAAAGGCACTGATGTGATCGAGATAAGAGACCTTGATCCCGGCGATCATTATGTGAAGATAACAAAGGATGACCAGGTTCTGTACAGCGAGCTTGTAAAGGTAAGCGCCGGCACCACCTCGGCCATATTGATCAAAACAAAGGCGCTCCCATCCGATCAGCCACCGCCTGAGGTACAACAGGCAGTTGACAAGCTCTACAAGCAGGGGCAGGAATACAAACAGAACAAGATCGACATACTCCTTAGCAAGAGCGTGCAAACCGTCGGCTCATCGTATACGGATTCTACGTATTTCCCGGGATACTATTCCTGGTTCGGGTCCGGATGGACCACCAGCACTTCCACTGCATATGAGGTCACTGACTGGAAGATAATCAAAGGCGGTGTACAGGAAATATCCGACGCCGAATTCGCGCAGCTTGTCGGGGATAAGGACACGCAGGCAAGAATAAATGAAGACTGGGAAAATTATAATAACACAACGAATTGGGGCGCCGGCATCGCTTTGATCGGCGTAATCATGTGTCTCGCCGGTGGTGTAGCTTTGTTCTCTTCAAGCGGAGGCGAGGGTGGAGCCGTTGTATTTGCCGTTGGAATAGTCCCGACGATCATCGGATTGGGCATGCTCTCCAAAAATCCTCCGTCCGGTCATTACGTTAAACCGGGAACAGCCGCCAAACAGGCGTACGAATATAATCAGGCATTAAAGAAAAAACTCGGACTGCCCGAATCCTACGAGCCCAGGTGAGCGTTCAGCTCCCTGATCGCATCCCTTGCTATCCATCTTGCTGATCTTGAGTCCATCTTGAGGATATCCTTTGCGGTTCTGATCGCTGACTTGTTCAACTTCTTGTTCCTCTTGCCGATCTGTCTTAACGCCCAGTTCACGGCCTTGCGCACAAAATTCCTTTCGTCGGTCGCTCCCCTCTTGATGATCGGATAAAAACGCTCCAACCTGGCATCAGAGGCGTCTTTATCGCTTACCGCAAGGGTCGCCATAAGGACATATCCCGCCCTCTTAACGTATTCCTTTGATGATCTCGACCATTTGAAGGCTTTTTGATAAGCGAATCTTGTGTATCTAAAAAGGTTCGAGCAAACCTGGTCGCAGACATCCCACGAATTGAATTCACTCACCCAATCATCCATTTGCTTTGTTGTCACAAGTTCCGGATCATCCACCATCCCGGCAAGCATCCTGGCTTCATGGATATCAGAGGCCCAGAGCTTTTGGGCCAGATCGTGGTCCTTGCCGATCTTTCTTGCCAGTTCCCGGAGATACGGTATCGACGCGCCGTACGTGTTATGGGGATTTATCCCGTACCTTGCCATACCTTCTATGTTCTTCTTATTGTATCGGGACTTGATCGCTTTTATTATGTCCTCAAACTTCATGCACAGATTATATGATATAATTATCCTAAATGAAAACCCACGAAACCAAAATTGTAGTCCGTTATTCAGAGACCGATCAGATGGGCCGCGTGTATTATTCGAGATATCTCGAATGGTTCGAGCTGGCCCGGGCGGAGCACTTTAAGGCCATCGGATTCCCTTACAGCAAAATGGAAAAGACGGGGACATATCTTGTGGTTTCCGATACATATATTAAATATCTGAAACCGGCAAAATATGAGCAGACAATTATCGTCAAAACATTGATCAAAGAGGTCACCAAGGCGAGCGTTGTATTTGAGTATGAGATCACGAACGAAAAGAAAGAGCTTCTGGCCACGGGCAACTCAAAGCTTGTGGCGACGACAAAGGACGGAAAGGTCACAGCTATCCCTGAGAACGTAAAAAAGATCCTCTAGATCCTCTGAAGGGCGAAAACATGGTAATATTGAATGGGTGTCATATCTATGAAGTTATTGCTTAGAGGACCGTGTAACACCTTGAAACCAAGTTCGGCCAGCCTGCTGCTGCTGAACCAAGGCATAAAGTTCGCGCCCAGGCTCTCATATGACTTTACTCCCTTTTCGGTCAATCCCTCCGTTATCAAAATTCCGCCTCGACGCAAGCTTTGCGCCAAATTGAACATGGCTAATTCGCTTAATTTATTATTGAGATACATAAATACGTTCAAACACACGATAAGATCGAACTGCCTGCCTGGAAGCTGGCCAGTCGCTATGTCACCGTGGTAAAACCTTATGCCTTTCCATGCGCTTTTCGGTATGTTCATGCCAAGCCTTGAGCCTTCTCTGACAAAAGTCCTGCCCAGGAACGTTTCATAATATGTCGGAGGGACTTCATAATGCGATAGCTTCGCGGGACTGATCTTCAACCTTCTTTGGCGCATCAACCCGAGCAGCGCTTCCCTGCGTATGTCCATCACGGATATGTGATGGTCAACGCTTGCTTTGGTGAAAAGATGCCTGAGCTCGTATGCTTCCGGATACGGCTCGTCCCCTATCCCGACATCCAGCACCCTCACCGGTCTGTGTGCAGAAGCCAGTTGAGCGAGGCATTTATCCCTGATCTCGCCCATCAGAGACCAATTGCGGCCAAACGCGGTCTGGCCGCAATTCCCCTGTGTCTTTGCGACCACGCTCGATCGTAACGCGCCGTTCACCCATTCAGGATTCCATTGCCCGACCCTGCGCACGGGTAATTCCCTTATCTTTCCGGTAGCGTTCATGTTATCCATACGCATATTTATCCGCAAAAAACTCTTATAATTTCATTCTTTCATGTGATATGGCCGCTTAAATGTATGAGAAAAGCCTCAAATGATATAAAGAAGATGCTTAATTTTTTGAATTTGGTTTTATAATATCGATTGCAACACTATTTTCCGGCCAATGATATTTCACGCCTTTATATTCATAACTTGTCGCATATTGCAGCTTTTTGCCGATCTCCTGCCAGTCTATGCCGTCATTTAACATCTTGATCCCAAGCCTGTACTTTTCTACCGCCTTTTTGAACATGGGCTTACCCTCGTATTTCATCATCTCGAACATTTTCAGATCGTCTTCATATAACCTGTAATTCCTCATTGTATCCGGCCCTAAATAGACATTCATCAATGAATCAACTTGACGGGCGAATATTTCGTCAAACAATTGATCCCATATTATCGCTTTCTTATAAGCCTTATAAAGTGTCCTTGTCAGCTCAGAATATTTTTCTGTTCCAGGATACCCGGGTGTTTGAATTTTATAAAGTATCCCGATGTTATCCCCTGATACTGCTATAACATATTTCCCGCAAGTATAATAATCCACATCGGTTTTTTTAGTCGGCAACTTTTCCCCCTGGATATATTGACCGATCGGGCCAAGATCGCAACTTTTCAGCGCGCTGTAAATGGAATTTACGAAGGATTCTTCAAGCAGGCCAAACCTGTTGATCTCGCTCTTTGGCTCTTCCTTCCCCAGCCTTCCGGCAAAAACGACCTGATACTGATCAATACTATAACGCGGTCCTTCATTGTACATGAACTTAAGGATATGCTTTGCCTTTTCAAATGCATTATTAACTGTTTCGCGATCATAGTTCTGTTCAAGTATCTCAGATACTTCCGCGCCTCTTCCCGCTAATTGATAAAGACCCGCCATATCTATGATCTGTTTTGCCCTGTCGGATCTTTTTTTGATCTCTCCTTTATAACTGCGTACAAAATCCTCTATGCGGGGTCCATCATACTTATTTGAATAAAAGACCCCATTTATCGCATTAAAGATCGAGTGGCACGTTTCATGGTCAATAGCATCGGCAAAATCCTTTTTGTCGGATCTGATCATGCTATCGATATAATCAGCAAAAAGAACAAGATGATAATTTAAGACATTCTTGTAGGCCTGCTGCATCAATGCGCCTCTGCTTTCTTGTAATGCCGTCTCTATCTTGGCTGCGCCGATTAAAGGGTGCTTCTTGCCCAATATATTGCGGATCCCGTCCTGATCCTCTTTGGACCTTAAATGATCATCTATCTCCATCTTGATAGAATATTGCCAATTACGAACATACATCATTTCCCCAAAGACCTTTTCAGAACCGTAATCATAAGATGGAATAACTATCGCGTTCTTTTCCCAATTGAAAGAGCCGATAAATCTTTGTGCCGGGTCCTGGTCTTCTGTGGCATAAATAAAAGAAACGCCCTTATCTTTTAATCCATCGCACAGCCAATCATCCCACCTTCGCAATTCCTTATTGATGACCTGCTCGGAATCAATAGTGTTCCTATAAGTGAATAATTCCTCTGATTTTTTTGCCGCCATTTCTGCTAATGACGGGTCTGTGGATAATGAGTACAGGATCGCCGGGTTGATGCCGGTCACGATCAATGTTCCATCATCATTATTTCCTTTCTTTGCAGGAAGGATTGTCTGGTTATTTCCCGGCGCCGCGTTCTGCGTTCTATTTTGCTCGACACTGGCCGGAACACTTTGAACATCCATTTAACGGTGCCTCCTATTTATATATCGACACATTCTCTATTAAATTGCTCATGGACCGATAAAAAGTTATAATGATTTGAATGGATGAAAATATCTTTAAATGCGATTTCCTCATAATCGGCGGAGGCATTGCGGGGCTTTCCGCTGCGATAGAGGCCAGCCACCACGGGAAAGTCATCCTGCTGACCAAAGGCAAGACCGGCGACACGGCCACTGAATACGCGCAGGGCGGCATCGCCGCCGCGGTTGACGAGCAAAAAGACTCTCCAATGTTCCATATGCAGGACACCCTCGACGTAGGAGCAGGATTAAGCGACGAAGAAGCGGTCAAGGTGCTCGTGAACGACGGGGTAAAAAGAGTGCACGAACTGGTCAAGATGGGCGTCAAGTTCGACAAGATCGGCGACGTGTATGAGCTGGCTCTTGAAGGCGCCCACAGCCACAGGAGGATATTGCATGCGGGCGACGCCACAGGCTCTGAGATAGAGCGCGCGCTTGCGGCCAAACTGCTCAAAGAAAAGCTTGTGGACGTACGCAACTTCGTCTACGGCAAGGACCTGATCATCAAGAAAGGCAGATGCATAGGCGCCGAAGCCATCAACGTTCAGGACAACATAAAACTCGCATTCCTTGCCAGGTCTACTATCCTGTGCACAGGCGGCATCGGACAGGTCTACCTGCACAACACAAATCCGAGCTTCGCCACGGGGGACGGCATAGCCATGGCATACCGTGCGGGAGCAAAGCTCACCGACATGGAATTCGTACAGTTCCATCCCACCACCCTGTTCCTTCACGGAGTGGTGGAGACAAGGTTCCTGATATCCGAAGCGGTCCGCGGCGAAGGGGCGGTGCTTGAGAACGTGAACGGAGAGGCGTTCATGCCGAAATATCACCTATTAAAAGACTTAGCGCCAAGGGACATCGTCTCGCGTTCCATACTTGAAGAGATGAGGAGGACCAATTCCGATCACGTTTATCTGAACCTTTCTTCCATAGGAAGGGAAAAGATAAAGCAGCGCTTCCCCAAGATCTATGAGGAATGCCTTAAGCATGGCATAGACATAACAAAGGACAAGATACCCGTGACCCCCGCAGCCCATTATTTTATGGGCGGAGTTAAGATCGATGTCGAAGGCAGAACGAGCATAACCGGACTTTACGCGGCTGGAGAGGTTTCAGACGCGGGCATACACGGCGCCAACAGGCTCGCCAGCAATTCGCTGCTTGACGGCCTTGTGTTCGGCTACAGGGCAGCGGATAACGCGATGGACTACATAAAGAGCCGTGAGATCGACGGCGTCATGAGCACCTATACTTACAGACCAAAAAGATACGCGCTCCCCAAGCTGCAATATCCCGACATACAATACATGAAGAACCGTCTGAAGGAGCTGATGTGGGACAAGGTGGGCATAATAAGGAAAGGAAGCAGCCTGAAACAGGCCCTGAGCGAACTAAAGAGGATGGACAGGCGGGTGGAAGCATCTCCCGACAACAAATACGAACTCGAACTCAAGAACATGCTCACCACATCGATCCTTATCACACAGGCCGCGCTCAACAGGAAGGAATCGAGGGGCGCGCATTTCAGGGCGGATCATCCCATGCAGGACGACATACACTGGAGAAGACATCAGATATTCAAAAAGCGGAAGCTATTTTTTCTGCCGTAAGACCGTATTGATCGAGTATCTCCGATCTTTTACCGTGCTCAATGAACTTGTCGGGAAGGCCCAGGCGCTTTATCGGAACATCCATCCCGTTCTCCAGAAGAAGGTCGGATACCGCGCAGCCGAATCCTCCGTCAATTATGCCTTCCTCGATGGTGACCACCTTAGCAGAGGTCTTTGCCAGCTTCAGTATCAGTTCGTTATCAATCGGCTTTGCGAACCTCGCGTTGACCACCGTTGAGGCAATGCCTTTTGCTTCAGCCAGCTTTGCCGCCTCGATCGCCGGATGGACCATAGAGCCCAGCGCAAAAACAGTGAGATTGGAAGTGGGAGATGAGAGATGAGAATGATAAACAACTTCACCCTTGCCGATCTTGATCTTTTCCGATCCCGCTTCTTGACCTACACCAATGCTCTGTCCCCTAGGATACCTGATGGCCACGGGGCCGTCATGCTTAACGGCCGCGTAGAGCATCGACTTAAGCTCCCCGGGGTCCTTTGGGGCCATTATCGTCATATTAGGCATGGTCCTGAGGTATGCGATGTCGAATATCCCATTGTGGGTAGCTCCGTCCTCTCCCACTATGCCCGCGCGGTCAACAGCGAATATCACCGGGAGTCCCTGAAGACATACGTCCTGCATCATCTCGTCGTACGCTCTCTGAAGGAAAGTTGAATATATCGCCACGACCGGTCTTAATCCGCCCTTTGCCAGGCCGCCCGCGAACGTGACGGCGTGCTCCTCCTCTATCCCCACATCGAATGTCCTCTCCGGGAAACGCCTCGAGAACTCTTCCAATCCGGTACCGTCAAGCATCGCGGCGGTTATCGCCACAATAGAAGGATCTTTTTCGGCAAGCTCAATTATCGTGCTTCCGAACATGGAGGTGTGGGTAGCCGCTTCGCTTTTTCCCGTGAGCTCCCCTGTCTCTATCTTGAAAGGCGCCACTCCGTGGAACTTTGTCGGGTCGTGCTCCGAATGCTCATAGCCTCTGCCCTTTTGCGTGATCACATGGACCACTATCGGACCCTTGACCTCTTTAGCGTAATGCAGGGTGCTCATCAGCAGCGGGATGTTATGGCCGTCTATCGGGCCCAGGTATCTTATTCCCAGCTCCTCGATTATGACCCCCACGTTGAAGTCCACCACAAAGTGCTTGATCCTGTTCTTGAAGTTCTCGGCCTTCCTCACCAGCGATCCGCCGATCCTGGGGATTCGCTCTATCATCCGCTCTATCCTGTCCCTGAACTTTATGTAGGTCTGGCTTGTCCTGAGCTTTGTGAAATATCCCGCCAGCGCTCCCACATTCTTGGAGATCGACATCTGATTATCGTTGAGCACTATCACGAGATTGTCCTTGAGCCCGATGAGGTTGTTTATGCCCTCAAGCGCAAGCCCTCCTGAAAGCGCGCCGTCCCCGATCACCGCCGCCACGCTGAACTGCTTGCCCGTGAGCTGGCGAGCCACCGCGAGCCCCAGCGCCGATGATATGGAAGTGCTTGCGTGTCCCACGGTGAAGTGATCATGGGGGGACTCGTCCTTGTTCGGGAACCCGGATATCCCGCCTTTTTGCCTGAGAGTTCCGAACTTAGAGCTCCTGCCCGTCAATATCTTGTGCGCGTAAGCCTGGTGCCCCACGTCCCATATCAACTTGTCGTTCGGTGAATCATAGACCGCGTGAAGGGCGACCGAAAGCTCGACCGCGCCGAGCGATGAGGCAAGATGCCCTCCCGTAATAGATACGGTGTCGATGATCAGCTTTCTTACCTCGCCGGCGAGCGATTCCAGTTCAGAGTATGAGAGGTTCTTGAGGTCTTTAGGAAGATCCAGTCTTGAGAGTAGCTCAGACATCAGATGAAGAGATTGAAAGAGATGATGGCGACTATTATCCCGAAGATCATGCCCGTTGAGACCTCAATGAGGGTATGCGCCACTTCTTCAGGCCTGACCTTTATTGCATCATACATGATTATGAATGATAAGATGGCGGCGATGGAGAAGAAAATGGAATCGAAGCCTTGAAGCAGCCCCACCATCATCGAAAGGCAGCTCACCAGCGCGGAATGGGATGAAGGCATGCCCCCTACCCCGAAAAAATGCCTCCAGATAAGCTTCTTATCGGTGATCAGGTAATATATGATCTTAAGCAACTGGGCAAGCACCATGGCAATAAGCGCGGTGATAAGCGACACGTTATTGAATATCTCGGAAATTATCCTTTCAAACATCATCAATACTTCCTTTTTGCCAGGAACACGGCGGTCTTTCTCAGGGCATCGTGATCTTTCCCGGCGGGCAGTGATTTAAGCGCAAGCTTAAGTTCCCCGGCTGCGGCGGACCTCGCTCTTTTCAAGCTGTATAGCGCCGCGTAATTGTTCATCTGTTCCCGGTCGTAATCCAATATATCATCAATAATCTGAAACGCAAGTCCCAGGTGCCTTGCAAAGGACGTGAGCCTGGCAAGTTCAGTTTTCCCTGCCCCGCCGATCAAAGCACCGCATCTTACGCTTGAAACAAAAAGGTCTGCGGTCTTGTGCGTCATGATGAAATTCAGCTCTTTTTTGCCGATGATTCTTTTTTCGGCGTTCAGATCGGCGATCTGGCCCCCCAGTACGCCGCCTATCCCGAGTGACACCGAGAGCTCCTCGATAAGCCGGGAAGACACCGCTCCGTAGCTTTGGGCTATGATCTGGAAAGCGAGCGCGCTGAGCATGTCCCCCGCGAGTATTGCTGCATCCTCACCGAACTTTCGATGTACGGTCGGGAGCCCTCGCCTGAAGTCATCATCATCCATCGCAGGAAGATCATCATGGATGAGCGTGTAGGTGTGGATCATTTCAATGGCGACCGCCATGGGGATGGCTTTTTTGTACGCTCCGGAGACCGCTTCGCACGCCTCAAGCACCAGTATGGGCCTTATCCTTTTTCCCCCGGTCGTCAGGGAATAAAGCACCGCTTCGCGGAGCTTTGAGGTGAATTTTGTGCCCTTTGGAAGGAATTTAAGGACGCTGGCATCCATAGTTCTTTTTCTGTCGTCCAGATACTTGGTGATGTCCATTTATAGTCTTACGGGTATGCCTTTCCTTGTGAGGAATTGCTTCAGTTCTTTTACCCTGAACTCTCCGAAGTGCAGCACCGACGCAAGCAGCGCGGCGTCGGCTCCTCCCCTGGTGAGCCCTTCATACACGTGCTCCATTGTCCCCACCCCGCCCGACGCGATGACCGGTATCCTGACCGAGCTCGATATGGCTTTTGTGAGCTCGATATCGTATCCGTTCTTTGTGCCGTCACGGTCCATGCTCGTTAGCAGTATCTCGCCCGCCCCCATGCTCTCCGCTTTTTTGGCCCACTCGACCGCGTCGATGCCGGTGGCCGTTCTTCCGCCGTTAAGGTAGACCTCCCACGAGGGTTTGTCGCTATTCTTTTTCGCATCGATCGCGACAACTATGCACTGGTTCCCGAACTTATCGGAAGCTTTCTTGAGCAGCTCCGGGTCCTTTACCGCCGCAGTGTTGATCGACACCTTGTCGGCGCCCGCTTTCAGAAGGTCATTTATGGTGTTCAGGTCGGTTATACCGCCTCCAACCGTGAACGGGATGAAGACCTTTTCAGCCACCTTGCGGACGATATCGATCATTATGTAGCGTTTTTCGTGTGATGCGGTGATGTCGAGGAAAGTGACCTCATCAGCGCCTTCTTTGTCATAAAAGGCGGCCAGCTCGACGGGGTCGCCCGCGTCGCGAAGGTCAACGAACTTGACCCCCTTTACAACCCTGCCTCCCGATACGTCAAGACAGGGGATGATCCTTTTTGCCAGCATCAGATCTTATCCTCCACGAGGTCGGCTATGTTGACGAAACCGTAGCCTTTGTCCTTTAATCCCTCGAGTATCCATGGAAGCGCGCGAACTGTCTGTTCACTGCTGCTGTGTAAAAGTATTATAGACCCGGGCTTCACTTTGTCCACGATATTCTTCGCGAGGACCCTGGCCATTGCCTGAACGTCTTCAGGGACCTCATAACCCGGCGTCACGTCGGTGTAATCCGAGGCGTTTATCGTCCAGAACACTGTCCTCATGCCCATTTTCTTGAGGCCGTTCGAGATGCCCTGGTTTATCCCGCCTCCCGGCGGCCTGAAGAACTTGGGTCTTTTTTTGATTATCGAATAGATCACCTGGTTGCAGGCCTCTACGTCGCCCAGATACCTTTTGACGGATGTGTCCTTGGCCAGAATGTGCGAGTAGGTGTGGTTGCCTATCTCGTGTCCGCTGTCATCCATCCTCATTATTATGTCGGGATTGTCCTCGGCTTCCTTGCCGATGACAAAAAAGGTGGCTTTTGCGCCGAACTTATCAAGCGTATCAAGTATCGGCTGGCAGTATTCCGGCTTGGGCCCGTCATCGAATGTGAGCGCCACAACATTGCGCCCGTGGTTCCCGTTCCATACGGACCTGGCGTCGCAAGGAGCAATTACCAATGACCAAGTTCCAATGACCAAACAAATTCCAATTACAAATGACCAAACAACCTGTTTGTGATTTGGATTTTTGATATTATTTGATGATTGGTTATTGGTGATCGGTGATTTCAAACTTGTATTCCTTCTATCTCCAACCGCAATCTCTTCATATTCGTTCCCCAGGCATATCCGCCG
>Ga0315295_10004502_pt1 | contig 11896 bp, 13 predicted proteins | sample YL17G14_0_MG_FD_204453 | JGI IMG/M metagenome (GOLD analysis project Ga0315295, IMG submission 204453) | Sediment microbial communities from Yellowstone Lake, YNP, Wyoming, USA - YL17G14_0 | ecosystem: Environmental > Aquatic > Freshwater > Lake > Sediment | place: USA: Wyoming | collected... | reverse complement strand
AATTGGAACCTTTCTTGACCGTCATGTAGATATTTATCAGCCTTATGTTCGAGGGGGCGGGATTGTTGTACGTTAGAGAAAAGCTTTTGATCCCGCTTGCGACCTCCAGTGTTGCGGTTTGGACCGTCCTGTTCAACAGACCTTCGGTAGTGCCTGTCCAGGAATATCTGACAGTTTCATTCGCATCCCTCGTGGCGTTGCCGTTCAGGTCCTGATACCAGAAAGTGACGCTGGTCTCGCCGGTGGAAACTATCTCGAGGGCGTTCCTTAGTTCGTTTGTCATCCTGTCGATCGAACGCTGTATCTCGATGGCCGTATCGCCCTCATACAGTTCCGCCGTGAAAATGCGCATCGACTGGGTGAAAGCATAAATTATCAAGGCCATGGCGAACGTGAGGACGCCCATCGCGATTATCAATTCCAAAAGGGTGAAACCAGGTGTCGTCCTGAGTGCAGCGAAGGACCTGCCTTTATTAATTAAGGCAGACTCTTCACGGAGTTTACCCTGAGGCAAGAGACTCTTCGCTTCGCTCAGAGTGACACCGAAGGGTTCAGAGTGACGCTTAAAAGTTAGAAATAAATGTTTCAATTGATATGCTTGTTTCAACCCCCGTTGTCGGGCGCCAGAACACTATGACCTGGACGTCTTTCAGGTTCGTCTGCGGCGTGCTGACGATGACCTGCCTTCTATACGCGGAATAGGACTCGATGGTGGTTTTAGCCTCGCTGCTTATGGAAGCAAAGGCGGTATTCCTTAATTCCTCCAGTTTTTTCTGGGCTAATATGGCCGCTGTGTTGGTGTTCTTTACCTCGTCGCTCACAAGGAGCCCGGTGGATAATACCTGGAGGAGCGGAACACGCACTGCAGTAAGTACTATCAATACCAATAGGACTTCAAGAAGAGTAAAGGCTCTGGATCTCATGCCCAAATAGTATCATAAAAAAAGGGAGCCGACTAGTCAGCTCCCTTTAAATCAACATGTCTTTAAAGACATTCACTCATTATAAGTGACCGTTAGAATCCCAGATAGTTCCTGCGTCCACTGTAGAGGTCGTAACGACCCCGGCGCTGCTAACTGAAGCAGATCCTGCTCCTCCTGCCCCGACTGAATAGATTATGTAATAGTCGGAATCCGAAGGTCCGCTGCCGCTGAGCGCGTACACGTAAGTTGTAGCTCCGCCGGCAACAAATGGATCATAAAGGTTCGCTTCCAGTATCCTTGGTGCCGCAGCGAGAAGCGTTGTCTGGTAGTTGGCTACCGCCGGGTACAGGTTGTTGTGGTTCTTGTAATAAGATTCGATCGCGATCTTAAGAACCCTCACGTCGCCCTGCGCCTTTGTCTTCCTTGCTTCGTTCTGCATGCCCCTGAAGCTTGGTATCGCTATGGCGATCAATATCGCTATAACGGCCATGACTATGAGCAATTCGATAAGCGTAAATCCCTTGCTTTTCCTCAATTATTTCACCCCCTCTCATTGTAGAATTGAAACCGCTTGGTAACCTAGGAACCTGCGACTAAAAGTCGCGGTTCCAATTTATTATGCGAGGAACCGAGAGTTTCACTCTCAGGTTCCGATGTTCAGGCCTTTTCAAAATGCTCCTGGCTTATCGCATGTGCCAGGGCTTCCTCATATGTTATAGTCTTGTTCTTATACATGTTCTTTAGGCACGCATCCATGCTCATCATACCGAATTTCGCGCCAATGTCCAGCATGGAAGATATTTCCTGTGTCGTGCCTTTTCTTATTAGGTTCCTCACAGCCGAAGTGGCGACAAGCACCTCTGTGGCGACTATCATACCTCTTTTATCCATCTTCGGGATAAGCTGCTGGGCTATCACTCCCTGGAGCGACAGGGACAACTGCATCCTTACCTGTGATTGCTGGTGCGGAGGGAAAACGTCGATCATGCGGTCAATGGACTGCACGGCATCGTTGGTATGCAGGGTCGATATGACCAAATGCCCTGTTTCCGCGGCTGTTATCGCTGTCTGAATGGTCTCCAGGTCCCTCATTTCACCCACGAGTATCACGTCGGGATTCTGCCTTAGGACATATTTCAGGGCCGTGCTGAACGATTCGGTATCGAAACCTACTTCTCTTTGTTCGACGATGCTTCTCTTGTTCGCGTGCAGGTATTCTATGGGATCCTCCACTGTTATTATGTGAAGGCTCCTGTTCTGATTGATGAGGTCTATCATGCATGCCTGTGTAGTGGTCTTGCCGGAACCCGTGGGCCCTGTCACAAGCACAAGCCCGCGCTCAAAATTCGCGAAATCGGCAACGGCTTTAGGAAGATGAAGGTCTTCAAGGCGCGGGATGTCCGTGGGGATGGGCCTTAGCGCCGCTGCAACGGTCCCTCTTTGATAATGAACGTTCACCCTGAACCTTGAAAGGTCTTTTACGGCGTAAGCGCAATCAAGCTCTTTTGTCCTCTCCAGGGTCTCTATCTGCTTCTGGCTCAGGAGGCTGTAAATAAGCGATTTAGATTCGGCGTCGGAGAGCCTTGTGGTATCTATCGGGGCAAGGGCTCCGTTGATCCTTAATATGGGGGATGTCCCGGCCACGATTATAAGGTCCGAGGCCCCTTTATCAACTACAGTTTTCAGTAAGCTGTTTATTTCCATATATAAATGCTAAAGGCGAAAATCATTATACTATTATTTCCATAATATGCAACAAAAAGAGGAGTAGGAAAAAGAAGAGCTAGAGGAGCTAAAGGTGGAAGAAGTGGGAGATGTGAGAGAAGAGAAAGAGACTCTTCTTACTCTTCTCAAACCTCTAGCTCTTCTAGCTCCTCTGCTTAGTGCTTCAGTGTCTTCACCATCTGGAATATCGGCAGGAGGATGGAAGCGAATATGAACCCCACCATCCCTCCGATGACCACAAGGAATACCGGCTCGAGAAGGGCTGTGAGCTTTTTTACGCTGTAATCGGTCGACATGTCATAGTAATCGGCGACCTTATTGAGCATCGCATCCAGCGCGCCGGTCTCTTCCCCTACAGCTATCATATGTACCGGCATCGCCGGGAACTGGCCGCTTTCCCTGAGCGGGGCGGATATGGATTCCCCCTTGCTGACCGAAGAATACACGTTCTTTAATACCTTTGATATGATCGCGTTATCTATGGTTTGCTCGGTCACTTCCAGGGCTTGAAGCATGGGAACGCCGGCCCCTATCAAGGATGCAAGAGTTCTGGTAAGCCTCGCAATAGTCGACTGTCTTATCAATTTTCCCATCGCAGGAATATTAAGCATTATACTGTCAATATTATATTTACCCGCGGGAGTTTTTTTGTACCACCTGAAAAGGAAATACAGACCTGTAATGACCACGACGGCATGCCTCCAATAGGCCCTTACCATTAAATTGACGTTATAAAGGACCAGTGTAGGGAGGGGCAGGGGAACATTGGCTTCTATGAATATCTTTGCGAAAGAAGGGAGTATCGTCACTATGATCATGATGATGACAAAAAAGCCTACTACCGCCAGGATCATCGGGTAGAACATTGCCGTGGATATCCTCTGTTTCAGCTCCTGTTCGCGTTCCGCGAATACCGCGAGGCGGTTCAATATCTCGTCCAGGTTACCCGAAACTTCGCCCGCGTGTATCATATTGATGAAAATGTTCGGGAAAATATCAGGATGTTTCTTCAAGGCGTCAGAAAAGGTCAGCCCTCCCTTAATATCGTCATGTACTTCGATAACGGCATCTTTCAGCCTTTCATTCTCTATCTGGTCCTTAAGTGTTGCGAGGCTTGTCGGAAGGGATATCCCGGAGCTGATCATGCTGGCAAGCTGGACATCGAACATTACCAGGTCATTGAGCTTAACCTTGGTGAACCTTCGCAGGAATTTATCTATGGAGAAAGGGATGGCTTTTTCGGTAATGGAAGTAATGGTATATTTCAGCTTTTGCAGCTTTGAAGCAAGGATGTCCTTGTTCATCGCTTCCATCATGCCGGAGACAACTTTGCCCGATTCGTCCCTTGCTTTATAGGAATAAGTAGGCATGTTGTATGATCTTATTCCTGAGACACTCTAATGACCTCATCGATCGTGGTGGCGCCCGCAAGCACTTTCATTATTCCGTCCTGCCGCAGCGTTTTCATTCCGGCTTCCTGCGCAACGTGTTTTATCTGGGAACTCGGGGTTTTGGCGAGGATAAGGTCCCTGATCTTGTCGGTGATCAATAGCATTTCAAATAACCCGAGCCTCCCTTTATAACCGCTGTTCTTGCAGGCTTTGCATCCCGCTCCCTTGTAGAATTTCGGATTTGAAGGAAGTTCCGCCCCGAAGTCCCTGATGACCTCTTCGGAAGGAGTATAGGACTGCTTGCAGGAGCTGCAGATGGTCCTTACAAGCCTCTGCGCGACGACCCCGATAACGGAAGAAGAGATAAGGAAAGGCTCCACGCCCATGTCTATTAATCTGTTCAGGGAACCGGGGGCATCGTTGGTGTGCAGGGTGGAGAACACAAGGTGACCTGTCAGCGCCGCCTGGACGGATATTTCGGCTGTTTCCAGGTCCCTGATCTCTCCGACCATTATGACGTCCGGGTCCTGCCTCAGGATGGAGCGGAGCCCCGTCGCGAATGTAAGCCCTGCTTTCGGGTTTATCTGGGATTGACGGACCATCTTTAACTGATATTCCACCGGGTCTTCTATGGTGATAATGTTCTTGTCCGGAGTGTTTATCGTATTCAAAGCGGAATAAAGCGTTGTTGTTTTTCCGGAGCCGGTGGGGCCAGTTACAAGGATTATGCCGTACGGCCTGACTATAAGGGATTTGAAATGTTCAAGGTTCTTTTCATCGAACCCGAGCCTTTCGAGCCCGATCAATATGCTGGAAGTGTCAAGGAGCCTCATTACGATGTTTTCTCCGAACATGGTCGGCATGGAGGAAACCCTCATGTCTATCTGCCCGCCCTCAATGTTGAGGCGGAACCTTCCGTCCTGCGGGATCCTTTTTGTCGCGATGTTCATGTCCGACATTATTTTTATGCGGGAGAGCACCGCAGCCTGCATCTGCTTTGGTATGGTCGCCTGCTCGTGAAGTATCCCGTCCACCCTGAACCTTACCTTCAAGTTACTCTCCTCCGGCTCCACGTGGATGTCGGACGCTTTGTCCCTTATTGCCTGAAGTATTATCAGGTTCACGAGCTTTATTATGGGGGCTTCCTCGGCGATGTTCCTCAGTTTTTCCGGCTCTGTCTCTTCCTTGCCTTCTTCAATGGCAAGTGTTTTCATGTCGATGCTTTTTATGACATCCTCGATGGAGCCGCCTATGCCGTAATACTGGTTTATCGCGTTCTTTAGCTCGGTTTCAGTCGCGACCGCGGGCTCGATATTGCTTTTCGTCTTTATCCTTATTTCGTCAAGCGCAACGACGTTGAGCGGATCTGCCGTTGCTATCGTCAAGATGTCGCCGGTCTTGAAAAGGGGTATCAAATTATGTTTTTTTGCAAGGGCTTCCGGTATCAGGGAAAGTATCTTTGCGTCGATGAGGTAGTTGCGCAGGTCTATTCTCGGGATGCCCAGCTGTTCCTCGAAGAACGTCACTATGTCCTCTTCGGAGACCAGCGCCATCTTTACCAGCACTTTTCTCAGGGGTTCATTGGTATTTTCGCTTTCCCTTATCGCGGACTTAAGCTGTTCATCCGTTATCAGTTTCTGCTCAACGAGGCTTTCCCCAAGTGATTTTCTTTGTCTGATAGGCACTAGGTCACTTCCCTTCTTAAATATGTTCCTTAACTGTTTTCAGGACTCCGTCCATCCTGAAGGGCTTTTCTATGTAATCCGCAAGGCCGACCTTCATGGCCTCGATGATTATCTTGTCTTTTCCGTAAGCGGTAATGAAAATGACAGGCATCATGGGAAAAGCTTCCTTTGTCTTGTTCAGCAGCTCAACTCCGTTCATCACCGGCATGTTTATGTCCGAAATGAGCATATCAAAATGGGTGCCTTTCATCGCTTCCAGGGCTTCCTCCCCGTTATTTGCGGTTTCAGCGATGTAGCTGCCTTCCTCAAGCATCTTCTTCAGGATGATCCTTACGCTTTCTTCATCGTCCACAACAAGGATTTTTTTCATATATTTGACTTAATCCGGATACTAATATATTATTATTTACGAGCAATGTCAATCCTTCGATTGACTCAGGACATGGGAAAAGGAGTGCCTTAAAGTAGAAATAATCGTTTATACCGCAATATTGATTTTCGGCCTTGTGACCGGGAGTTTTCTTAATGTATGCATCTCGCGCATCCCCGAAGAAAAGTCGGTCGTTTTTCCTCCGTCGCACTGCCCTAAATGCAAGGCAAAGTTAAAAGCCCCGGACCTTATTCCTGTCTTAAGCTATTTTATGCTCCGCGGGCGCTGCAGGTACTGCAAAGAAAAGATATCCATCCGCTACCCGATAGTGGAAGCATTGACGGCATTGCTTTTCCTGGCGTTTTATTTTAAAGCCGGATTTTCGATGCACTACGCAGTATTGGTCTTATTTTCCGTATTGCTGATGCTGATATCTTTCATAGACATAGAACACATGATGATCCCCGATTTTCTGATGCTGATCGGTATCGGTCTCGGCATTGCTTATTCGATCTTTACGGGGAATTTGACCGAAAGCCTTATCGGAATTTGTTTCGGATTCCTTTTCATGTTCATTCTTGGTCTGTCCGCGAAGCTAGTGATGAAAAAAGAAGCGCTTGGCGACGGCGACATAAAATTCATGGTCATGCTCGGGGCCAACATGGGCATTGAAAGGACGCTTTTATCCGTCCTAGGCGCGTCGATAACCGGAGCTACGGTCGGCATACTCCTGATATTGTTCGAAAAACTGAAGAAAGAGGATTATATCCCATTCGCTCCGTTCCTGGCTCTTGGCGCCGTCGTTTCAATTTTGATATGGTAAGCGTTGTGATATAATCAGGATAAGAATTAAGTGTATGTTTCTGCCTTTGGAAACCTGCGAATGAACTTCGCGGTTTCCAAAATAAACATGAATAATATAGAAAAAGAAACGGAAACCGAGACGTTTAGTCTCAGGTTTCCGTGAGACAATAGAAGGGATGTTTTAATTGGCAAAGATCAGTGAAGTAAAGGCAAGGGAAATACTGGATTCAAGGGGAAATCCGACGATCGAGGTAGATGTTATTCTGTCGGACGGGAATATGGGGAGGGCCGCGGTGCCTTCAGGCGCGTCCACGGGCGTGGCTGAGGCGGTTGAATTGAGGGACGGGGATAAGTCCAGGTATATGGGAAAAGGGGTAAGGAAAGCTGTAGCCAACGTCAACGGGATAATTGCCGGCAAAGTTAAAGGAATGGATCCCCTGCATCAGAAAGAAATAGATTCCCTGATGATAAAGCTCGACGGGACCAAGAACAAAGGGAACCTTGGCGCTAACGCAATACTCGGCGTTTCACTTGCCGTTGCCAAAGCGGCCGCGGCCTTAAAAGGAGAATCGCTTTTCAAGTATCTCGGCGGAGCCAATGCAAAGCTGCTCCCGGTCCCCATGATGAACATACTTAACGGCGGCAAGCATGCTGATAACAACGTGGACCTCCAGGAATTCATGGTAATGCCTGCAGGATTCACGTCATTCAGCGATTCACTGAGAGCGGGAGTGGAGATCTTCCATTCATTGAAAAAGGTCCTTTCAGGAAAAGGTTATAATACCGCTGTCGGCGATGAGGGCGGATTCGCGCCCAATTTAAAAAGCAACGACGAAGCGGTGGAGGTAATACTCGAAGCCATCGACAAGGCGGGCTACAAGGCCGGGAAGCAGATATTTATCGCGCTTGATCCCGCATCAAGCGAATTTTTCAGCGACGGAAAATATGTTTTCGGCAAGTCGGACAAGTCATCAAAAACGCCGGACCAGATGGTGGCATTTTATGAGAACTGGGTGAAACAATATCCGATAATCTCTATAGAGGACGGAATGGCGGAAGGCGATTGGGATGGCTGGAAGACCCTGACAGATCGGCTTGGCAAAAAGATCCAGCTGGTAGGGGATGATATTTTTGTCACCAATACTGAATTCCTGAAAAAAGGCATCGACATGGGAGTTGCTAACTCCATCCTGATAAAGGTGAACCAGATAGGAACGCTTACCGAAACGCTTGAGGCCATCGATATGGCAAAGAAGGCGAATTACACGGCGGTGGTCTCTCACAGGTCAGGCGAGACCGAGGATGTTACGATCGCGGATATTGTTGTCGCGACGAACGCGGGGCAGATCAAGACGGGTTCTTTATGCCGCACTGACAGGGTGGCAAAGTACAACCAGCTTTTGAGGATAGAGGAGGAGCTCGGGAGTTCTGCCGAGTTCAAGGGTTTAGGTGTTCTTTACAACATTCGTTAAGGAAAGGTTCTGGGCCATAGTCCTTTTGACGGCTATATTGTATTTTGTTTTTTTGATAAGGGCGGACCTGATAGGCAACAGCCGGCTGAAGGATGAAAAAACGGCGATAGCGAGGAACCTTGATGCGGAAAAGGCCAGGCAGACGGCGCTTAAGAGGGAATTGAGGATGCTTAACAGCAATTCGCACATCGAAATGCTGGCAAGGGAAAACCTCGGGGTGGTCCGTCAGGGCGAAAAGGCTTACAAAGTGATCATAAAATGATGTTCAGGAGGGGTGATAATGGTTCCCATAGCGGTTGACAGCATAGTTGAAGGGCGCGTGACAGGCATAACGAAATTCGGCGCGTTCGTTGACCTTGGCGATAGGAACGTAGGCCTTGTACACATCTCCCAGATATCCAATTCTTATGTGACGGACGTGGCGCAGCACCTGAAAGTGGGGGATACGGTAAAGGTAAGGGTCATCGGTACGACCAAGGACGGAAAATATGACCTGTCCATAAAGCAGCTGGAGAAGCGGGAAGAAAAGAAATTCGAGAGGCCTGCCGGCGGACCGAGGAAATTTGAAAGGCGGGAGCCGAGAAAATTCTCGAATTCATTCGAGGAAAAGATGACAAATTTCCTGAAGCAGAGCGAGGAGAAGCTGCTTGATTGCAAGCGCAACCTCCAGGAAAAGCAGGAAGGCAAAAGGCCCAAGAAATTCTAGGTAGCATTGCCAGCCTGGGTGGCGGAATTGGTAGACGCGACGGACTTAAAATCCGTTGGCCGAGTAGGCCATGCCGGTTCGATTCCGGCCCTAGGCAATTATTCTATAAGGCCCTTTAATTCCATCAGGTTATCGATCATAAGATCAGGTTTAAGTTTTTTCAGCTTCTCCTTATCATGGAACCCATAAGCCACGGCGCAGGTGTGTACTTTCGCGTTCTTACCGGTCTCGATGTCCACGGTCATGTCGCCTATGAAAAGCACTCGGTCTTTTGGGATCCCGTATTTCGCGATGATGCCGTTCACGGCGCAGGGATCGGGCTTCAGGCAGGGGGCAGTGTCCCCTCCGTGGACCTCCGCAAAATATCCGGTCAACTTGTGGATATCCAGGATCTTTCTGATAAAATCATCTTTCTTGTTCGAAAGTATCACTTTTGTCTTATCCCTGAAATATTCCAGGAATTCCTTTACGTGCGGATAGAGCGTGACCTTCCTGAAGCCTTCCTTTACATATATATCCTCATAGATATCCATTGCCTTCTTCAATAATACCGGGTCCTTTAAGCCGGTCGCGCCTTCCAGAAGCGGTATTTCGCCGTAGCCGACGTGCTTGTTTATTTCTTCCTTTGTTTTATATGGCAGATGAAGCCGCTTTATCATTTTCTGGATGGCTTCCACCGCGGGAGGAATGGAATCGGTCAGGGTACCGTCAAGATCAAGTATAAGCAGGTCGATGAGGATCGGCTTTTGGAGCATCAGAGGTTAATTGATTCAAGTTTTGATTCGAGGGTCTTCTGCTGTATGCCCAGCATTGCCGAAGCTTTCTCCTTGCTTTCCCCGGTTTTTTTGTAAACATCAAGGATGTGCGCTTTCTCGAACCTTCCTTCTATGTTCTCAAGCGTGGTGTAAGGCCTTCCACCCGAAGGGCTTTTGATAAGGATATCCAGGGGCAGGTCTTCAGGAAGAAGCTCTTCCTTGTCCAGCGTTAGCACGATCGTTTCCATGGTATTTGAAAGCTGGGCCAGGTTGCCGGGCCAGGAATAGCTCGCAAGTATGTCCATGACCTCTGCAGGAGCTTTTATCTTCCTGTCGTAAAGGGCGCAGAATTTTTCAAGATAATGGTTTATCAGGGCGGGGATGTCGCTTTCCCTCATCCTTAGCGGAGGCAGCTCGATGACAGATTCGCAGATGATATTATAAAGTTCCTTGTCGAATTTGCCTTCCTTTACAAGCTCTTTAAGGTTTGCCGATGTTTCGGCGATGATCCTTGCGTCCACGGGGCTTGCCGCGGGGGAGCCTTCGCGCGAATATTCTTTCTTTAGCATGGCTTGCGCCAGCTTTGCCTGTGCTTCCTTGGGCAGAAGCTCTATGTTCCTTATGAAAAGCATCCCTCCGCCCGCTTCCTCCAGCATGCCGGCTTCTTTGCCGAATTCATCGGTAAAAAAGCCTTTTTCGCTGCCGAAAAGCACGGAATTCTTAAAATCCACGGACACGTTCAATATTTTCAAAGACCTTTCGGATCCACTGCTTATGATGGAGGCTATCTGCTCGGCTTCCAGGCCTTTTTCGCACATTATAAGGACGGCCGAATCTTTCTGAGATAACTGCTCGACCATTTTCTTGATATTGAGGATCTGCCTGCAGTTGCCTATAAGCTCCTCTTTCCCGAAGGGCTTTATGCTCTTTGTCTGCGCCTTAATGACGATGCTCCTTGTCCTGTTGAGGATATCCTGCACGTCGAACGGCTTGACCACGTAATCTTTTGCGCCGAGCTTTATCGCCGCGCCGGCGCTTCCCACGTCGTTCACGGCCGTGACCATTATCACTTCGACGCCATTGTCTATCTCTTTTATCCTTTTCAGCGTTTCGATGCCGTTCATCCCGGGCATCCTGATATCAAGATAAACGAGGTCCACCTTTTCGTCTATTATCCTTTTAAGCGCGGCTTCTCCGGAGGCGGCGGTAACGACCTTGAATTCCTTTCCGAGGATGAGGTTGAACGATTCCCTTATGCTTAATTCGTCGTCAACTATCAGTATTACGGGCTTAACGTCAGCCATTAATTACGGCCTTTCTCTTTCCCCTTAATTTAACTACCCGGCTGGTTTTGACTGTCGCGAACCTGTCGGCTATGATGAGCGCACTCCTTCTGAGCTCGCTGTCCGAAAGTATGCCGCGGCTTATCACGGATACCATCTTCTTTGCCCCTGTTTTTGCGACCATTCCCGCGCCAAATTCGCACGTAAGGGCCATTTTCACTATCTTTTGAACGGTACACTCGATGGTGTCCGCTGTGGATATCTCCCCGGCCAGCCCCTTTTCGAACAAGGCTACCTTTGATAATTCCCTTTCCTCAAGCTGCTGTTTCTGGAAATCCTTGTCAAAGATGACCGAAAGGAACCTGGGATCCATTTCTTTCTTTTCTTTTACCTGCTGAACCTTTGCCATATAGATCACTCCTTTATCATTTGTGAGCCTACCTACGCTGGCTCTACCGATTATATAGCAAGTTTCATGCCAAATAAAGTCAACTTTTTAAGAGCGATCCGGCGGAAGATATTATTTTCGGTCCGTTTTTCGGTCCGCTTTCGGTCCTAAATGGAATGAATGTGGGACTTAATCGTTCAGCGTGTAGAAGGAATTCTTTCCGAGGCCTTTCTGGGCGAGGATGTGGAGCTTCACAAGCGAGTTCAGGTCCCTGAACGCGGTGGTCTTCGGCGCGTTCGTCAGCTTTATGTAAGTTTGCTTGGTTATCTTCCCCTGGTCCTTCACAAGCTCTATGGCCTTAATCTGCCGTTCATTCAGGTTGGATTTTTTCATC
>Ga0315295_10004501_pt1 | contig 11896 bp, 16 predicted proteins | sample YL17G14_0_MG_FD_204453 | JGI IMG/M metagenome (GOLD analysis project Ga0315295, IMG submission 204453) | Sediment microbial communities from Yellowstone Lake, YNP, Wyoming, USA - YL17G14_0 | ecosystem: Environmental > Aquatic > Freshwater > Lake > Sediment | place: USA: Wyoming | collected... | reverse complement strand
ATCCATCCCCGCAGAGGAAATCCAGCCGGCATTACAGCAGGCTGCCCCTCCGGGCATCGAAATTCTTTCCGTGCATGAAATTACAGGCCAGCAACCCGCCATGCAAACCCTGCTCCTGGCTTCTCTATTTATAGTTACTTTACCGGATCCCCCTGCTGATCTGGAATCCCGCATGGAGATATTACTCGCCAGCACCGAATTAACCCGGCAGAGACGCGGTAAAAGCTACAACCTCAGACCACTTATCGAAACACTCTATCGCCTGGAGGACAACCCAGAAGGCCATGCACGCCTCCATATGCGTCTGGCTGCCAGGCAGGGCGCCACCGGACGGCCCGAAGAGGTCCTGGAAGCCCTGGGCATCGCTGCTCATAACGCCCGCATCCACAAGATACAAATGGTATTTATTGAACAACAGGAATAGAAAATATGGGCCTTTTACTCTCGCTCTTCTTCGGTTTTGTACCGGTTTTTTTCTTTAGCTGGTTCATCTACTGGCTAGATCGCTACGAAAAAGAGCCCTTGAGACTGCTGGGTCTGGTATTTTTCTGGGGGGCGGTCATCGCCGCTGCCGGAGCATGGTTGATCAATACGGTTTTAGGTGTGGGGGTCTATCTCTTCACCGGCTCAGAGACCGCCGCAAACATTACCACCGGCTCACTGATTGCCCCCGTGGTAGAAGAAAGCCTGAAGGGCCTGGCGGTATTGATTATCTTCCTGCGTTATCGCCATGAATTTGATTCTATCCTGGATGGAATTATCTACGCAGCTATTACGGGCTTGGGTTTCGCTGCCATAGAGAACACGTTTTATATTTACAACTTTGGTTACCTGGAAAATGGTTTGGAAGGTCTGTTCACGCTTGCCTTCGTGCGCGTGGTCATGGTTGGCTGGCAGCATGCCTTTTATACTGCCTTCATTGGCATCGGCCTGGGGGTAGCGCGCTTACACCGGAATATACTGGTTAAAATCCTGGCTCCGGTTGCTGGATGGAGTATGGCAATATTTGCACACTCATTCCATAATACCATGGCCGATCTGTTACCCGCGCCTTTCAATTTAATTGGCACCCTGATTGACTGGAGCGGCTGGATATTGATGCTGTTGGTTATCTTGTGGACATTGTATCAAGAACGTCTCAATCTCATCCGCTATCTGAATGACGAAGTGAAGGCTGACACCATATCACCTGCACAATACCGGACTGCCTGCTCAGCCTGGGCGGTGAGCATGGCGCGACTTAGTAGACTGTTCTCCGGACGATATCATAACACCAGCATGTTTTACCAACTCTGCGGTGAACTGGCCCACAAGAGAAACCAGGTAGCCAGGTTGGGAGATGAGGGAGGAAATAATGCCACTATCCAAAGAATTCGCCAGGAATTAGCCAGACTATCGCCGCACGTGTAGGTTTCTCCATGTTTCCATATACCCAGTTATCCCCCATCATAAACCCGATGTTATAATAAATCATAGAGCTTGGTTACGTAATGTCTGAACGATTTAATAAAGGAGTAAGTCATGTTCAAAAAATTACTTGCCATAGCCGCAGCCATCGTCGTCATTCTTACCCAGTTCGCCTGCGCCTTCCTCGCTAATCTACCCTTTGGCGCTGAGCCGGCCAGCCCGCCAGCCGTGGATATGCCTGCTGCTGCGCCCGGTGCACTGCTCCCCACCCAAGAAGCCGCTGCCGGCCAAGCCCCTTCCGCCTCCACTTCTGTCTCCAATGACATTTCCTGCCTGTTGGGATATTGGGAGGTGGAACCCGAAAGCGCCAAGAACGCGGCCAATCTGCTCATCACCCTTGAGACGATGACCATCGAAGACGTCAGCCCGTCCACCGTCTATTACTTTTATCCGGTTGAATCGCCCGGAGCTTCCCCCACCCCATACCGCATGGATGTCTATTACACCGATGTGCTGATCAAATCCACCGTGCGCATGCCTACCGGCACGGGTGATAACCACCGCATTGAAATGCACATTAACGGCATCATGAGCGCTGATTTGAGCAGCGATAGGCCAGGATCGTTATTTTACACCCCTATTGCAGGAGGGACTGCTTTACAGGTCACCGATCTCATGTGGGATGGTGAGCCGTTCGTTGAAGGCTCCACCGATATCAGCAACTATGCTAACCCCGAGGCCGGTCATGGCCTGCTCTATGAATGTCTCAGCAGCGACAGCATCGCCCTGGCAATGGAGACCAACCCATTAGTGCGGACACTCCTGAGACGCACCGCTCCCGTTACACACATCACACCCTAACGTTTTGACGAAAGATTTCAGGGGTCGATAGGGTTTTAGTGACTGTAGTAAACGGGAGAAAATTACTTAACAAACATAAAACCTGGAGACAGCCGATTACTCAAGCAATTCGCCCCTGGCATACTAGCTTTTTGTAAAGTTACTTATGGCGAATTGCACATTCAGCCCATACCATTTTCATATACTCACGAGCATGGTAAAATATACTCACGCACGCCCCCATAGCTCAGAGGATAGAGCGCTACCCTCCGGAGGTAGAGACCCGCGTTCGAGTCGCGGTGGGGGTATGGATTAATCCCCGCTGATGGAGGGTATTTGATTCGGGAGAATTTGGCTACACCATATTCTCCACTTGTTGACTTTCAGATATCATGGATTATTGATATTGGTTAGACTGAACATGGGTTTAAAATATAATGGGTATAAGGGATTGAATCAGGAGGTGACGATGTATAAATATATCACTTTTGACCCGGCAATTTTAGGTGGAAAACCGTATGTGAAAAGCACCCGCCTGAGTGTCGAATTCATCATGGAGCTTTTTGCCAGCGGAGCGACAAGAGAAGATATTGTTAAGGCTTACCCACAATTAAATCTAGATGCTATTGAAGAAGTCCTTCAATACGCCGCCAGGTCTGTCAAGAATGAGATTTATCTAACCGCTCAGGTTACTTCGTGAGACCACTCGACTTTCCTTTACTTGCGGATGAGAATATCCATCCTGATGTGATCATGTTTCTACGTAAGAATGGGTGCGATATTGAATCTATCTTTGACAAATCTATGCAGGGGGCAACTGATAAACAAATCTTAAGTTACGCTTATGATAATGGTAAAGTGGTACTTACGCATGATAACGATTTTGGAGGGCTTATCTTATTTCAGGAGCAACCTTACATTGGTTTGATATACCTCCGCCCTGGCCATATCCAAGCAAACTTTACTATCGAGACCCTTCAAGCCATACGAACAAAACCTATCGAAGTGAATCCACCTTTCATTCTGGTAGCAGAACATTCTGGAAACACAATCCGCATGCGGGTTCGTCAAAGTTCTTACAGATGATAGAGCGCTACCCTCCGCAGGTAGAGACCCGCGTTAGAGTCGCGGTGGGGGTATGGACAAAAATCCACCGTTGGTGGATTTTTGATTCGGGCGGGTATTTGATTCAGGGCTTAAGGGTATTATGGATTCCTGATATTGGTTAAACTGAACCTGGTTTTATAATATAAGGGTTGTAAGGGATTGAAATCTGCTACGCCGCTATATGCATTGCATTCAAGTGCGTAAAGTGAAATTGAGCGATTTTCAACCTGGTAAACGCACGATTGAATCCGGCGATGTCGACCAGATCACCCAGCAATTCCGCTACTTCTTAATTTAAACGCCCTTCAAACAGGCAGCGAAGACGAGTTCTCTGTGGCAGGAATCGAGTGAAATGGAGATTTTTTGATGCGTGAATCCACCTCATACTTACAACTCTTGCCGGAAATCACCCGCCGAATTTTAAACGTGAGCCAGCCAGAAAAAATCATTTTGTTTGGCTCATTCGCGCGCGGGGATTTTAACCCAGACAGCGACCTGGACTTGTTGGTCATCCTGGACGGAGTTGAGGCCCCGCGCGCAGAGAGCACCCGCTTGCGGCGCGCCTTGCGTGGCATATTGACACCGGTGGATATCATGGTCACCACCCCGCAACAGGTCGAGCGTCACAGGAATACGATCGGCTATATTTACCCAACAGCCTTATCCGAAGGAAGGGTAATTTATGAGCGACCTACGGCCGCCTGAAGTGGTTCAATCCTGGCTTGGGCGTGCTCGCTCTGACCTGCTTCTGGGACGAAGCGCTGATATTTAAACGCGGAGAAAAACTGTTTGAACACACTTTGCAAGTGTGGCCTTACCCATTTGCGTAAAATTAATGGGTAATGAGGTAGAAATGAAAACAAGGCGAGGTTCATTACCAGAATCCTTACAGATATTGTTTTGGGATTACAACTTTGAAGCGTTGAGTTGGAGCAGCGACCGCGACTTAATCATCCGGCGTATCTTGCAGGCGGGCAGTTGGGAGGCCATCCAGTGGTTGAGAACTACTGCCGGAGACGATAATTTACGCACCTGGCTGGAAGTGTATGCCGGTGGGCGGCTTACTCCCCGTCAGTTGCGTTTTTGGGAATTGATCCTGGACCTGCGTCGGGAACAAGTGGATACCTGGATTGTTGCAGTTGCGAACAACCCTTGGAGCACGAGGTTAAATCTATGACCTTTTTATCACCGACCAGACCGCGCCTGGCAGCTTGTACGGGCAAGTGAGCGGAGTGCGAGTGAGCTTTTTGGAGTTTCGTTACCCTTTGCTCTCGCCGCTCACCCACTGGAAAGAGATCGATATCCACCTGGCTTCGTTGGATGATCTAGCGTGCATGAAATTATCAGCAGTCGCGCAGCGCGGTTCGAAAAAGGACTTCTTTGACATTTATGCTCTTTGCATGCAACATCTCCCGCTAGCAGAACTGCTGAAGCTTTACAGGAGTAAGTACAGTGTCAAAGATATTAGCCCAGTTATTTATGGATTGGCTTATTTTGACGATGCCGAGTCTGAACGCGACCCGGCCTTGTTGGAGAAAGTGGGTTGGGAAAAGGTAAAGCAGGCTATCGTTAAGTGGGTCAGGGAGATCGCAGCATGATCGACTCCTGGATGCTCTCTAAACTTGAACCCCTCAACAGCTCCCGAAATTTATATCTTCCTGCCAGCAATATTAATCTCTCGCAAAGCCGCAAAGGTCGCAAAGTTTGAGGCAAATTCTAAGCATTGGTGCTTCGGTGACACACTCTACGGGCAGAGATACAGGCGTGAACCACAAAGGGCACGAAGAGCACCAAGGTAAGATCATGGGAATGAATGCCCAAAAGATGGTGCGTCAGCGACACACCCTACACGGGGACTGCTGCGGCGTTAGTTCCAGTTTGATCAGGTTTCCAGGCAATTTGTACTTCGGTCTTATCCACTGACAAGGATATGATCATTACACCAATTTCGTTAAAAATCTTTCGGAGCATTCGGGAGATTTTATCGCTGAAATTGGGGTCAGCTCGCCGTACTGAGTTCCCTGGTACGACTCGTAGCACAAAATCATCAAGATTGACAAAACCACAATACTGACTATAATTCTAGTTGATGCCCAAACAGCCAATATTTAAAATCCTATTTGCGCCAGAAGTTGTCGAGCACCTCCGTGTGATTGAGCATAAGTATCACTATGTCATTCAAGTGGCCATCGATGAGCAATTGGTATTCACTCCAGAGAAGGAGACGCGCAATCGCAAATTGCTAGAACAACCCGCCCCCTTCGGCGCAACCTGGGAATTACGGTTTGGGCCTACTAAAAGATTCAGAGCGTTCTACGAAGTAGATAACAAGAAACGGTCTGTGCAAGTATTAGCAATCGGTGTCAAAGAAAGAAATCGGTTGTTTATTGGCAGAGAGGAGTTCGGAAAATGATAATTGCCCCCTTAGCAGATGTGAAAGCGCGGCTAAGTGCTTACTTGGAAGAATGCAAAACGGGAGGTCCTGTAATCATTACGCGGAACGGGAGAGCCGTTGCTGTGTTGCTTGCGCCAGTAGATGATGAAGATTTAGAAAACCTGGTTTTGTCACGTTCGCCGCGCTTTCAAGCCATACTGAATAAGTCACGACAAAGTATCAAGGCGGGGAAGGGTCTATCGCGGAATGATTTTTGGCAGGCGGTGGCAGAGCCACAAGGCAAAGAAAACGAAGTCGTTTCGTCTACAAGAAAAGCGGCCTAACCCCGCCTCCACCTGTCCGCCTTCGGCGCGGGTATGCGCGCGCTCTTAGACAGCACAGGCTCTATTTTTTGGAAGGAGTCTTGCCAGATTCGGCGGCACACTCTACACGGGCAAAGATACAGGCGTGAACCACCAAGGACCCGAAGAGCACCAAGGTAAGATCATGGTAATGAATACCCAGATGATAGTGCGTCAACGACGCACCCTACTACTACTGTTATTGCGAGTAGCTCCACAGCGCTGAGGCGCCCTTCTTTGCGAAAAAAACGGAGTGGAGTTTCTTAGGAGCCATCGCAGCGCAGCGGAGATGGCGTAGCAATCTCCAAAATTTACTCTGAGAAATCTGCAATGAAAACATGAAACCCTGTGTTTAGAACGCAATTGATTAAGAGGGCACTTACTGTTATGTGATCGGGAGGGGATAGGGTAAAACTCCTCGGGATAGCTGCCAAAAAGCCGGCGATTAAGGCCCTGCCGGCTTTACCTCCAGAGAGAGACAATATGTCAACATTCCGCTGCCATCCGCACCGGACAAAGGTTTGTATTCTATATTATCGCAGCTCTCCGACCCTTCCGGGATATCTTTTGTCAATTCCTGATAAAAGCCACCTACACTGGAATTGTGGAAGTTTGCGAGTAGGTCGTTGGAGCTGTGATCGTCATAATCATAGAACTCTGCTGCGACGGTCACCCACTTATAAGTGTGTATATCGGGATCGGGCCACGGTACTTTGAACACGGTGGGTTCAGGGTACATGTTTTTGTAATTTTCTGTAATCGCCGCCAGATCGTACACCTTTAAGCCTTTAAAGGGTATAAAAAAAGTACCCCCAGTAAAAAAAGGACGCAGTTCGCCTTCGACGGATAGAGAAAAATAGCCCTCTGCCGTCTGGTTCCATCCGTTGCCTTTGGGAGGATAATCCTCGTCATCAAGGACGCGTATAAAATCGATCTTAATAAAACGCACTACCAAGTAAATATCGCACTTGGGTAAGTCGTATTCGAAGGGTGCGCTTAAAGCCATACCGGTGTCAGAGATGGCTGCCACCTCCCAACGGACGCGCTCGCCGCATTGCGCCGGTACCATAACTGTCGCCTGGCGCGCGTTGGAGGGCACTGGTTTAGACAGAATCGGTGAGCCATTGCGCAGGACGGTAAAGCTGTTAATCTTATTTTCGTCCCCATCCCATTTCCATTCCAGGTATCTTTCAAGTTTCCAGGACATATCCCCGGGCGGATAGATGCCCTTCAGGGTAGATATCTGCAAATTATAGGGTTTGGTTAAAGCAGGGTCGCTAAAACCGAAGGCGTACGGGAGTCCTGCGGTCTGATCTAGAGGATTCCCGGAAGCCAAAGGCCATCCAACATAAAAGGTGAATTCGTAATTCGCTGTTTTAACCGGTAAATGCGAATACGCTCCATAGCTTTGCATATCCCCAAGTTTGAATTGGGCGTTGAAGGGGCCAAGCTTGCTGAGGGCATTACCTGCCCAGCCCAAACACTCCCCTTTCAGGTCCAGGACGCCGCTTTCGGGAATCGGCGCGATGAAATTCGTTTTTCCCTTTGGCGATTTAAACCACGCGCCATTTTTTAATTCGATGAAGGTGTTGTCATCATTGGGAATGCGTATTTCTGGAACCTTCCCTGCTGAGAAGTAGCAGTAGAAGCGGTCGTAATTCCCCTTGACCACGAGAGTCTGCATTATAAATAGTAAGTGAGTACCAAATTTTGTGTAATCCCCTATCTGGCAAGAATCATCATTGACCAGCGGGACGAGTTTACTGATACTTTTGCCATACAGATTGATAGCTTCTATCCAGAAGACCATCTTGGCGTGGGTTGGGACGTGCGCCTTGAACCAGACTGTCCCTGTGCCCGGCCCAGCTTTCAGGGTGACGATGCGCTTCATATAGGGGGTCGCCATCCAGATTTCGTAACGTTGTTCATTGGAGGCGTTATCCTGCCAGGTCATGAACAGTTGGCAATTGTTCAGGCTGACTTTCAAGTCGGTAGGGGCTGAGGGCGGGCTATCCTGGCCACCGGCGAAGAGCACCAGGTTACTGGCCAATCCAAACACAGGGTTGGTGGGCAGCAAAGCCAGGTTATTACCCACCTGCGCCGGTGGCTGCACCTGCGCAGGTGGCTGCACCTGCGGTGGAGCCGGCGGTTGCCCTGGGAGTTGAGCGGGCGGCTGGGCAGGAGGTTCGTTTTGGGGCGCCACCGGCACCTGTAACATCGTCCCCGGAGCCAGCGGTTGATTTCCCAATCCAGGGTTGGCTGCCTGCAGATCGGGCAGGGGGACATTATATTCGCTGGCGACGTTCTCCAGCGTATTGCCCTCTTCCAATGGCAAGAGGTAGAGAGATTGGCTCAAGTCCTGTTTGGTTACACCTGTGACGCCGATTGGCTGGCTCTGGCCGATGATGCCAGCCGCGTTCACCGCCCGTACGAATAAGATTTGTACGCCTTCGCTAACCGCATAGGTGAAGTATCCATAAAAGGGTTGATTTTCTTCATCATCGATGCGTTCCAATGGTTCTACAAGGGTTCCATCCGCCCATAACTCCAGGCGCACGATGGGGTTTTGACCTATCGCCATGGCAACCACGCTGGTCTTATCGCCCACCGGCATTTCGAGCATCGTTTCAGGGGTGGTGATGATAACAACAGGCGGCTTGTATTGAATTGCCTTGACCCCCTGGGCGCGGTAATACACAAAAGCCACAATAAAGAGACCCGCCAACACCAGGAAACCCAATGAGGCGCTGATAAAGAGCACAGACAGACACGAACGAGCGTGTTTGTTTATGGTATGCCTCTGCTATTCAATACAATTTTGTACCTGGACGATAGCCGGGCCGGATTCGGCGCTATTTCCGGCCAGGTCTACAGCAAAGATCGTAATCGCCAGGCCCCCGACGGTATTCAGCGGCCCGATGACTGCCTGGTAGACGCCTGCGCCGGAAGAGCTCATGGAAACCTCGCCAGCCTGCCCGCCGATGCTCCAGCGCGCGGCGACGCTGCTCACAACGCTCTCGTCGGTCACCGTGACACTGACAACGGTTATACGTGAATAGGATGGACAGCCTGCCCCAGCCACAAGGATCAGGGCAGGTGAAGCACTAGGGAAGGAAACGATCGGAGCAGTTATATCGACGACAAGTGGAGGCGGCACTATTATTATTTGAGGCGGTGGGGGAGACACCGTTACCGTAATTATTTGGGGAGGCGGGGGAGCAGATATTACCGCCAGGAGATTGATGTCCCCTTGAAACTCAACCGTTGACTTAGACACCCAGCATTTTTCCGCTTTGTCTGGGAGGCTGATAAAAAACCAATCGCTTTGTGTGTTGCGCCCCACGACGAGAGCACGCTGCCCCTGGAGAAGGAAACCGGTTGTCTCGTAAGCCGTACCAGGTCCGAGGCGGCAATTGGCGTTTTGCCTGGCGACCACCTCAGCGACAGCCGGGGTTGGCGATGGCGACGCAGTCGGAGTCATTGGGGTTAATGTCGGTGCGACGGCGTTGGGTGATGGCGTCGCAGTAAGCTGTAGCTGGATGGCCGGGGAAGGCGATCGAGTCGCAAAGGGTGGTTGGCTTACGATTTCGCCAATCGTGACCACCGAGATAGCATCCGGGCCGGCGTTTCCCTGGTTATCAACCGCACGGACATGCACGGTGTAAGTCCCCGGCGCGGACGGGGCCCACTCCACACTGGCCTCGCCGAAACGTCCGCCACCGGCAGTGACAGACACCAGGGACTGCTGGTCAATGAAGAACTCGAAACGCCTCAAGCCGTTATCATCAGAAGCGTGCGCCATGATCACCAAGCGGGCCAGGGGTAGCTTTGCGCCATCCAGGGGTTGGTCCAACCAGGTGGTCGGCCCTAAGCCAGCTTTTGTGCAGGCTGAAAGGCCTGTTAGTACTGCCAATAATAACCGCGCAAGAATCGAAAGTTTCCTCATCATACCTGCTCACCTACCATAGAAAACCAGTAACCGTGCCTTTCCTTATTATACTCCCCATTTGAGTAGTCTGTTCCTGGCTTCTTTTATCCCCTCTGCGGCTCCAATACCCTAAATGCTTAGGGTTCTTTGGGAACTGCTTTAGTCTCCATCTCAGCCGCGCGCTCGTTTTTCGGCATGATGAGGCCTGATCGAGCAGGTTTTCGCCATTTATCGCCGAAGAACGCCTACAAAAGGCTTCCCTGCGCACCAACGTCTTGCTGCGCAAGATCAAGCGCTTTGGGAACGCCTTGCTCGAAGGAGTGCCGCCGTGTGACCGTGATAACCCGGAAAATGCCTCTGACCTAGCTGGTTGGGTGCGCCAGTGCCGTCGCAGCGGGTTGTACGAATTGGGTTGCATCATTTATGAAAAGAGCGGTATGCGCTTTGATAGCCTAGATGAGGCTTCTTTGCTTGAACTTGAGGAAGATTACCAGGTGAGGGCCCGGCGTAGTGAGAAGGAGAACGCATTAAAGAGGAAAAACCAGCCGAGTTTGTTTGATGAGATGGAATGAAACTGAGGTACAATGGTTTAACTCGGTTTAAGTGAGGAGGTTGTATGATCCGTCAGTGGCCAGATCGCATCATGATAGACCCAGATATCCACCACGGAGAACCTTGCGTGCGAGGCACGCGCATCCCGGTGAGCATGATCATCGGCAGCCTAGCCGATGGAATGACTTATGATCAGATCAAGGAGCAATATCCCCAGTTGAGCGACCAGGATATTCTCGCTTCTCTGGCCTACGCTGCCGAAGCCGTGCGCCAGGATGTTTTGTTGCCTCTCTCTGGCTAAGCGGCCTATGCCAATCAAGTTAAAGGTAGATGAAGACCTGGGCAAGGCTGTCACCCAACTGCTACAAGCCAGAGGGGTTTCGGCCGAGGGCGTCTATGAAGAAGGGATGTCGGGATGGAAGGACCCTGACCTTTGGCAAGTTGGTCAGAGAGAAGAGCGCTTCCTGATCACTGCCGACAAAGGTTATGCCGATCTCCGCAAATATCCGGCGGGCACTCACCATGGGGTGATGTTGCTGCGGCCGGATCAGGAAGGGATTCGCCCAATGGTGGAACTGCTGGAGAAGGTGTTAAACCAGTATGACGTATCGGTACTAAGCGGGACCGTCACGGTCGTAATCGCGCGCAATATCCGCATCCGGCGGAAATAAACTGATCCATAATATCGAGTGAAGGTGCATATGAATCAGCGCTTTAAAGTAACCTTCGCCGGTAAAGTCGTCAACAAACGCTTGACTTTTAACACCGGTATATGGCAACCTTTTAGCGTCCATTGGGTTAATAGTTTTAGTAACAGTAGACACTTTATTATTTATATATAGGATAAATCCTCATGCCCAAATATAAAATAATCGCCAACCCCATGGCCGGTGGAGGCTCCGCCCGCCACAAAATCCCCCTCATCCAGGAAAAATTTTCTCAATTAGGGCTAGACTTTGACCTAGTGCGCACAGACCATATCAGGCACAGCCAGGAACTGACTCGGCAGGCAGTGGCTGCCGGTTACGATATTATCGTGGCAGCCGGTGGTGATGGCACCTCCAACGATGTCGTCAACGGTTTGATGGAGGCCAGGCAGGCCGGGTTAGCTACCGCGACCATGGGGGTATTGTGCATTGGGCGTGGCAATGATTTTGCCGGTAGCATCGGTATCCCTTCTGACCTTGACCAGGCATGTGATTTATTAAGGCATTTAGATCAACGCCGTCTCGTGGATATCGGCCGGGTTACCGGGGGCGTCTATCCACAGGGTCGTTATTTTTGCAACTGTGTAGGAATTGGTTTTGACGCTATCGGAACCATTGA
>Ga0315295_10004498_pt1 | contig 11898 bp, 11 predicted proteins | sample YL17G14_0_MG_FD_204453 | JGI IMG/M metagenome (GOLD analysis project Ga0315295, IMG submission 204453) | Sediment microbial communities from Yellowstone Lake, YNP, Wyoming, USA - YL17G14_0 | ecosystem: Environmental > Aquatic > Freshwater > Lake > Sediment | place: USA: Wyoming | collected... | reverse complement strand
AGGCCGCGGCGAACCCGGTGGCAGCACCCAAACGGAGCGCGGGCGTAACGCGCGATAATCTCCGTTATGTAAAGTAAGCACTCTGCCGCGCTGAGCTCGTTCCTTCGCCGGGCACCGGCTGCGTTTGCGAGCATGGCGCGACAGTGGCTCCCCCCCCGGCTGGCGGGGCGGGCGGCGTGCGCCGCACGAGCAGCGCGGCGGCGGCCGACCGCAGGCGTCAGTACTTGATCAGGCTGAAGACGTCGTAGCCGTCGAGCCTGCGCCGCCCTTCGAGGCCGGTGAGCTCGATGATGAAGGCGACGCCGACGACGTTGCCGCCGAGCTTCTCGACGAGCTCGATCTTCGCCCTGGCGGTCCCCCCCGTGGCAAGCAGGTCGTCGTGGACGAGAACGTTCTGACCGGGCTTGATGGCGTCGGCGTGGACTTCGAGGCGGTCGGTGCCGTACTCGAGGGCGTATTCGGCGGCGACGGTCGTGTGCGGCAGCTTGCCCGGCTTGCGCGCGCAGACGAAGCCGGCGCCGAGGCCGTAGGCAACGGCGGCGCCCAGAATGAACCCGCGGGCCTCCGCTCCAACGACTACGTCGACATGCCTGCCCGTGCCGTACTCGACCAGGCGGTCCACCGCCTCGCGGAGCGCGCGTGGGTCCTGGAGGAGCGGCATGATGTCGCGGAAGAGGATCCCTTCCTTGGGAAAGTCGGGGATGTCGCGCACGTGGGCAGAGAGGTCAAACGTTCCGTCGGTCATGAGTCTCTCCTTGCGGGACGGGATGTATGAGAAAGAACGAGTGGCGGTGCGGCTCCGCGCGGCGTCGCAGGCCGAGGGTCAGCGCGTGTCGGCACCGGTGAGACGTCGTACACCGCTGGCGAGAAGGAGCTGGCGGAGCTGAGTGACCGCCTGCACGATGTCGTCCAGGAGGTCGACGCCCTCGCGCCGACGTTCGGGCCGATGTGACCGCAGCGCCGGCAGGACGACCTGCTCCAGGAGGCCGAGCTCGCGGTCGACCGCGCTCTTGATGACGCGCAGGTTCTTCGGCCGCAGCCCAAGCAGGGCGAGCTGCGCCGCCGCGGCGACGACGCCGGTGTCGGCTTCGGAGAAGCGCCGTACACCGCTGACCTGGCGGGCATGGACGAGCTCGTACTCCTGAAGCTCGTTGAGAAGAGAGGCATCGGCGCCGGTGAGGTGCTGGACCTCTTCGGCGGTGTACTCGCGGCCGCCAGGCGCGCGCACGAGATCGGTCTTGCGCAACCCCTGACGGGCTGACGGCAAGGCAGCCCCCGGGCTGCGTTCAAGCTCGCGACGGATGACCTTGAGGGGCAGGTACTCGTCCCTCTGCAGGCTGAGCACGCGGACAAGCCGGGAGAAGTCGTCTTGGGAATACAACCGGTATCCCGACTTCGTGCGCCGCGGCGTCACGAGGCCTTGCTCCTCGAGGTAGCGCAGCTTGCTGACACTGATGTCGGGGAATTCGTTGCGCAGGCGGTCGACGACCGCGCCGATAGTGAGCAGGCGCTCCTCCCCCACGTCGAACAGCAGCTCAGCGGTTTCGGTCATGCCAGCCTTCTGTGCGCTCACGGCGCGGCGGGAGCGAGGAACGTGAGCCGGTACTTGCCGATCTGGATCTCGTCGCCGTCGTGCAACACGGTCGTGTCGCTGCGACGGCGATTGACGAACGTGCCGTTGAGGCTGCCTTCGTCAACCATCACCCAGGCGTCGCCCTCCGCGATCACGACCGCGTGATGCCGTGAGACGGTGACGTCGTCGAGAAAGATCTCCGCATCCGGATGCCGACCGATGGCGAGGCGCGGACCGCGAAGCGTGTACGCCTCGCCTGCCCTGCCTCCCCCACTGCGGATCACGAGACAGGGCTGGTCGCCGACGGGCGCCAGCGGATTCGGCTCGTCATCCCCGCCGGGTAGAAACGTCAGCGTGGTCGCCGACTCTGGCTGATCGGCGATCAAACTCGCCCCGCAGCGCACGCAGTAGCTCGCTCCTTCGGAGTTCCTGATGCCGCACTCGGGGCAGAACATGTCAGACGTCTTCGGGGGTCTCGGGCGCCGACTCGACGTCGTTGGCCGGCTCGTCCGGACCGCCGGGCCCGTGGCCGGCGAGGATGCGCGACAGCCGCTGTACGTCGTCGGCCGAGATGATCGATTCCCCTTCCGCGTGCTTCTGCTGAAGGCGCATAACGAGCTCGGCGCGGAGGATGTCGAGCTTGCCGTGAAGGAGGCGGCGGCGGCGAGAGATCTCGCGTTCTTCGGCCTCAAGCTCGGCGACCAGCGCACGCAGCTCGTCGTCGGATCGTGAAACAAGATCGACGATGTCGTCCATGGCACATCTCCTCTCCCTGCGTCGAAGGCTGAGATAGGAATGCTACCGGAGAGCGCTCCAAGCTTCAAGTAGAGATTGAGGGAGCGCGCCCAGCGAGGACGCCGTGTCAATCAGCACGACGGCGCTCAATGCGGCAGGAACGGCATGGTCGCCTACCGCGAGGAAGACCCGAGGGACCCTTCCACGCTGACGATGGCGCGCGCCGCAAGGCGCACGAGAGCGGTCAGCGCGTCGTAGGTGTCGATCTCGCCGCCGGCGAGGGCGCTGTTGACGAGATCGTCGACGCGAACCACCTGCGAGCCGAGAGCATCGAGGAGGCGCGCCTCGACGGGGTCGCCAGGCGCGCCCGCCACGAACCGGACGGCAGCGATTGGCGGGATCTGCTCGCGGAGCAGCGCGAGCTCATCGCGCCGCCGCATCCCTTCGATCAGCAGTCCTTCGGTCGGCAGCTCGCAGGTCCCCCTCGCCACCGGCGCCGAGGGGTCGAAGTCGAACGACCCGTGATCGAGCTCCAGCAGCGCGTAGAACGCCTTCTCGCCGTGGAGCTCGCCGCAGACCGCGTCAGCCAGATTGCCGTCGCGAAACGCGAGTGTGCCGACGACAGAGCCTTCTTCTTCGTACAGCACGAGCACGCCGCTTTTCGTGCCGAGGGCGGTCATCTTCACGAGATGAGGTAGAGCGAGTTCCGCGAGGCTGCCTTTGAGGCCCATGTGAGTGCGCTCCGAGATCGATCAGTGAGTGCCGGCCTTCCCGTTCAGCTACCTTCGCAATAGCGGCGCGTCTTCCTGCCGGCTGGGCTCATGGTTTGCTGCCGCCATGACGATGATTGGGACGACACCGCAGGCTGATATACTTCGCTGGTTGCGAGCATGGCGGTTCGCCGCGGGCGATGCGAGGAGGATCTCCTTGGTGCGACGCAAGGGACTCATCATCAACGATCGACAGCTTGACCGCTGCGACGAGCTCCTCAGGAAGCTCAAGGAGGTCTCGGGGTCCAGCTTCCTCGCGCTCATCAGCACTTCGGGCCAGCCCATCACCAGCGCCTCTGACGAGTACCATCCCGAAACGCTCTCGCTGGCGTCTCTCGCCGCGAGCTCGTTCGCCGCCACGCAGCAGCTCGCCAAGATCCTCGACGAGAGCGAGTTCACGCTCCTCTTCCACGAGGGCTCGGCGCTCAACCTGCACGTGTCCGAGGTCACCGACCAGGTCCTCCTGATCGTGACCTTCGGGCGCGAGACGCAGGTGGGGAAAGTCCGGCTCTACACACAACGTGCCATTGAGGTCCTCCGCCAGATCTTCGAGGGCCCCGAAAGCGAGGCCACCCCCGAGATGGACGCCGACTTCGAGTCCGCCGCCGGTGACGCCATGGACGACCTCTTCAAGGACGAGTGATCCCACCACATGCCTCTGATCAACTTCGCCGCGCGCGAGATCAACTACAAGATCGTCTACTACGGATGCGGGCTCTGCGGCAAGACCACCAACTTGCAGTACATCCATCGCAAGATCAACCCCGACGCTCGCGGCAAGCTGGTCAGCATCGCCACCGAGGAAGAGCGCACCCTGTACTTCGACTTCCTGCCGCTCACCCTGGGCACGGTGAAGGGCATGCAGACGCGGTTTCATCTGTACACCGTTCCTGGTCAGAGCTACTACAACGCCAGCCGCAAGCTCGTGCTCCAGGGGGTAGACGGCGTGATCTTCGTCGCCGACTCTCAGATCACGCGGCTCGACGAGAACGTGGAGAGCTACCTCAACCTCTGGGACAACCTTCTCGGACAGGGTGACGATCTCGGCAAGCTCGGCTTCGTGATCCAGATGAACAAGCGCGACCTCAGTGATGTGTTTTCGGTCGAGGATCTGAACGAGCTGCTCAACCACACCGGCTCGCCGGTCATCGAGAGCAGCGCCGTGACAGGTCAGGGTGTCTTCGAGACGCTCAAGGTGGTCTGCAAGCAGGTCATCGCCAAGACCGGCTGAGGCCGGCCGGCGCACGCGCCGCCGGCTTCCGTCTCGCCCTACCTGCCGATCCGCTTCACCCAGTCCATCGGCAGGTAGCGAGAGACGAACGTGTCACGCGAGAGGATGCTGCCGTCCCGCTCGCGCACGGTGCGCACCACCTTCACGCTGCGTCCGTCGATGCCCTTCTCCCAACGAATCACGCCCGGACCAAGGTCGTCGTCGTAGATCACGCGAGGATTCGCCTTGCCGTGCGCGGGCTTCCTAACATCGTAGAAGTCGCTCGTCGCGTACGTGACCGCGCGCCCAGTCTTCCCCACCAGCGCTACGGTCAGGGCAGCGCCGTCGACCCAACTGCGAATCATGAGGCTCTTGGCGGTGTCGTTGCGGAAGCGGAGATCGACGCTGCCCCAGGCGACGGTGGCGTCACGACCCACCGGGTAATGCGAGATGTAGAGCGAATGGGGCCTGCGTTCGACGACCGGCAGTCCGGCGAAGAAGACGGCGTTGAACAGCGTCGTCGCGTACTGGCAGATCCCGCCGCCGACGCCCTGACGGAGTACGTTGTCGGCGGCGATCACGGGCGCGTAGTCGAAGCCGCGATTGGTGGTTCGCGGGCCGATGGCGTCGTTGAGAGAGAACGTCTCGCCGGGGCGCACCACGGTGCCGTCGACCAGCTTGGCGGCGAGCGCGATGTTGCCGGCGCGCGTCGCCTTGCGCGGGTCGAAGTAGGTGACGAACTGCGAGCCCAGAGACGAAAGACCCATCGCCTCGACGTCGGCGGTGCTGAGCTTGGGAAAGGCCGGCGTGAGGGCGACGAACACGCTGCGCAGGCCGCCGCCAGAGGCGGCGTCGTCGAGATCCTCGAGCAAGACATCCATATCGATGACGTTGCCGCTCCGGCTCTCGGTCACGCTGACGCTGCCGTCCTTGCCGACGACGATCTGCGCGTCAACCGGCGGGCTCTCAGCGAACGCGAACACACGGCGGAGCCTGGCACGCGCGCGCTGGTTGCGGAACGTCAACGGATAGGTGTCAGCGTCGGCGGCGGTGTTGACTGTGAGCAGGCTGGCGATTTCGTCTGGCGAGAGCTTGATCTCCGTGGCGCGGTATCGCAAAGCCAGAGGTCGCGACAGGTAGGTCTCCGCGGCGGCGGCGCGCGACTCCGCCGCAAGCGTGCTCACGCGCGGCGCGACCGTCTTCATCGGTACCGGGCCGACGTAGGCCCGCCCGGCAGCGGCACTTGCGACGATGGCGCGCGCCAGCGCCACAGCGTCGACCTCGAGCCCGTCCTTCGCCGGCACGACGGCAACGCTGTCGCCGGCGAGATCGAGGCGCGCGTCGCGCGGTACCACGTCGGCGACCGCGCGCACCGCCTCGAGGCCCTGCTGGTAGGTGGCGGTGTCGACACGCGTGGCCAGCTTCACGTCGGCGCCGCCGAGCGGCAGCCAGAGCGCCCCTCCGAAGGGCAGGTGATGGCGCCCGACGCCATAGGCCGCCGCGGCAGTCGCCTCGGAGTCAATTGTCATCCCGAGCTGCTCGAGCCTCAGGGTGAGCGGCTGACGGTGGCCGGTCGCCAGCTGAACCACGTCGACGCGCGGTCCCACCTTGGCGGCGATCGTCGCGGCCGCCTCGACACGCGTGAGGCCACCGAGCGGGACACCGGCCACGGTGACACCGTCGGCCACGCGATCGTAGGTGACGATCTGGAGGGCGATCGCGCCGGCAACCAGGACCAGCGCCACGAGCGCGCCCGTCGCCGCCCATACGTGGCGGCCGTACCACGCGCCGAGTCGCCGGACGGCCGGCTCCCTACTCTCCGTTCTCGCGGATGACCGCACGTACGACCCCAAGAATGCCTTCGGCCATCCGCTCCGATGCGGTGCGGTCGGCGGCCTCGGCGTAGACATGGAAGACGGGTTCGTTGGCGTCGGGCAAGAGCTGCACCCAGCCGTCGTCGCGCTGCACCTGGATGCCGTCGACGAGGCTGACGCGCGTCTGCCCACTCCCGTGAGCCTCGCGCTGCAAGATCTCTGTCGCCGTGCGCATTACGGTTCCCTTGAGCGCCCACGGACAGGTGGCGGTCCTGTGAACCAGCGTGCTGGCGGGGATCTCCGCCAGCTGCTCGCTCAGCGAGCGTGCCTGCGGTGCGAGCAGCTCGAGCAGCTTCCCGAGGCTCATGACCGCGTCGAACGCCGGCAAGAAGCGCGGGAAGATGTACCCGCCGCCCAAGAAGCCGGCGAAGACGACATTGTCCTCCGTCGCCGCCTGCGCGAGCGCCGGCAGCGAGACCTTGGTGCGCGTCACGTCGACACCGAACGTGCCGGCCAGCTCTTCGGCGAGGTGAGTGACCGTCAAGGGCAGGGCAATGCGCTCCCCGCTCGCCGCGTGCTGAGCGACGAGCTTCACGTAGAGTAGGAGCGCCTTCTCGAGCGGGACCTCGTCACCGCGATCGTCGACGATGTAGAGCCGCTCGGCGCCCGGGCCGATGACGAAGCCCATGTCGGCCTCCATCGTGCGCACCAGCCGACGGACCTCCTGGATGTTGGCGCCCAGCTCCTCGGCGCCGAAGCCGGCGCCGCGCTGATCGCCGAAAGCGCGTACCGACAGCACCTCGGCGCCGAGGGGGCCGAGGATGCTGGGCAGCGTCAGTGAGGCTGGCGAGTACGAGTAGTCGATCACCAAGCGGTAGGCACGACTGCGAATACGCTCCACGTCCCAGGCGCCGAGCAGTCCACGCACATAGGTCTCGATGGCGCGGTCGGGGAACTCGAGCTCGCCGAACTCGCTGTAGAACGCGCGCCGGAAGTCCTGGCGCCCGAAGTACTTCTCGATGTCCTTCTGGCGCTTCTCGCTGAGGTTCACCCCTGGCGGTTCGAACACCTGGATCTGGATCATCTCGGGGTCCCAGCTCGCGATGCGCACGTGCAGGCCACCCTGGCTATTGCCGCTCTTGGAGTCGTAGCGGTTCACGGCGCTGCTCGCCACGCGCAGGTCGCGCACGACCACGCCGGTCGAGCTGAGACCGCAGATGAGGGCGCGCTTGATCACGCGCGACGCCGGATGTGTATCGCGGCTCGTGGTCACGCGCGCGCCCTTGGGCAGCACCGTGCCGTAGGCCATCGCGAGGTTGAGCGCCAGCTCGGCGGTGATGTCGATGTTGATCAGGCCGGCGATCCCGTCCTTGCCGAAGAGGTGCGAGCTGCCGCGCGACTCCCAGATGATGCTGCTGTTGACCACCGCTCCGGACTCGACGGTCTTGTACGGGTAGACCTTGACGTCGGGGGCGATGAACGCTTGTTCGCCGATGACGCATTCGTCACCCAGCGCGACGCCTTCGCTGAAGGTGGCGCCGGCCTTGATGTCGCAGTTCTTGCCGACGATGGCGCCGAAGACCTTCGCCGCGGCGCCCACGTAGGTGTTGGCACCGATGACGCTGTTGCGCGTCTCGGCGTGCTGCTTGACCACGACGTTGCTGCCGAGCACCGAATACGGGCCGATCGTCGCCGTGCGGTCGATCTTCGCGTAGTTGCCGATGAAAGCCGGGCCGGTGATGTTCTCGAGCGAATCGAGACTGATGCCGTCGCCGAGGAACACCCTCTGCTGCAGCTCGATGCCGGGAAGCGAGGCGCGAACCTTGCCGTCGAGCAGATCGCGGTTGGCAGCCAGGTACTGAGGGAGGCTGCCGATATCCTGCCAGTAGCCCTCGGCGACGTAGCCGTAGAGCGGCGCGCCCGCGGCCAGAAGCTTGGGAAACAGCTCCTGGCTGAAGTCATACTGGCCCTCGGTGGGAATGTGGTCGAAGATCTCCGGCTCGAGCACGTAGATGCCGGTGTTGACCGTGTCGCTGAACACCTGGCCCCACGTGGGCTTCTCTAGAAAGCGCTCGATATGTCCTTCGTCGTCGACGACGACGACGCCGAACTCGAGCGGGTTCTCGACGCGCTTGAGCGCAATCGTCACCATGGCGCCGCGCCGCTTGTGGAACGCGACGATCTCGCCGAGATCGAAGTCGGTGAGCGCGTCGCCGCTAATGACGATGAACGTGTCGTCGCGCAGCTGGTCCTCGGCGAGCTTGACGCTGCCCGCCGTGCCGGCGGGCGTCTCCTCGACGGAGTAGCTCATGCGCACGCCCATGGACGAGCCGTCGCCGAAGTAGTCGCGAATCGCCTTGGGTAGGAACATGAGCGTGACGACCGTCTCGTCGATGCCGTGCCGTGCCAAAAGCTCGACGATGTGCTCCATGCACGGCTTGCCGCAGAGCGACACCATTGGCTTGGGCTGGTTGCTCGTAAGAGGCCGCAGGCGGGTGCCCTCACCGCCGGCCATGACCACTGCGCGCACGGGCCTCACCTACGCTTTCGCTCGAGGGCCAGGTCTCTGTCGTTCATCTAGCTTACCAGAGCGCATCGTACTGCGGCGCGGGCCGCCGTGCGGAGGCTGGAGGGCGGTGGCCGCAGCGGCGAACCGCGTCCCCGTCCGGCGCCCGACGGGGCGTCACCGGCGCTGTGCTAGAATGCCGGCTGTACGGTCGGCGTGTGGCGCAGCCTGGTTAGCGCACTAGTCTGGGGGACTAGGGGTCGCCAGTTCGAATCTGGCCACGCCGACCATTTTCTTTCCAGGGGTTTCCTCCTTTCGCTCCCTCTCCCCCGCGTCCCGCGGAGGGCTCTTTGTGTTGCACCCGTCCTCGTACGCGCGACGACCGGCCGTGAGGCCGGTCGTCGCGCTTCCCAGATCAGCGGGGGTCTACGTCTAGAAGCCGACCGCGGCGGTGGTCTGACCGACGCGCTGGGGCAGTTCTTCGCCGGCGCCGTTGCCGTTCTTGGGCTGTTCCAAGGCCTCGGCGATGTCGTCCGGCACCGGCAGGTGCCGGAGGAGGATGCCATAGAGCTTGTCGGCCAACGCCGGGCTCGCACCGAGCACGTCGGTGACCTGGCGCAGGCGATACTCGACGAAGAAGTCAGGTTCCACGCAGAGCGCCTCGGCGACGACGGCGATGACCGGGTCGGCCGGCACAGGACGCGTGCCCTTGGTGAGATGGTTGAGGTACCCAGCGGAGAGCTTCGTCTTGTACGCGAGCTGGCGATAGCTGAGGTGGCGTTCGTCCATCAAGCTCTTGAGAGCCAGCGGGAACGACTCCTGCGAGAACCGGTTCTTGGCGATTGGCGTTGTGTACATGGCACTCACGCCTACAGGTATCGCCCTCTTCCTCCGGATACTTGAGAGACGGGCACCTGATTGTTGCCAGTGATGACAACACCTCTGCGCGAGGGATGCGGGCCTGCGCATCGACGGAATGGACCCGGCGGCGGGACGCCGACGGGCTCAGCGGGTCTGCAGCAGTGCCTTGAGATCGGCGGCGAGCTCGGCGACCGGCAGGTCGCGCCGCTCGCCGGTGGCGCGGTCTTTGACCTCCACCACGGACTCCGCGGCGCGCTTGCCGACGACGACTTGCACGGGGCAGCCGAGGAGATCGGCGTCTTTGAACTTCACGCCCGGGCTGAGGTCGCGGTCGTCGAAGAGGACCTGGAAGCCGGCCGCCGACAGCTCGTCGTAGAGCCGCTCGGCGAGTGCCGCCTGCGTCGCGTCGGAGGCACGCACCAGGACCAGGTGGACGTGGTAGGGCGCGATGCCGGCCGGCCACACGATCCCGTTGCCGTCGTGGTGCTGCTCGACAGCGGCGGCCGCGACGCGGGCGAGGCCGATCCCGTAGCTCCCCATCACGATGGGCCGCTCTTCCCCATTTTCACCAAGGAAGGTCGCGCCCATCGCCATCGAGTACTTGGTACCGAGCTGGAAGATGTTGCCGATCTCGATCGCGCGCAGGCCTTGCAGCTCGCGGCCGCAGTGCGCACACGCGTCGCCGGGGCAGGCGGCACGCAGATCGACGACCTGCGCCTGCGGCACGTCCGCCAGGCTTACGCCGCTGCGATGGTAGCCGGGGCGATTGGCGCCGGCGACGTAGGAGCCCCGGCGAAGGGTTTCGTCGGCGTAAACGGGCAGCGGCGTGGGCACTGGCCCCACGAAGCCGGGCTCGACGCCCTGGGCGGCGAGCACCTCTGCGGCCGTCGCCATACGGAAGCCCCGCCCGAGCGCGCGGCGCAGCTTGAGCTCGCCGAGCTGGTGGTCGCCGCGCACCAGGGCCATCACCGGCCTCGCGGGCGTCGCCGCGCCATCCTCGTCCGCCTCGCCGTCGCCCTCGGGCACGACGATCAGCGTCTTCATGAAGGCGCGTGCCGGCAGACCGAGGTACGCGGCCACCTTGTCGATCGTGTGCGCGTCCGGGGTGAGCAGGTCGTCCCGAATCAGCAGGTCGGCCGGCGCCCCGCTGGCGACGGTGAACGGCGCGTCGCCCGCGCCATTGCGGTTGACGTCGCTCGTCGGCGGCTCGGCGTCAACAGCCGCGACGGCGGTGTCGACGTTGGCCGCATAGCCGCAGGCCGGGCAGTAGACGATCTCGTCTTCCCCCGCGTCGGCGGGAGCCATGAACTCGTGGCTGACGGCGCCGCCCATCATGCCCGAATCGCCCTGCACCATCATGTAATCGATGCCACAGCGCGAGAACACGCGCTCGTAGGCGGCGATGTGAACGTCGTAGTTGCGCTGCAGCGCCGCCTCGTCGACGTCGAGGCTGTAGGAATCCTTCATCACGAACTCGCGCGTGCGCAGCACGCCGCTCTTGGGGCGGGCCTCGTCGCGTTCCTTGGTCTGGAAGTGGTACCAGAGCTGCGGGAGCTGTTTGTAGCTCTGGATCTCCCGCGCGGCGAGCCAGGTAATGACCTCTTCGTGCGTCATGGCGAGCGCCATGTCGGCGCCCTTGCGATCCTTGAGGCGGAACATTTCGTCGCCGATCGTGCCCCAGCGGCCGGATTCCTGCCAGATCTCCGCCGGCTGCAACACCGGCATGAGCAGTTCCTGGCAGCCGATGGCGTCCATCTCTTCGCGGATGATCTGCTCGATCTTCTGCAGCACGCGCCAGCCGGCCGGCAGGTAGACGTAGATACCGGCGGCGAGCTGGCGCACGAGGCCGGCGCGTACCATCAGCTTGTGGCTGACGGCTTCGGCGCCGGCCGGATCCTCTTTGACGGTGGGCAGCAGCAACTGGCTGACGCGCATGTGGCCTCGCAGTCGTCTCAGGTCGGGCGAGCGCTAATGCTACCAAGAAACGCCCTTAGTGGCTGGCGGGCGCCGCGCCCGCCGGCGCCGGCGCCAGATTCAGGCGCGGTGGGCCAGGTACCAGTCGTAGGTGCGCCGCAGCCCCTCTTCGAGGTCGACGGTCGGCGCCCACCCCAGGGCCTTGATGCGCGCCACGTCCATGAGCTTGCGCGGCGTACCGTCGGGCCGCCCGGCGTCCCATTGCACCGGCCCGTCGTGGCCGACGACGCGCTGTACCCGTGTGGCAAGCTCACGGATCGTCAGGTCCTCCCCACACCCCACGTTGAGCAGGCCGTCGGGCACGTCGGCGGCGTGCACGTGCCTCAGACAGAAGACAACCGCGCGGCCGACGTCGTCGACGAAGAGAAACTCGCGCCGCGGCGACCCGCTGCCCCACAGCACGACCGGCGCATCGCCGCCGTCCTGCCCCTTGGGCCGCTTGGCGTCATGGAACT
>Ga0315295_10004497_pt1 | contig 11900 bp, 12 predicted proteins | sample YL17G14_0_MG_FD_204453 | JGI IMG/M metagenome (GOLD analysis project Ga0315295, IMG submission 204453) | Sediment microbial communities from Yellowstone Lake, YNP, Wyoming, USA - YL17G14_0 | ecosystem: Environmental > Aquatic > Freshwater > Lake > Sediment | place: USA: Wyoming | collected... | reverse complement strand
GGGAATCCACTTCGATTTTCATGCCGGACCCGATTGCACGGAGATCGGTAAGAATACCACGCGCGAGATGATCGAGAACGTCATCAACCAAGTTCACCCGGACTACATCCAGACCGACTGCAAGGGACATCCCGGACTTTCGAGCTATCCGACCAAAGTGGGTAATCCCGCGCCCGGCTTTGTGGGCGACCCGCTGCGGCTCTGGCGCCAGGTAACCGCCGAGCATGGCGTCGCGCTCTATATGCACTACTCCGGCGTGTGGGACTCCGAGGCCATTCGCCGCCATCCGGATTGGGGTGTCGTCAACGCCGACGGCAAGACCAGCGACAAGGCCACCTCATTCTTCAGCCCTTACGTCGACAAGCTGCTGATTCCGCAACTGCGCGAGCTGGCGGGCGATTACGGCGTCGACGGCGCGTGGATTGACGGTGACTGCTGGGCCTCGGTGCCGGACTACAGTGAACCGACGCTGAAAGCATTCCGCCAGGCCACCAGCATCGAGGACGTGCCTCGCAAAGCCGGCGACCCGCACTGGTTTGAGTTCCTCCAATTCCACCGTGAGGCATTCCGCCAATATCTGCGCCATTACCTCGCGGAAGTGAAGAAGACGAACCCCGACTTTCAATTGTGCAGCAACTGGGCCTTCACGGACCACATGCCGGAGCCGGTCAGCGCGCCCGTGGATTTTCTCTCTGGCGACTATTCCCCCGAGGACAGCGTCAACTCCGCTCGCTTGTCGGGGCGATACTTGGCGCATCAGGGCAGACCGTGGGACTTGATGGCATGGAGCTTCACCCGCAACAAGAGCCAGGACGGGCGGAACCAGAAGACAGCCATCCAGTTGCAACGGGAGGCCGCCGTGGTGCTGGCGCTGGGAGGCGGCTTTCAGGCCTATTTCACCCAAAAGCGCGATGGGTCTATCCGCGAGGAGAGGATGCCCGTGATGGCCGAAGCAGCGAAGTTCTGCCGGGCCCGGCAGGCCATTTGCCATCGTGCGACGCAGGTGCCGCAGGTAGCGATCCTGTTTTCCACGGCGGCACACTACCGCAAGAGTAACGGACTCTTCGCGCGGGACCTGGCGCGGATCAGCGGTGCGCTGCAGGCCCTGCTGGAAGGCCAGCAATCGGTTGAAATCGTGGGGGAGCATCACCTGACCGGTCACATGGCCGACTATCCACTGATCGTCGTGCCTGAGTGGGAGTACCTGGAGCCGAAGTTTAAGGATGAGCTGGCTGCATACGTGCAAGACGGCGGCAATCTGTTGCTCATTGGACCCAAGACCGCGGCCATATTCCAGACGGAACTTGGCATCACCTTGGAGGGTGAGCCGGTGCCCGTGGCAAACTACCGCCTGGCGCACAATGGTGGACTGGCCGCGATCAGTGGACAGATGCAGTTCGCCAAACTGGGTCCGAAGTGTAAGGCGTTCGGCAGACTCCAGGAGACCGACGAAGCCAATTCCTCTTCGCCGCCGGCGGCATCCATCAATGAAGTCGGGCAGGGCAAAATCGCGGCCGTGTACTTCACATTTGGTCAGGGTTATGTGAGCGCGCGCACGGAGTTGGCGAGGCAGTTTCTGAATGACTTGGTGCATCAGCTCTTCCCTGAGCCAATGGTGGAGGTGAAGGGCTCGTCGGATGTAGACGTGGTGGTCAACCGTCTGGGCGGCAAGCTGGCGGTGAACCTCGTCAATACGGCCGGGCCACACCAGCACGCGCCGATTGTGGATTCGATCCCACCCATTGGTCCACTCGATGTGACCATTCGCCAGGCCGCGAAACCGACCAAAGTCACACTGGAGCCCGCGGGCACTGCGCTATCATTCGAGCATCGCAACGGTGAAATCCGTCTCATTGTGCCACGAGTGAACATTCACGAGGTTCTCATCATCGAACCCAACTGAGGCAAAGCACGCCTGTCACTGCCCCGGCCTGGCAGTCAACCGAATGCATACTCGCCTGGCGCAACTCAGGGGCCGGAGACTCCCCATTTCGACAATGCCGGAGAATGGATCAATTGAAGGTCCGGTACTTGTTCCGTACTCCGGCCGTTCTTGCCTTTCCGTATTGTGGGCCGGAACTTCTCACACAGTGAGAGTGCTCGCCCTGCAAGCTCGTTCGGTTCAAAGGCAGCAGTCAGAACCTTAACGAACGAGTCCGAACGGACTCAGGCCTTCTGCAAGAGGACACAAAATCCGCTTTCGGGCCGATAGATGTCAAAAATGGCGTTTTTTGTGCTTGACAGACGTGTTCGGCGGCCTCGATTTGTCCGCATTGGATGCCTATGGAGACAAAATGGAGACAGGATTCTGCAGGCGGTTGTGGCGATATTCGGCTCTGCATTGGGGTACACCAGCGAACAAAAGCTGACATCCAGGTTCATCAGCACCTGGGCAGCGATGCCTTCGCTTTCCCGAAGCAGACCCAACAGGATGTGTTCCGTACCTACGTAATTGTGGTTGAGGGCCCGAGCCTCCTCGAAGGCGTATGCAACGGCTTTTCTGGTCTGCGGCGACTGCGAGAATTCGCCCGCCACACTCAAGTCCCCGCCGGGTGTGGCCAGCCCGGCGAATCTCTCTTCAAAGCTCTTGATATCTACATCCAATTCCCGGAGCGCCGTGGCCCCGAGACCACTGCCTTCCTTGAACATGGCGAATAGAATATGCTCGGTGCCGAGACAACTGTGACCGCCTAGTTGAGCCACTCGATTCGCGAGTCCCAGGGCCCTCCGTGCAGGTTCACTGAAACGCTGGGACATGCCAGGTTGCTTCTCCTGGTTAGTCTCGCGTCCGTTGTCGGTCCGTTCGGGTCGTTTGTCGTGAGGCTCGCGGGTGATCAGGATAAGACTGCTGCCGGCGGGATCGACGCACACGCTCACCCGGAAAATTACCGGCCCCTTTCCGTGCGGAATGGGATTCGGCCTTCGCCCCAACCGGCGTCCACAGGGATACCGGTCCTCTCCCTGAGCATACGCAGTAGCGGATCTGCTATCTGAGGTGGCGGCGCAAGCCACTCATACCAGCATCCTTCCGTCTCCGCGCGGATTGCTATGCTCTCGTGCGTTCTAAAAAATGCGATTGCACAAGACGAGAGGGCCACAGCCGGGGCCAGGATCAGGCGCAGGACTCTCCACAGGTCTGTGAATCCTCCCCCTTGCAATGAGCCGGGGTTGCTTATGTCGATCTCGTCCACCGCAGTGTCTCCTGAATCATGACCGTGCTGCGTGGCAGTTCAGCCATCCGGCCCGCGCGATCAGTCCTCCCTGGGCAGGGTCTCCTTGTGGATCCTGTCGCGCAGCGCCTTCGGGTCATACGAATTACAGATCGCCGCGTCGTAGGTGATCTCCCCCGCCTCATAGAGCTCGACAAGGGAATCATCCATCGTGTGCATCCCCTGCTTCCGGCCCGTCTGGATAACGTTGATGAGCAGGTGGAGCTCGTGGTCCCGAATGTGCTTCCTGGCAGCGGAGTTCATGACCAGCAGTTCGGTGGCCAGCCTCCGCTCCTTCCTGCCCACGCCGGGGACCAGACGCTGGGCGACAATCCCCTGTAGAGAATTGGCCAACTGCATGAAGATCTGAGGCTGCTTGTTCTCAGGGAATATGGAGACAATCCTCTCTACGGTCTGGAGAGTGTTCGGCGTGTGACAGGTAGCGATGACCAGATGTCCCGTCTCAGCCGCGATGAGCGCGGTCTCGGTCGTTTCGAGGTCACGCATTTCACCGATGCAAATGACATCAGGATTCTGGCGTAACACGTGGACCAGAGCCGAGGAGAACGACTTGACGTCCGTGTGCAATTCCTGCTGGACGATCACGGCCTTTTTCTGCTTGTGGATGTATTCCACGGGATCTTCGATGGCGATGATCTTGCAGCGTCGCTCCGAGTTGATCAAGTCGATCATGAAGTTCATCGTGGTGGTCTTGCCGCTTCCTGTCGGGCCGGTCAGAAGAACCAGACCGCCGGCCAGACGGGTGAGATCCTCCACCTGAGGAGGCAAATGGAGTTCCTCGCGTGTCTTCACGTGGTCCATGACCGGTCGGATGGCCATCTCCGGATTCCCGGCATGGTAGTAGATGGACACGCGAAAGCGCCCGAGACGAGAGCAGAAAATCGAACAGCAAAGCTGCCAGTCCCGGTCCAGCACGGCCTTCTGCTCCTCGTTCAACAGACTGTAACACAGCCGCGCCGTGTCTTTCCGCTCCAAGGCGGGACTGTTGGACAGGATAATCTCGCCATTGATCCGAAACATGGGCGGCAGACCGGCAACGATGTGAATATCGGACGCGTTCTCCTGGCGGGCAAGTGCCAGGATCTTTTGCATTTCGGCAACTACCGGCATGATTTACTTCCCGAGGAGCCTTTTGAAAAACCCTTTGTTTTGCACTTTATTCAACTCCGCTTGGGCCTGTTCCCAGCCGGGCCGGAGCCGAACGCTCTGCTCGAAGCTCTGAACGGCGTCGGACAACCCAAGAGCAGCTTGGCAGCGGCCGAGTTCATACCACGCCAAGGCCGATTTCGGCAGCATCTGCACGACTTCCTTGAGGTATTGGGCGGCCAGGACGAAGTTCCGCTTCCTCTGAAGGAGCCGTCCGGCCTCGAGCTTGATGACACCTGCGAGCTCGCCGGCGCTGCCGACCGCTTTGCTGAGGCAGCTCTCGGAAATCGGACTCTTTCGATTGAGGAACACCTCGGCCCGCGCCAGCCAGACCCAGGGTGTCGGATTGTCTTTGGCGATGGAGTTATCCGAGTAGGCCACCGCCTGATCCAGCCGGGCGTCCCGGGCACAGGCGATGGCCTTTAGAGCCAGCAGTTCCGGATGCTCCGGGAAAAACCCCAGGGCCTTGTCGGCCCAGAGATTCGCCTCGCGGTATTCGCCCAGCTCGACCAGCATCAGCACCTGTCCGGCCCACGCCTCGAACCGGGTTTGATCGCACTCCAGCACACGCGAATAGTTGCGCAGGGCCAGCTCATAATCGCCGCCCAGCCAGTATTTCATGGCCTCCTTATAGAAATAGTCGGCGTCCCGGATGGGCTCGCCGGAGAACGGGCCCTTCTGGGGAGCCTCATCACCGAACTCTAATCGGGAGAATCGATCCATAGGTCCTACTCAATGAAGCCACGCCGGGACAGGGGCCACCAGAGCATGAAGGCCCGCCCGCGAATATCGTCCGCAGCGAAAATCGACACGTTTTGCACCGCATCGTCGGTCAACCTGCGGCCGTGGCCCATGACCCGATACGGAGAACTGACAAAATACGAATCGACGGGAACATCGACGCGCCAGGACTGGCCCTGCAGCCACTCCGGCACCGGAAACCTCGCCGGGTCCAACACCTCCTCCCCAACCACATAGACACGATCCCGAATATGGGCCGTCTCGCCAGGGAGCCCAACGACCTGTCCCACCATCTCCGTACGCTCGTCGTCGAGTACGTCTCGGCGACTATTGCGAAACCGCGACGGATGGACCAGTACCAGTGCGCCGCGGGGGAGGCGCTCGGGCGCGTGGACCATGCGTCGGACCAGAAGATAGTCACCCGCCTGGACATTCAGGGCCGGTATGGTAAGGGCGGTATGGGCGCCGGTGTATCCGTGAAAGAGCAGGCGTGGCAGTCCCCGATACAGCAGGGTCAGCACAGCCACGATGACCAGAGTCATCACTATCCTCTCTGCGAAGCCGGCGATCTCCTTGAAGAGCCCGAACTGCAGTGCAATCCACGCATGAAGCCCGATGGCCAGGCCGATCAGGAGGAATCCGATGCCACTGCCGTACAGGAACACGCCTGAGGCCAGAAGGATGACCCACGCCAGCACGAGCAGACTTACCTCCCGAAAACGCCTTCTGAGGAGGTGGGCCAGACCGGGAACCACGCTGACCACGAGTCCCACAAATGGATCGGAGCCGACCCGTGCCAATCCCTGGCGGACCCGATCGGTCGCCACTCTCGGTCCTGCGACACGGTGGCTCCGAAGCCATCGCATGAAATCGCGAAACGGTTTCCTCCACGCGGGCATCCGCGGCGGGTAGACCTCGATGGCGGCGCCGACCGCCCCCAGGATGCTGTTACACCGGATACATCGATCCCGGCCGGGAATATTCTCGAACTGGCACCGTGCACATTTCATGTCTCGTCGTCTTTCACCCGGAGATCCTGGTGCAGGTCGATTCGGGCCTTCACTTCCGGCTCATAGAATTCGCTGGTCATCTGCTGGTCCTTAACCTTCCCGATGACCTTCGTAAGCCACTTCGCATATTCCAGACAGGCCTTGCCTTGGGCGCCTTTCACATGCACTTTTACATCGCCGGTTCTGGAAATCGTGATCTCCACGTCGTGTTGTGCCATCGCTCAGTCCACCCATCTGCGCACATGGATTCGGATGCTCTCGTCCTGCATGACTTCCTCATTGACCACCTGGAAACTCTTGCTCTTCAACTCCCTCATCACCTTGTCATAGATGAAGCATTGGGTCAATTTCTGAGTAAACTGTTCGGCCGTTTGTTCAAGCTGCGTTTTCGAGAGTCCCTTGCCGGAGGCACAGACCTTGCACCGGCCGCGGGCATCACGCTCGACGACGATCTGCGTGGAACCCTTCGTCAGAACGATTCTCTGGTCCGTCGCGAGGCTCTGGGCCAGGACTTCGCTGTTGGCAAGCTCCAGCTCCACGTTTTCAATCGTGTCGTGCATCTTCTTGTCCTGCTGGAGCGCCTCCTGAACCGCCTGCTTGACCGTGAAGCCCAAAGCGGAGGCCGCTCCCGCCGCCGCCGCGGCAATGGCCGGCCAGCTACTGATGATCACCGGAGCCAAAATCAATACCGTGCTCATTTCCATGCCCCCTGTCAGTCCAACTGGTTCAGATTTCCAGCTTGCGTCCGCCTTCACCTTCCGCAGCCGCTTCCGGGCTGGTTGCCGGACGCGCGCGGCTCGCCGCCCACTTGCGGAGCTCATCGATGTCCTCTTTCATCGTCTTGGACAAGGGCACCGCCTGCCGCAGACTGTCCAGGACGCGCTCGGTGGTCAGCTCCTGCTTATCGTAGAAGGCATCGAACATCGCACTGATGATGGCTTCCTCGATCTCCGCCCCGCTGTAGCCGTCCGCCGCAGCGGCCAAGCCTTCCAAGTCGAATTTCGCAGGGTCCATTTTCCGCTTCTTGAGATGGACCTTGAAGATGTCCTGCCGTTCCCGGGACGACGGCAGATCCACGAAGAAGATCTCATCGAACCGTCCCTTCCGCAGCAGTTCGGGGGGAAGCGCGGAAATGTCGTTCGCCGTGGCGATGACGAAGACCGGCGACTTCTTCTCGGACAACCAGGTCAGGAACGTGCTGAAGACGCGGGACGAGGTGCCGGCATCGGTCGAGGCGCCACTGCCGCGCGAGCCGCGAAACGCCTTGTCAATCTCGTCGATCCAGAAAACCACCGGGGCGACGGATTCCGCGACCTGGATGGCACGGCGGATATTCTGTTCCGACGACCCCACCAGGCTGCCGAACACCCGGCCCACATCGAAGCGAAGAAGCGGGAGCTGCCAGACACTGCTGACGGTCTTCGCCATGAGGCTCTTGCCGCAGCCCTGCACACCCAGGAGCAACACCCCCTTCGGCGCGGGCAGACCGTAATGGCGCGCCTGCTCCGAAAAAACGACGGAGCGTTTGACCAGCCAATTCTTGAGCGAGTCCAGCCCGCCGACTGAGTCTATCGTCTCCTCGGCGTCATAATATTCGAGCAGGCCGCTCTTGCGAATGATCTGCTTCTTCTCGCCGTTGATCACTTCGAGGCTCTGTTTTCCCAGCCCGCGATGCTGCACGAGGGTCTTGGCCAGCACGTTTTCCGCCTCGGCCAGGGTCAGGCCCAAGAGGGCGTGCACGATCTGCTCTCGCATCGGGCCGTTGACGTTCACGTTGAGCTTGGGGTTGCCCTTGACCTCTTCAATGATCCGATCCAGCAGTGCGGCGAAGTCGTCCGCTCTGGGCAGATCGAAGTCGATGATCGTGACGTCTTTTTCGAGCTCGGGCGGTATTTCGAGCATCGGGCTGACGATGACGACGGTCTTGTACGTATTCTTGAGAGCCGTGGCCGCCTCACGCATACGCCGGATCACGGCCATGTTCTGACATTTCAGAAACGGGTGGAAATCCTTGAACACGTACAGGGCCGGCTCGACGTGGTCAATGACGTTCCCAAGCGCCACCAGCGGGTCCTGGGTCGCCGTGTCGCGGCTTTTCTGAGACTGGATATTCGTTCCGCCCGGGATCAGACCGGTATTCACCGACCACTCAAAAACCTTCTTGTTCAGCCGCGAGGCGATTCGCGAGACCTGGAGCAGAACGCGATGCTCCTCCCAACTGATCACGTAGATCAGCGGATACCGGGCCCGGATGAGGACCTCCAGCTCGCTCATCTGGTGCCTCACTTGCTCATCGATGATCGCTTGCCGGCCGACGTTCTGCCCTTCCGGCTTCTGCATGTTGGCCCTCCCGATGCGCCTCAGACACGGCGCCTATGTCGTCAAACGCCTTGGCAATCTCCAGCAGCGTCTCGTCCGGGGCGACCATCACTAATCGCCCGTCCTTCAACACGCGGAGCTCAAATTCCCCTTGCCTGCGAATATGCGGTCCGGTACTCATATAATCAGACGCAGACCCAGGTCACGGGCTTCATTCATCGCCGCCGAAATATCCCCGTCGGTTGCATACGCCCGCGGAGCAGCGGTGGCCTTGGCCGGCGGCACGTAATTCGTTCGCAGGCTGAGCTTCACGCCGGGCATCTCCGCCGCCAGCCATCGCAGGGTCGGCCGCAGACAACAGTCCGCATGCCCGGGCAGGATCAGGTGGCGGACGATGAGCCGGGAACGCTCGCCCGCCAGCCGGATATTGCGTCGTGCGACATCGACATAGTCGCTCGCATCCAACATGGCTTTCGCGCACCTCTGGTTCCCGCACTTCAGGTCGGCCAGACAAATATCGATGTGCCCGCGCAACAGTGCGTCCACACAGATATCATAATACATATTCGAGTTCAAAACAATCCGGGTCTCCGATCCGACGCGGCTGAGCAGCCGGAGTACGCCCGGCAGGCTTACGGTCGGCTCGCCCCCCAGTAGATTCACATTCCTGGCCCCCTGCCGCCGCCGGTGCTCGATTCGGCCGAGCAGCCAATCCAAGTCCGTCTCGCCAACCGCCAAAGGCTGGTCATTCCACTCGGCCACGGTGCAGAACTCGCACCGCAGGTTACAGCCGGCAAAGTACACCTGGTGGGAGGGCGACAGCTCGGCCTCCTCGGCCGGATGCAGCATCTCGCGGAAACAGCGTGTCTTGTCATCCAAGCGGCAGTAGCCCAGCTCGCCCGCCGCGCGATTCACACGACAATCTCGTGGACACAGCCGACACTCACGCAAATGCCTTGAGGCAAACTCCATGGCATTTTCAACCTCACTGGACATTCCGCCCTCGTCAGTCGAGTTCAACGAAGCGTCCTCTGCCGCCTTGTTCCTGTGGAACGAGGCGACCCGGCCTTCCGGCAACGGAGCGCCACCTCGCTTTCACATATAGATACGCCACCGGCGCCCCGCCAATCCAAATCAACATTATCGGATTCATGAGGTTCAGGACGATCCCGATGGCGATGAGACCGATGGCAAGATGCTGGGCTTCTATTGTCGTCAGGAACATGAAGAACCGCGTGCCTCGATACAACAGGCCCATCGTAGCAAGGAAACCGTAGCTGCAGGCGGCCGCGCCCGTTCCGATGGCATTGCCCCCCATGACCAAATTGATCAGAACCCAGAGGATTCCACAACTGACAGACACGACAAGCCAGAGCCAAAGGAATGAGGCCGTCCGCCACTTCCGCTCAATGGCACTGCCAACAAACAGAATCACCAAGCCACTGAACACAAGGTTCACCAAGGAGTCATAGACGAAAGGGTACGTCAAGAGCTGCCATATTCTGCCGCGTAAGACACTTCCAGTGCTCAGCCCCAAGGCACTGGCGGTGAACGTTGGAGCAGTGGCGAATGCCAGAAATCCGGCTACGGAGAGTATGAGGACACCCGTCACACCAGGGGTGAGCATCTTTTGGGGTGAAGGAAGAATCGTTTGCATCCCCTGCATAGCACTCATACCAATGCCTCCGCTACAATTCTACTTGAGCGCAGCGCGGCCTTCGGCGGCAGCCAAAAACACATACTAAAGAACAAGATGTTGCGCCTTCGCGGTGCGAAGAGAGTCCAAAGCGCGCACAATGATCTTACCTGTTGTGACGAGAGGGGTCAATGAAGATGCCAATCCATGCGTCGGCCGGCAATCCCGTGCCAAGGCCGATGGTGTCTTCCTGGTCAGACGTCCCCGGGGTGCGCGTCTTTCGGTCCTTCATGAGTTGCTTCGAGATGTCAAGCAGACTGGTTACTCCTCATATCCATTCCGCTACAGGCAGTAGGTTGATTGCCTGACGCAACACGGATCAACATTGGCGTACACATCATTCATGAACCGGGGACTCGAGTGCTCCACCAATCGCTGAATGACCGCAGTCGATGCACCCCTCTGAGCCAATAAGGAAGCAAAGGTCTCGCGCAGATCGTGGAACTTCAGGTTGGGCGATCCCGCTTGTTGGCGTCCCGCCCATCGTGGTGACGGGCGATGAGGCGACCTACCGGGAGGCCCGGAAATTCTTCGAGCCCAATTGCGTCACGGTGGCCGCCCAACGAGGCTTCGCGCGCGAAGCGGCCGAGCTTTGTCCGTTCGGCGAAACTCGCCAGGCCCCCTGCGAGGGCGCTCGCCATGCCGTGGCCGCGATTCTTCACTGTCAACCCTGCAAATTCTCGCTTCCCATCCAGGCGACGAAAGAATATCTGGTCTTTGCTGGTTCGTCCCGGTCAGGCGGCTGGATCAGCAAGGAAGGCGCCATCGAGGATGTCCGGAAGCGGTTGGATTTCTAAGGACTCGTCCAACCAATCGCATCCAGCATGGGCTGGATTTCCGGGTTGGCCATGAACAAATCCCAGCACAATTGGGTGCGATAGTTCTCAATCATAACCACAATGGGCCCTTGGTCGATGGCCACGTAGCCAGGCGCAAACCACTTCTCCGTTGGATTGAAAGCATCAAAGAAGCCAAACGGCCCCCATAAATCATTACCGTAAGTGTGGTAGAGATACTTCAGGGTTGCCATGGACTCGCTGGGAACATAAGGCATAGCGCTGAGTGCCGCAGTGGGAGCAATCGTACCGTTATCGTCAGTAGGTGAATGGGCACTGTAGCCCCACGGATTGAAGCTGGCTGTTAAACCCCATACCAAAGCACTATAACCGGCATATCCGCGAGGATTATCAATGCAATAGGCACGGTTGATCAGGGAGATATTCCGGCTGTTATCGAAATAATTGCAGTAATTATCGCTCTTGTTGCGTGGGTTAAAGCCCAGGTGGCTATACTGAGTGAAGAACAGCGGTCCTCCTTTCTCCGGGCCCACCCACTGCCTGTAGCCGTAGTAGGTATTACCATTGGCGTAGTCGGCCGACTTGGCCCAGCCACGGTAATAACACGAGGCCGGTATCGGATGCGTCGGTGAGGCAATCGCCAGGAGATAGGTAATCATACACTCATTGTAACCACGAATGGCATGGTTGATCTGCCAGCCGTAATTGGGAGACCAGTGCCAGTAAAGCGCTTCACTCCGCGGCTGCTGGCGATACCAACTCCATTCGACCTCCTCCCACATCCGGGTGGCTCTGCGGCGGATCTCCGTCTCCACAGGGTCATTCGCATCATCAGAGTATTGCCGCACCGTGAGCATGCCCTGTATCAAGTAGGCGGTTTCGACCAGGTCACCGCCGTCATCATACTGGCTGAAAGGCTTGGTCGCACCGGTGACGCCGTGAATCCAGTGCGACCAGGCAC
>Ga0315295_10004496_pt1 | contig 11900 bp, 11 predicted proteins | sample YL17G14_0_MG_FD_204453 | JGI IMG/M metagenome (GOLD analysis project Ga0315295, IMG submission 204453) | Sediment microbial communities from Yellowstone Lake, YNP, Wyoming, USA - YL17G14_0 | ecosystem: Environmental > Aquatic > Freshwater > Lake > Sediment | place: USA: Wyoming | collected... | reverse complement strand
AACCTATACTATATATTAAATTTTGGGTATTAATGATTCTATCCTCTGATTTATTTGTTATGAGCTCAACGATATCTTTTTTAATAAAATTGTATTTAATATTATTGCTCAGTTTCAGGTGCTGTCTTGAGAAATCCAATGCCTCAATATCAAAGTCAAGACAATTGAATGTGATGTGTTTATTTGTTTTATACGAGTTAAGTAATTCTCTGATCTCGCGTGCAGATCCACTGGCAATATTGAGTGTATTAATATTATTTAAGTTGCAAGCCGAGAGGTATTCTTTTAAGTACTCAATCATTTTATCTTTGCGTTCTCTGACAGCTTTTGCCAGCTCGTTGTGTAAGAAATGAACATCCGAATAATATCCAATTATATTTGACTTATCAGTTATCGGAATATTATTGTAAATCATCTCGAGCAATTCGTAATCCCCCGGATAACCTCTTGGCTTTTCATAAGCCCTTTTCAAAACTATACTTTGATAAATCCATGGCCCAACAAGGGAGCGAAAATATCCCTTTATCTTTTTCATTAATATTTTATTTTGAACGGCTAACTCTAGGCTGTGTGCTTTTTGGATTAGATCATCAGAAATAGTTTCAAAATAAGTTGCATCGGCATTCATACCTGAGCTTATCTTTGAAAGCGCCGTTAAATATTTGGACATATCACTATTGAAAAAATCTAAAATAATATTTTTAAGCTTGATTTTGTCTTGAGGCAAACCAGTTAGGATCTGTTCCGTGGCATCCTTAATGTTGGCTTCAATATTTGATGAGTCTAATATATTATTTATCATTCTTAAATTTATTATCCCATACGCTCCAAACTGTGTCAATTCTCCCTACAACTGTTGAGAAATGCATCATCATTTCTTGAGTTTGTGCATTAGTGAAATGGGTGATAAAATTGCTTTGTAATAGGAAGAGATTTATGTACTTTTTACCCTTACAGACATTAATTACAAGCAGTTTTATACTTTTTATTGGTTTTTTTGTATTATACAAAGATATAAGGTCAAAACTGAATATAGTGTTCTGCATATTCTGCTTCAGCGTGTTTACTTGGCTTTTTATGTTTTCATTAATGTATCTAAGCAACAGTACAAATTCAGCTATTATATTTGCACGGCTTGGAGATGTTGGAATCTTATATCTTCCTATATTGGGATACTTATTTGTTTTGATCTTATTGGGCCAATGGGAAAACCCTTACAAAATTATTTTTTATTTCTCGTTGATATTGTCGATTCCTATATTTTTAATGAGCCAATCGAAATACATCATTAGTGGTATTCATAGGTTCTACTGGGGGAATTATCCGGTTGCAGGGCCTTTTTATTTCTCGCTAATTATTTTCTTTGGGCTCACATTTTATTCAGCACTTTTGTTATACAAAGCTTACAAAGAAGGGCAAAATAAATATGATCAGCATAAGCTGCAACAAATTAAGTTTGTTATGTATGCTTATTTGGGGGCAGGTACTGGACTAGTAGATTATCTACCAAAGTATGGTCTAGCTATATATCCATGGGGACATTTGTCCGCAGTAATATTTATTACGCTTATTGCTTACGCCATTCTAAAGCATCATCTTATGGATATTAATATAGTCATACGTAAGGGGCTTATATATTCTGTTTTAATTGGACTTTTAGCGGGAACATATTTATCTTTAGTATTTGCGACTACAAAATTGTTAGGAGGGCAAAAGGAAGACAGATCGATTATGCTTTCAGTCATTTCAATATTTATATTTGCATTTATTTTCCAGCCCCTACGCGACCGTATTCAGGAAATTATCGATAAGCTTTTCTTTCGCGGAAAATATGACTACCAGAAAACCCTTAAGGACTTGAGTGTTGCCGCCAGATCCATCGCCGGGATAGACGAACTTGCTGACAAGATGCTTGTCTCGATCGCCGATATTATCAAGATAAATAAAGCATCGATCCATGTCATTGATAAAAGAACGGATAGTTATCTTATGAGGCGATCAATTGGGGGAGGGGGATCCGGTTTATCAACAGAACTGATCTCAAAACTATCCAGGCAAAAAGAACCTATAGTCTTTGATAACTTAACCGAAGGGACCAAGTCAGAATTCGCTATTGTTTTTCCGATAATGTCAAAAGAAAAGCTTGTTGGCGTCTTGAGCCTTGGCGATAAATTGTCAGGCGAAGTATATAGCAGCGAAGACATCGATCTTTTGACCACGCTCTGCAATCAAATAGGCGTATCTATCGAGAATGCCATGCTATATGAGGATGCTCTGGAAACTCAAAAACAGCTCTATCAGGCAGATAAACTAGCAACAGTAGGGGTTTTAGCGGCAGGCCTTGCCCACGAGATTAAGAATCCTCTTGCGGCCATTAAAGGATTTTCGCAACTTATCGATAAAGCTTTGACTGATAAAGACCTGGAAGCGATAAAGGATTTTAAAGAGGTGGTCCCAAGACAGCTCGATCGCATTAACGGAATAGTCGAGAAGTTGCTCATGCTAAGCAAACCGCCCAAACAGGAAATGGAAAGTGTTAGCATTAATACCATAATCGTTGACATCGTTAAACTAATTGAAAAGCAGGCGATAAAACAAAAAGTTGAGATTAAAAAAGAACTAAAAGAAATTCCCCCCATTACAGGTGATGCCGGCCAGCTTATGCAGGCACTACTTAACCTCATACTTAATGCAATCCAGGCTATGCCGGAGGGAGGGATAGTTTCTATACGTTCGAAGAACAATGGAAGCTCTTTTCATATAGAAGTTGAGGACAGCGGGCCAGGCATTCCAAAAGCAATGATGTCCCGTATGTTTGATCCGTTCTTTACGACAAAAAATGGAGGATCAGGACTGGGTCTTGCGATTACCAGAAAGATAATCATTGATCATCGCGGCATTATAAGAGTTGAGTCTGAAGAAGGCCATGGCTCCACCTTCACTATCGAGCTGCCCTTAACAGTGGAAAACGGTCAGGGTATTGCTTGAAAATTGGCTTTCTAGCAGTATAATAAGAATGTAATGAAGAGAGAACTTAGAGGGCTATTCTTCAGACTTCTCATAGCCTTTACGGCTGTCATCGTCATCACTATGTCGTTTTCTTTTTATTCTTCGGCAGTCATCAGTAAGGTCCGGAGCGTTTCGATAGGGAATAACTTGATCTCCCTTGGAATGACAAAAGACAGCGTAATAAAAGTGATGGGCAAACCGGATACTCCCCCTCAATGCGAGTTTGTTTATTCAAACGGTAAAGGCGATGTGATCATCTGCTTTGGCGAAAAGAACCTTGTTGAAGCCATAATCGTGCGGGGGACATCGACCAAATACACGGTGGCAGGATTAAAGATAGGCGACACGCAGGAAAAAGTAAAAAATATATGCGGAAAACCTGAAAACACCAAGGTATTCGACAAGGGGCAGGTGGAAGCCTGGTATTATCCTTCAAAGAACCTGAACTTTGCTTTCGGCATCAGCAAAAAGATTATTTCTTTCAGCGTGAACGATTTTAATCCGAACGAAGCAAGTAAGTAATCCTCTCGAAAGGTTGAAGATGAAAGTCCGTAACACCAAAACAGTATCTATCGGAAAGGTCAGGATAGGCGGGAACAATCCAGTTGCCATACAGTCGATGACCAAGACCTATACCATGGATATATCCGCGACCATCGATCAGATAAAAAAACTTGAGGACGCGGGCTGCCAGATCGTACGATGTGCGGTGCCGGATGAAGAGGACGCGCTTGCGATCCGCAAGATAAAAAAAGCCATCAAGATCCCGCTTGTTGCAGATATACATTTCAACTACAGGCTTGCGCTCATGGCCATCGAAGCCGGAGCCGATAAGATAAGAATAAATCCGGGCAATATCGGCGGACCTGACAGGTTGAAAGCGGTCGTATCTGCCTGTAAAGAGCGGAAGATCCCCATAAGGATAGGGGTGAATTCAGGATCTCTGGAAAAGGACATACTGAAAAAACATAAGCACCCCAACGCGGAGGCGCTTGTTGAATCGGCGATGCGGAACGTCAGGATACTTGAAGGGCTTAAATTCCATGACATCGTGATCTCGATCAAGTCGACCGATGTCCCGACAACCATCAACGCTTACAGGCTTCTTTCCAAAAAAGTCAGATATCCTCTTCATATAGGGATTACAGAGGCAGGTATCGGGACCTCCGGAATAGTAAGGTCCGCGGTCGGCATTGGAGCGATGCTCGCGGAAGGCATCGGTGACACCCTGCGGGTATCGCTGACAGGGGGTCCTGTTAACGAGGTTATTGTAGCGAAAGAAATACTCAAGTCGCTGGATATCATGAGAGAGGGCGTGAACATTGTTTCATGCCCGACGTGCGGAAGGTGCCAGGTGGATATCGAGAGTATCGCGAGGGAAGTTGAAACAAGAACAAGGGGGATTAAAAAATACCTAAAAGTTGCTATAATGGGATGTGCGGTGAACGGCCCCGGCGAAGCGGCTGACTCTGACATTGGGTTTGCCGGCGGCATAAATGAAGGTCTTATTTTCCGGAACGGAAAGATAATAAGGAAGGTCCCGATGGGCTCCGCGGCGGATGAGATCATGAACGAGATAAGGAGACATAAATGATCGACAGATACAGCCTGGAAAAAATGAAATCTATCTGGAGCGAGGAGAACAAGTTCCGCAAATGGCTTGAGGTGGAGCTCGCCGCCTGCGAGGCCTGGAAAAATCTGGGCAAGATCCCCGAATCAGTATTCAAGAAAATAAAAAGGGACGCCAAGTTCAATATCGACAGGATCAATGAGATAGAGAGAACGGTCGATCACGATGTCATCGCATTCCTTACAAGCGTCGCGGAGAACGTGGGTCCCGATTCAAGGTTCATCCATATGGGGATGACATCCTCGGACGTTGTGGACACAGCGCTTTCGCTCTTAATGAAGGAATCGTCCAATCTTATAGCGGCGGATATCGAAGGCCTGATAAAAGCTCTGCGTTCCAAGGCGAAACAATATAAGATGACCCCGATGATAGGCAGGAGCCACGGCGTGCATGCAGAGCCGACCACTTTCGGACTTAAGATGGCCCTATATATGCAGGAGATGAAGCGCAATTACGATCGCATGGTGAAAGCTCGGGATATAATCAGTGTCGGCAAATTTTCAGGAGCGGTTGGAACGTTCTCTAACATAGACCCGAGGGTCGAGGAGATCGCCTGCAAAAAGCTGGGGCTAAAACGCGCCGAGGTGTCGACACAGGTCATTCAACGCGACAGACATGCCGAATACCTGATGGCTATAGCCATAACAGCAGCGACGCTTGAGAAAATCGCCACCGAGATCCGGTCGCTCCAGAGAACGGAGATAATGGAAGCAGAGGAGCCGTTCAAAAAAGGGCAGAAGGGGTCATCCGCCATGCCTCACAAGAGGAATCCGATAACATGTGAAAGGATAACCGGCCTGGCAAGAGTACTGCGGGCGAATTCTATGGTCGCTCTTGAGAACATAGCGCTCTGGCACGAGAGGGACATAACGCACTCATCGACCGAGAGGATAATACTTCCCGACAGCTCCATACTTATCGATTACATGCTGCAGTCAATGACAAGGATAATCGACAACCTTGTGGTATATCCGGACAACATGCTGAAGAACATCGACAGGACTCAGGGCCTTATATTTTCCCAGAGGCTGCTTCTTATGCTGGTCGATAAAGGCCTGACAAGAGAGAACGCGTATAAGATAGTGCAGACTGCGGCAATGAAGGCGCGGGGAAGGACCTCGCTTAAAGAAGAGATCAGCAAGGACCCTGGTGCGTCGAAATATCTTTCCAAAAAGGACATCGAAGCGGCCTTCGACATAAATTATTACCTGAGGAACATCAGCGATATATTCAAAAGGGCGGGCATATAGATGTTCAAGGCGACCGTTTATGTCCGCATGAAGGAAGGGCTGCTCGATCCCCAGGGGAAGGCGATCGAGGGTGCGTTCGGATCTCTCGGGTTTTCCGGAGTAGGGGACGTTCATGTGGGCAAACTTATTGAATTCGAGCTTGCGGCGAAGAGCAAAGATGAGGCTTCAAAGATATTGATCGAAATGGAGAAAAAACTGCTTGCGAACCCGGTCATAGAGATCGCCAGCCACGACATAAAGGAAATCACCAAATGAGGTTCGGCGTCGTCACCTTCCCCGGGTCCAACTGCGACTACGATTGCTATAACGCCGTAAAACGCGTTCTTAAACAGCAGGTCGAGTTCATTTGGCACGCCGATCACAAGCTTGAGCCTCTTGACTGCATAATTATCCCCGGAGGTTTTTCCTACGGTGATTATCTGAGGTGCGGAGCAATAGCTCACTTTGCCAATATAATGGAGGGAATAAAAAAGTTCGCCGCGAAAGGCGGCCTAGTGATAGGCATTTGCAACGGGTTCCAGATACTCACCGAAGCGGGACTTCTTCCCGGCGCGTTGCAGCGCAACTCAAGCCTTAAGTTCATCTGCAGGAACATATATTTAAGGGTAGAGAACAACAAGACGTCTTTTTCGAACAAGCTCAAGAAAGGGCAGGTAATAAGGGTCCCGATAGCGCACGGAGAGGGAAACTATATTGCGGACAAACCAACGTTGAAAGAGTTGGTGAGGAACAAGCAGATAATATTCACATATTCCGATGAAAAGGGCAGGGTAGGCCCCGGGACTAATCCCAATGGTTCCCTTCTGAACATTGCGGGAATATGCAACAAAAAACGTAATGTACTTGGAATGATGCCCCATCCCGAGCGTTGCTCCGAGGCTATCCTTGGGTGCACCGATGGCAGACTGATATTTGAATCAATTCTTAAGAGTTCCATCTAAGTTCAGCGCCTCGTAAACATCCCCTTATATCATCAGGATCATAGAGCATGCAAGAATTGGACTTGTTCTGTCGATAATACTAAGTAGAGGGGATCAAAATGACAGTTTATCCGGCAGGTAATATAGGTGGAAGCGACTCATATTCGATGAGCGTTAAAGCCGGAAGACCGTTCACCAGGGCACAATTAGAGAATCTTAAACTCAACATAAAGATCACAACGATGAATGGCACAAGATCGGAGTATCTTACATTTGCGGGGATGGCACAACCCAATAAAACTCAAATGACTCCCAGAGAATTCGCATACGTCCTTCGAGATGGAGCAACAAAAAATAATGCGGAAGTCACGATACAGCTTCCAAGTCGGTTGCCGAACGGTGATGTCGAAACGGTAACCATCGGACCGAATGCTACTGACAAGGATTTGGCCAGAATAATCGGGTTTAACTGGGCAGGTGCCAAGAACATTTTTGAAGAGGGAACGGTAGCAAAAGCCAAACCATCGGCAGGAGGCGGTTCACCCGCAGAAATATCAAGAGGGACAGGATCGAGCACTGCGAACACCGAAATAAGCAGCGGGAGCCTTGTCGGAGCATCGATCTGGTACGATAGTTCAACTGGGCCCATCACCACAAGAGACCTTACCATGATCGATCTTGGTGCTTATGGCGCAGGCGCAAAGATAACGGTCGAAAACATGGTCAGCAGCCTGCAGTCTATCGCGAACAGGGTACAGTATCCTGTTAATGTTCGGCTGCCGAACGGAATAGTGGTCAATTTTAAACCGAACATAGCGCCGGACTTTAATATTAAACCCACGTTACAGGAGTGGGCCAGCACTTTGGCCTCATCTCAGTCTTCTACCGGTACTGTTGGGGGTGGATCTCCGACTGAAATATTAAGGGGAACCGGTTCAGGAACAAGTTTCGCCACACCGGGAACAAGGATCGTTTACGATGAGGATAAGGTCAGGGATCTTTCCGCATCTTTTCAAAAGGCTTTTAATAAGCCGATAGGGCAAAAGTTGTCAGATGCAGCCGATGCTATCTTTGATATTTTCAGGCGTTCATGAGATCAGGCTAGTCAATATATTAAAAAGACCCCCGCAAAAAGCTCTTCATATCCACAAAAGTTGAAATTCCCGCGGTTTTTTCTCGATATATAACCGGAAGAGGAGCGGTTAAAACATGCTTATATCGGGGAGGATACGTTAAATGGGCGTTCAGATCATTTCTGGCTATGCTGTGAACAGCGATACTATGAATATCGCCCGCGAGATTGCAGGAAGGTGCGGGAAATCCGGAATAGTTGAGCCCTGCGATCTTGAAGGCACCTCGATTGAGGTCAACGGGGAACAAGAACAGCTGAATTATGAAAATCTGCAGGCGAAGAAGACGGAATACGGTCTTGAAGGGCCCGGGCTCACCCCGGCGGACCTGGCGGTATATCTTCAGCAAGAAGCGAGAGGCGGCCAATTAGTGGTAAGGGCGGGGAACAGGCTGATCCGGATACAAACACTCGCCGTATCTGACCAAGAAAGTTTTGATGCTTCTTCCACCGTTAAAGCACTGATAGCGGATCCAAAAGAGGAAGTGCCGTTAAGGATTGCTGCTCACCTGGAAAGCGGCGGTTACACATATCAAGACAACAGAAAGTATCTGCTTCCGTGGCTGTTTTATGCAACTAAGAAAGGCGACTGCAACGATTATGCCCTATTTGCGCACTATGTTTTAAGCAAGGCGGGCTATTCTCCGAGATTCTTCCTGATGTTCAATCCACAGGTACTCAAGGGAAATGAACTGCCCGAAAGCGATGATATCTGCGCATATTCCGATCAAAATGGCTGTTGGAACTATTTTGATAACACAGGCTTGCACAAAGTAGAGGTATCAAGCATTGAACAGATGTTCGCTATGGGTTTACCGAATTACCGATGGAATGTGGAATTAAAGGTTGAAGACGGAAGAGCCATAATAACAGAGGAAAACACCCGAAAAGTTGAAAATATCCGCAAAAAGATACTTCTTGCAGCTCCAAATACCCGTTAAATCATCATTTTAGCCAGCATTTAGGATCTTACTCGTAAGATTAGGCAGATTCTATTCGAAATACCTTAGGTGACGATTAAGGTGATAATATCAAAATTCGCATTTAAAGCATTCATTAATCGTAACATTTGCCTTTGAATGGCTTAAAATATGCAGAGAATAGGGGATACTGGGTTCAAATGCCTTCGAAATGAATAAAATAAGAGAGATTTGATCATTTATGCCTCCAGTTTAGATGTTTAAGTCATCAGTTTGCATTGTTTACGCCGGTATTTATAAAACGGCCCTAAATAATGATATTTTCTCAAGAGTAGCGATCTTGATGATGATATATATTAAGATAGTAGCAAGTGTGAGGAAAACGATAGAAATAGCAGGTTATTCACATTAAATGACTGGTTATCCACACTTTTAAGCCTATTTAACTTGACATAAGATATATTATGCGACGCTTAATATGCCTCGAATGGGGTCAATTGTTGATAAGTTTGAGAATGAATATCCCTCTGCCTGGGTCCGCTTGGATCAGCGTCTATCCAGCTCCGTGATGAATTCAGTGGTAAACTGGTCTGAATATAGCTGGTTATCTACTGTTATGAAGTTCTTATCAAGCACTATATTCTTATTCACATAATTGATGCCCATAGACTTGATCCCTTTAACCAAAGAGCTGTTTACCGTCACTTTAACATCTTTTAGGAGGCCCCATTGGGCCATAAAGTAAGGGATATTGTCCATTGACCCGATAAGTTTGCCCTTAGCAGCGAATTCCTTGGTCTTGTCTATAAGGACCTTGTTCTCATAGAATTTCTTGGATAAATAGCCTCCAACATATATAACAGCTTTATATTTGTCGGTGTCTATCTGTTCTATGGTCAGATTAGGCCTTACTTTCATGATGTCAGCGCCCACGGCGATCTCCCGGGTGGATGTTGAAGCAACTTCCACGGTGTACCCTGCCCTGCTTATCGCAACTTTTGGGATGGTATATTCGCTGTCCACAAAGTTGTATTGAGGAATTATGAATAGCACATATCCGCTCCTGGCCGGCGGGGGCTCGTATTTGGGCTGAACGGTCGTTTCCAGTGTATCAGACAGGGCCGAAGAAGCGCAAAAAAGCGTTATTGCAGCTGTCAGGAGCGCTTTCTTCATTAAAAGTCGTAGTTGATGCCGAACGATATCAATGTCGGGAGCCCGATACCAAGCCTTGTCCTCCAGTTATCGCTCAGGATCCACATCATTCCCATTTCAGCGTTGATCGGCAGGATCGCCGCCCATGTGCCTATTTCCACGTAATTGAGCTGTTTTATCCCAACTTCGTCGCGGACCATTGAAGGAAGTTTCTTTTCATCGACAAAGTTGCCGTTCTTCGCTTTTATTGATTCGATAGCTGCCTTGATCTGCGCCTGGGTCGGCTGTCCGCTTATCCAGGTATATCCGTAACCGAGCACGCATGTGACCCCGTATTCGCACTGCGGATAACCGAATCCGTCCTTTTCTACAAGGCCGATCAAGGGATTGCCGCCGAGTCCGATGCCTATGGTCCAATGTTTACTGATATTATAAAGATCATCCGCAAGGTCAACGTTCACTAGCTTGGGCTTTTCCACCGGTCTGGCCACTTCTTCGCTTTTTGGCGCCACCATCGGGCCTCCGGCAAAAACAAATGAACTTGAGCAGAGCAGGAAAGCTATGACTATTAAAGCTTTTTTCATTATATTATTCCCCCTTGTTACAGCTTATTATAGCGTAATTTTTAAGGAATTTCTATCCGATTTAAGCTGAAAACAAAAGTATAAGATCATTATTGCCATCTGCTCGGCACAAGCTCGAACGAAAAATTGAACTCGCTCCTGTATGTGTCAATATCATTTTTCAATACATATTCAAAAACAAGATTATAACAGTGCATCCCACACATCAGCTGATACCTTATATTGTTCAGGTCCCAGCTGGGCAGGTCGTAATTGGCTTTCGTTGCTAAATATGATGACCAGAATTTATATGTGATGCCCCCGGAAAAAGTATCATATTTTGAGTACCAGTATCCTTCATACTTATATGGGGAGGCGCCGTCCTGGTAAATATAATGGTTATGCCCGTATGTAAAGACCAAAGTCTTGAAGTATTCCTGCTGGAGGGAGATCTTCTGCTCCGCCCTGTCCCAGTGACTGAAATCATCGGATTCTATCGTCACTCCGTTGAACTTGCCGGTCAAGGAACCGTATCGTGAGGAGCTGGAGTCCACGATAAAATTGAATTTGCCCAGCCAGCCCCAGTTCGCGCCATAAATTATGTCAGCGTAAATATTATCCACCTGGCTTGACAGGGTATATCCCGAGTCGATCGGCGATTCACGTTCGGGGACTTCTTCTGAAACAAGGGCTGAACTGGCCTCAATGAAATAAGTGAAAGGCTCGCCAAGCAGAGGAAGAGGCTTTCTGTTCGACCTGACGGTCACCTTTGGCGAGTAGCTGACCCTGGTAAAAGGCCCGGCGTTCTGGTCCAGGTTCGGCCTTTCTCTATACGACTGCCTCAGTTCAAGCTCGTAAGAATACTTTCCTCCCGGTTTGTAGTAATCATAAATAAGCCATTTTTCATCTTTTTTCGAGATCAGTTTTTCGCCGAACGAGAAATAGTGATTGATCCCCCAAAAGAATCCCTCCCCTTCGTTGCTCCCGAACCTTATCTCTCCTTCGCTCTCGTTGTTCAATATATAATTGGCCGCCAGCCCGGCCCCTCCCCTGTTCCTGTCGGAATATACCAGATACATTTTGGCGTATGACCTTGGCGTGAAATACCAGTTGAACCCCTGCTTTATGAAGTTCCCGTCCACAGGATTCGCACCGATCTCCGGAACTGGCTGCAAAGGCTTTACCTCCTGCATTTTTTCTTCGGCATAAACGGACGGCCTTTCTTTAAGAGGCCTTTTAATGAATTTGGACTTGGGAACAGGGGCCGAATATACGAATGTAGGGACGGGTATCACGGGCGCCATCCATATCCAGCAGGCGGCATAGT
>Ga0315295_10004495_pt1 | contig 11901 bp, 9 predicted proteins | sample YL17G14_0_MG_FD_204453 | JGI IMG/M metagenome (GOLD analysis project Ga0315295, IMG submission 204453) | Sediment microbial communities from Yellowstone Lake, YNP, Wyoming, USA - YL17G14_0 | ecosystem: Environmental > Aquatic > Freshwater > Lake > Sediment | place: USA: Wyoming | collected... | reverse complement strand
TCTCGCCCGTGTAGAAGCTCGTCCTTGTCCCGGAGCGGCAGGCATATTCCCATTCGGCTTCCGTGGGTAAACGCACCGTCAGCCCCGTCTTCTCGCTGGCCCTCTTGCAGAACGCCTGCGCGTCGTCCCGCTCCACGTGCTCGACGGGGAGGTTCTGACCTTTGAACTTGCTGCGGTTCGCCCTCATGACCTGCTGGTACTGCTCCTGCGTGACCTCGGAGCGGCCCAGGTAGAACAGCTTGGTCAGCGTCACCTCGTGGGCGGGCTTCTCCGTCTCATACGAAACCTTGAAGCGCACCGAGGCCGCTTGGTATTCCCTTTGCGCCTCCATCAGCGCCCGCGCCGATTCCCGCCAGTGAGTCCCGCCCAGGACGCCCACTCCGACGACGGCGATGATGGCGACGAACCGGGCGAGGGAATACTGCGGCCCCTGCTTCCGTCGAATGGCGCGAATGGCGACGACGGCTACGAAGACCAGCAACACGCCGATGCTCGCGGCAACCGCGAACTGCCCAATTCAGATCTGAGTTACGAGCGGCTCCTCGTCCAGCGGCGTCGGCTCCTCCTTCCCCATGACGAACTTCCCCGCCGGTATGAGGACCATCGCCAGCTTCACGCCGTTGCCCAGGTCCAGCGTCTTCGTGAGTTCGAGGCTGGCGCGCTTGGCATACTGCTCGATGGACTCCGAGCCGTCCCAGAGGGGAAACGCGGCCTGCGGTTGCGCGTCAGCGCCACAGGCCAACGCGCAGGCCAGGATCAGGGACGCAAGCAGAGCTTGGTACATGGCCGCATTGTACCACGGTTCTCTCGAGACGGCGGGTTGCCGCGTCATGGGAGCCAGCAACGCCAAGACGGCAATGCTAAGAGCTGTTGTCTTGAGCAGGATCTCAGGGCACAGTCGGGTTGGGCGCTGCTTCCGAGGTGCTGCGATCGAGAACGGCGACCCAATCGTGAGTGTGGGTGGGTGCCGGACAGTTGAAGCTTCCGCCCGCATCCGCCTGAACCTCGACCGGCTTCGTCCGTTGTCCGGTGACCGGATCGAAGTAAGTCAGTTGGTATTTCGCCTCGGCTACCAAGCCGCGGATCGACACCGGCCGCGTAGCGAGCGCGTAGAAGACACGCAGGCGGACACCGATGCCCGATGCGAACGGTCCCGCCGTCTCGTCACTCTTTTCGTAACGCGCCCAAGGCCCGTCGCCGTAACGCGCGGCGACGAGCGCATGTGGCCAGCGAGAGTCGTCGAAAGCGGCGTCGCGCCAGCCGTTCGCCTCTTTCTTCTCAACACGCCAGGCCGCGTCGGAACGAATCGAGGCCATCTGGCCGCCAGCATCGATCTCGATGCTCGCGATGAGCCCCGCGGGATTTTCTTTGACGGAAGCCGGCATGTTCTCCGCCCGCACGGCGATAACATTGGTTCCCGCTTTGAGCGACTTGCTCACGTCGAAGCGACCGGGTGAACGCCAGTCGTCGCCCGAGCCGGTTTCGATGCCATTGACCCAGACCGTGAACTTGTCGTCCGCGGCCATCCGCAGCGTCGCTTTCCGAATCTGCGCATTGGCGGGCAGTTCGAAGAGCCGGCGGAAATACCGCGGTTCGACCGGCGCGTCGCGTTTCGGGTCGCCGTCATTGAACCAGATCCAATCGCCCCACGACGCTTCGTCGGCCCAACGGACCGTTCCCGGCATCGGCGCGAGCTGTTGCCAGGGCAGTTCGGAGAGGAGCTTCTTTCCAAACCCGATCTGCTGCGAGCCCGGCAGGTTCATGGCGTCATCCCAGGCGATCGTGCCGTAGAACGCGCCGTGCGGCGATTTCCCGTGCGGCTGGTCTTTGCGGTTGCACTGCCAGATTCCGTTCGCGCCGTACGTGTGGCCCGCCGCGCCGCTCATCATGCAGAGCCAGAACATGGCGCGGGGCCACTCGGACTGAATCTTACCCATCAGCATTTCGTAGCTGGCTTCACCGTTCAGCGTGGGCATCACGGGCTGCGAGTTGTACGAGTTCGTGACCGCCTTGAATGTCGGGGCGACCGCGTCGCGTTCGCCGTGCGGCGTTTGCAGCATGTCGAAATCAAGGAGGGCCGCGTCGTCAATGGCGTGGCGCGCGTTCAAGGGCCCGATGCCCGTGGGATGAATGGTCACGAGCCGGTGGAACGGATCGGTCGCGCGGATGTGGCGCGCCACATTGGTCCAGCCGTGCACGAGCGTGCGGTCGTCGTACGGAAAGCCCTTGGCCAGATACCACGGCAGGTTCGCTTCGCCCGCCACGCACCAGACCACGGGGTATGCGCCATAGCGCGCGATGAGATAGCGCCAGTGCTGCTTGGCTTTTTCGACGCCCATCCAGGGCAGGAAGTAACCCCAGGCGCCCACGATACACAGCGTGAAGCCCTGCTCGACGAGAAACTTCAGCCGCGTGTCCGCCGCATTGAAGTACTCCGGGCGGATGCGGGCGTATTCCTTTTCCCAAGGGAAGCCCGCTTCATTGGCGCCGCGCGGATCAAAGGGGTTCATATCAGGATAGAGGCCGGCGACGATCTGAATGACGTTGAAACCTTTGGTGCGCCGGTCAGCCGTGAGTTTTTGGAATTCGTCGGGCCAATGCAGGCGGTGGCAGAGCCCCATCCACCATGTGTCACCGAGCCAGAAAAAAGGAGTGCCGTCGGCGTGCTCGAAATGGCGTTCGTCGGCGGCCACCCGGAGCGGTCCATGCCTGAAGAGCGGCTTCTCTCCGCGGTACGCTTGGACCTCGAGATTGCCCTCTAGGCCGTGCAACCCCGCGTCCTTTGTGTCACTGCACTCACTGCGCCAATGGTACGCGCCGATTCCTGACGACGCGTAGCGAACCTTCCACGCCGGGCCTCCGGCCCAGAATGCGGGCACTCGCTGCGCTACTCCGGCACGGTCGGTGAATACCACGTCGAGTGTCACTGTGTTGAATGGATCTTCGTGAGGCCGCTGTGCGGTCAACGTGATCTCCACCGGCACGTTGGCCTCGGTGCGGCGGAGTTCATCTTCAGCCGCGAGGCGCATCGGGGCCACCGTGCAGGCCAGCAGGAGCGCTGTTGCCAGAACCGTTTCGCCTGATCGCTTGAGCATACAGAACGTTTCCATGGGCCTGAGGCCTGGTCATCACCATCTCGTCCACACCCCCTTCTGGGTGGTCCTATTCTCTGGCCTTGTCGAGGCGCTTGATCCGGATGTTGCGGTAACGAACGAACTGCTTGGTGAGGTCGCCGCCGCCGTGGACCTGCAGCGCGATTCCGCCTTTGTCACCCAGGCGCTTCTCGGTCTCGGTCCATTCCATGAATTTCACACCGTTGATCCAGGTGGTGATCGTGGGCGGATTGCCAACGATGCGCGCGCGCAGTTCGTTCCATTGCCCGTGCCTCCAGAACTTCGGCCACTCCTCTGCTTTCATCGGAAACGGCACGGGCGGTTTCCCGCCTTTCAGTCCGGTCACGATCGTGATCCTCTCCGGCGCGTCCAGGAAGCTGAAGTTCCGCACATGCGGCTTGCCGCCCATGCCCTCGCCGTAGATGCCCATCAGATTGCCGCCGCCGTGGTAATCAATCATCGCCTGGTAGCACTTGCCCTCTTCGGTGCTGCGCAGGAACAGGCCGCTGTCCGGGCCGAAGTCGTTGTTCATCTCCAGTACGACTTCGAAGTCGCCGAACGGCTGGTCGGTGATCAGGATTCCGCCGTTGCCCGGAATGTCCTGGCTGCCGATGATCGCGCCGTCCTCAACGACCCATCGGCCGCCGGACTTCTGCTGGCTGGCGCGGCTGTGGCCGGTCTTGGCGCTGGGGTGCCAGCCCTGCAGGCTCTTGCCGTCGAAGATGGATTCGAAGCCGGCGTCTTTCGGCTCTTCAGCCAGCACCCACGGCGCTGCGCAGACAGTCACGGCCAGAATGGCTGTTGTCAGTTTCATCGGTTGGTCCTTTCCGCTCGTACGAGGTCCCTCACAGCTACCGAGATGTATACACGCGAGTCGGGGGACTTTGCAGGAAATCCACCTCAGTGCTGCGCGGTTCGGAACTGCGCGGCGTCTAGGAGGAATACCCCGGGCTGCGTCGCCGCCGTCGTCCATCTTCGCCACCCGTGAGATCGCGCCGTCCAGTATCGCCGCCGCCACCGTGCTCGCCAAGTGGGTTGACGCGGGCGTTCTTCGCCTTTAGCGCCATCGGGACGGCTCGCCGTTTCGGAGGGCCGGCGGGCTGCGTCAGTCCTTGGGCAGGGAGCGGTCGGACGGGGCTGAAGTGAGCATGACAGTCGCCAGCGCTGGTCGAGCGGCAGCTTGGTATCGAGCAGGCTGCGCGCCTCATCGCAGGTCATCCCCGGCCGCTGCAGGTTGCCCTGCGCGTAATGCGAGAACAGCGTGAGCGCGTCCACCTGCGTCTCGACGCGCTTGCTCTCGGGTGGCAGGTGCTCCTGCGCGTCGAGGATGTCGAACCCGGCGAGGGCCTCAAGCAGCCCCTTCTCGAGGTCGGTCGCGTTCACCGGCAACGCTCCTTGTCATCGCAGCGGAACCATCGTCGCTTGGCCGTCGCCATTGGCGTTGTCGCGGCAGGGCGCGCCGACTGTGGAGGAATCCTTTAGGCCCTGCACCAGGACGTTGTTCTGTTTCGCATACTGAACGAGCACCTCAAGCAGCGATTCCCGCCATTGGTCGAGCCCGATGCTTCGCTCAGGGACCATCATGAAGCTCAGGTCGGCCGTGCGGTCAGCCCAGTGATCCTTCGTATCGTCGAAGACATGGACGAAGCTCCGCCCGCCCGCCGATTGCCCCTTGGGATACCGGCTCTTCTCATAAACGGTCTTGAGCTCGGCAAAGATCCTCTCACCCTCGCTCCGCAGCTCCTCGATGGTATTGCAGGCGGTCACCAGATGATGGACCGCTTGGGCGGGTTCCTGCTTCTGCGCCGCGTTCCGCGCGGCCTCGCACATTCTCTCGGCGTCGGCAAGGCTCGCGAGCAGCCTCCAGTGGTGCCCCATGAAACGCGCCAACGCCAGGAAGACTTCGAGGTTGTAGCGGTTGCGGTCCGCGCGGGCGAGGTTCACCTGCAGCGCCAGCATGAGCCGGTCGTTTTCCGCCATCCGCTTGCGCGCTTCCGCAACAGATCCTGCATACTTCCTGCCAATCACCGGCTCACACTTGAGGTTGGGCAACGCGGGAAGCGGCGGCGCGGAGAGCGTCAGGTCATGCCGCGCGGTGCCATGGCCTTTGCCGTGCGAACTGCCGTAGCCGGGGCCGCGCATCCTGGAGATCACGCGATCCCACGTCTTCTCCCACGAACGCGCCTGCCGTTGCATCGAACGGTATATCTCGATCATGCCCTCGGTGCGTGGACCGTAGTACACGTCCATGAACTCGGCCACATGCTGCTCCACCGGCGCTCCGCCGGGATTCCACCCGTACTGCGCCACGGCGGACCACCCCAGCCAGAACGTCTCGTTGTGCAGGCCCGCGTCGTCCCAGGCCGCGCCAAATGCGCCCATGGGATTCGCCTTCCAGTGCTTGCCCGAAGCGATGGCTTCGAAAGCCTCCTCCAGCCGCCCTTTGGATAGCCCTTTCTCGTCCTCTAGAGCCAGGTGGTTCGGAAAGAGGAGTTCTTCGCCTTGCATGGAGACATAGGCCAACTGCCGCATGCCGAGCTTGCTCTCGATGGGGATGTACTCCGGGTTACCCAGGACGCCGTCAATGACATCGGAAGGGATCAAGGAGACGTGCTGAGGCAGCAGGGGGTACTCGGCCCAGATCAGCATGCGGCGCCCCTGCTGGGCCAGGTGATCATGGGCGCGGCGGACGAACTCCACCCAGGCCAGGCTGCGGTTCTCCGGCGTGTAGGGCCGGCACGTGCCTTCAATGCCCGCGTAGTACACCTCGTCCGTCGAGACGAACAGATAGTCCACTCCGGGAGTGGCCGTGATGGCGTCGTCGTACATCGAGAAGAGGACGTCGCAGGTCCGTGGGTCGTACAGTTTGCTCTGGTAGTTGTTGCCGTCGGCGCGCAGGTCGGCGAATTCCGGGTGCTTCAGAACATACGCCATGTGCGCAGGCGATTGGATCTGCGGCACCACCTGGATGAAGCGCTCGAGACCATAGCCCACGATCTCCTGCAGTTGCCGGGCGGTGAAGGCCCCCGGCGCGCCGATCACCGGGTGGGAGGGGTACTCGAACTTGTCCTCCAGCTCGAAGCCGATCATGTTCACCTTGAACCGCGCCGCCCAGTCCAGGTAGCGCTTCAGGGTCTCCATCCGGTCCTGGTGGTGCTTCGTGTCCCAGTGCAGGAAGCGGAGTTGCAGTCTGGGCCAGTCCTCGATCGCGCCTTTCGGCAACAGCAGCCGGCCCGCGTGGTCCCGCTTGAGCAGTTGCACGAGCGTTTGTACGCCGTAGAAGAGGCCGCGTTCGGCGTTCCCCGTGATCTGGATCGCGTCCTCAGCGATTGACAAGCGGTACGCCTGCGCGTCGGTTTCGGGCTCCGCCTGGGTCGCCACGGCTCCCGGAGCGACCACCAGCCGGACGACCTTGGGTCCCGTGCCGCGCCGCAACTCGAGCGAGTTGAACGCCGCTACATCCCGTAGCAATGAGCGTACGGCGATGTGTTCGGCGCCGACATGGCCGTCATCCACGGTCCACTGGCCGCCGAATACGACATCGTCGGGTTCAAGCTGGACCAGGCGTGGCGTCGGGATGACCGAGTAGCCCCGGAGCCGCAAGGGAGTCGCCAGGCACGGTGTCACCATCTGCAGCATGTGCGCCGCTCCATTTCGGCGCCAACGGTACACCCAAGCCAGGATTGCTGCCAGGGAGATCGGCTGTCAGCGGTGTGGACTGTGCCCCTTGTGCTCCCGAAAAACTCCGTCGTCGTTGAGTTGGCGGAGCACGACGCATCTTCAGACCGGCGAACCTTCCCGTCTGGGCGATTACGGCGTCCTGGCCTGCCCCCCGCTTCGCCAACACGCCGATACGCCAGCACGCCGGTTCGCCTGAAGTAAGATGAAGGTGCTGGGGTTTGCTCCCATGACCTGCCTAGATAGCGCCGTCTTCCACAGCCCGTCGCACTCCCGCGAGAAACTGGAGGCCGCCCTTGCCCGGGCGTTCATCCCCCACCTCCGCAAGAGCCGGTTCCTCCTCTTGGCCGTCGCCGACGACCTGGCGACCCCCGTCGAACGGTTTGACCATGTCCTGGATCGGGTGTATAAAAACATGTAAGTCAGGAATGCACAACATGACACCAGCTTATAGGTTACGCATCGAGACGAAACGCACCCCCCTGGTCGAGAAGACCGCGGCCCTGTTCACCCGCGCTCTCGCGGAGCGCGCCGGCCTGGCCGTGACCGCGGCCGCCGACGGCGCGTCACCCGCCGACCTGACCCTGACCATCGGGCCCGGCCCCGGGACCGACGGGTTCGCCATCGCGCCCGACGGGCGCGGCGGCTGGACCGTGACCGGCCACGACGAGCGCGGTCTCCTGTACGGCGTTGGCCGCTTTCTCCACAACGGCCGCTTCGCCTTCGGCGCCTTCACGCCCGGCACGTGGCAGGGCACGGACGTCCCTCGTCTCGCCGTGCGGGGCATGTACTTCGCCACGCATTTCCACAACTTCTACCACGACGCGCCGCTCGAGGCGGTCTGCCGCTACGTGGAGGACCTGGCGCTCTGGGGCTGCAACGCCCTGACCGTCTGGTTCGACATGCACCACTACACCGGCACCGACGACCCGGCGGCCCAGGCGATGATCCGCCGCCTTCACGCCATCCTCCACGCCGCCAACGGCGTCGGCATGGGCGCCGGCCTGCTGGTCCTCGCCAACGAGGCCTACTCCACCAGCCCGGTCTCGCTGCGCGCCGAGCCCTTCCCCCACCATTACCACGTGGAGGTCTGCCCCACCCGCCCGGGCGGGCTCGACCTGATCCTCAAGTGGCGGCGCGAAACGTTCGCCGCCTTCGCCGACTTGAACCTGGAGCACTTCTGGATCTGGCCCTACGACCAAGGCGGCTGCAAATGCCCCGACTGCAAGCCGTGGGGCGGCAACGGGTTCGTGCGCAACGCGGAGGCGGTCGGCCGCCTGGCCCGCCAGGTATTCCCGCGTGCCAAGACCATCATCTCCACCTGGGAGTTCGGCTACTGGGAGGGCGACCCGGAGTGGGCCCGGTTCTACGAGGTCATGGCGGGAGCGCCCGACTGGGCGGACTACATCATGGCCGAAGGCCACGGCGACTTCCCGCCCTACGTGCTCCAGCACGGGAAGCCGGGCGGTCTCCCGCTGCTCAACTTCCCGGAGATCAGCATGAGCGGCATGTCCCCATGGGGCGGCTTTGGCGCCAACCTCCAGCCGGCCCGGCTCCAGAAGGTCTGGACCAGTTGCGCCCCCCTGCTCTCGGGCGGCTTCCCCTACTCCGAAGGGATTTTCGAGGACCTCAACAAGGTCGTATGCCTCCAGCTCTACTGGAACCCCGCGCGGTCGGTCAAGGCCATCGTCCGCGACTATGCCGCCGCCGAGGCCGATCCCGCCGTGGCGGACGACGTCGCCCAGGCCGTCTACCGGCTCGAGCAAAACATGAACCACGGGTTCGACACCCAAGCCGCGGCGCCCTACCGGATGCCGGCGGTGCGCGAGCCGCAGGTCCCGTTCGACCTCCTGGACGGCGCCCGCCGCCGACTGGTGCCCGCCGCGCAGGCCGCCTGGCGCTGGCGCCTGCTTTGGCTGCGTGCCGCGCTGGACCTGGAGCTGACCCGCTCGGGCGGCCAGCCGACCGATCTGACCGACGGCTGGTTCGACGAGATCAGCCTCATTTCGCACGCCGACGGCGCCGATTGGTCGGTCTGCATCCCCGGCCGCCGCCGCAGGCAGCGCATGCTCCGCGACGAGAACGCTGGGTGGCAGTTGCCGACGTGACCGGCGTCACGGCCATCCATCGCCGATCACGAACCCGCCGGCGATAACGGATGGGGAGGCCCTTACTTGCGTTGAACGGCCCCCAGGGAGACATGCCCCCGATTTTTCAGCTCCGGGTTCCAGGGAGTTCTTCGCCTTTAGTGCCTTCGGGACGGCCCGCATTTTCGGCGGGCCGAGCGAGGGGTGCCAGTTCTGGGGCAGTGAGTGGACGGATGGGGCTGAAGTGAGCATGGAGGTGGCCCCGGCGAGCCAGGAAGGAATGCTCAGAAGGAGCACGTCAGATCACTGTAACCCCGTAAGCTGCCAAGCTGTAGAGCAAGCGGAGCAGCAAGAGAAGACGGTGGACGGGCTCAGCGGCGTGGGCGGTCTGGGCGGAGAGGGCGGCGGTGGAGAGCAGGAGGAGGGCGAGGAGCAGGCGCATGGCGGGGATTGTACAGCGGGGGCGGCGCCGTGGAAGCGGACAGCCGGGCGGTCGAGACGACGGACGGGTTGGCGGCTTCCAGTTACACGCGCAGCGGCGCCCGATCACTCGCCCTTGTTCGAGATAGCGAGGTTCTCGTTTTCCGCGACTTCCTTCTCCTTCTTGACGCCGCCGTTGAACAGATACTCGACCTTCATCTTCTTGACTGTGCCCTCAATGGGATCGCCGAAGTTGTCGTTCGTGGCGTCCACGGAGAGCGCATCGTCCTTGACCATCTCCTGCACCTTGGTCGTCACGTCGGTCCTGGCGCCGTCCGGCAGATCGCCGTATTCGGCCTTCAGGATCAGAAGCTTTCCCACTTTGAGCGTGATGGTCAGCGTCTCGCCATCGTTGATCGTCCGCGTCACCTTCTGGTCGTTGACAGAGAACTCAACCTTCAGCTTGGCATCCGCGCCGCCATCGGCCAAGGCGTCCTTGCTGGCTTTCGCCGTCACCCCGTCCGCATTGGCCAGGCCCTTGAGCTTCTCGGTCACGTCGGCGGTACCGTACGTCGCCTTGATGATGACCAACTTCAGCGGCACCTTGTCCTCAGCGAGGCAGGTTCCGACAACCAGGGCAACGACGAACGGCAGCAGGACTCGCGGGCTTTTCACGATGGGTCTCCTTTCGCAACTGCATACACCGAGTCATCCGGCGCCACAAGGCCGCCAGCAGAGCCAAGCTTAACCACTGTCAGCCTATCCGGTCCGGCGGCAAAGACAAGGACTGCGCCGCACGGATCCGTCCTGGGGTTGCGGGCCTTTCGGGGCTTGACGGCGCGCACCTCGAAGACGCCGGATCGCCCACTCGCCAGCCCGCCGGTTCGCCGGGTTCGCCCACTCGCCCGTTCGCCAGGACGCCAACTCGCCGAGGAGCCGAGAGCGAGGGCCAGCACGCCAGTTCGCCCAGCGCCGCCGATCCTACTGGAGCCGCTCGGCGAGCGCCGGCAGCTTTGGGAAGCACGCATGGGGCTCGGCCTGGTACCAATATGCGACCGAGGAGATGGCGTCTTTCGCCAGCTTTCTGTACTTCGGTCCCCATCCCAGGGCCTGAATCGTCACCCGCAGGTCCTGCTCGAAGTTGATCGGATCCTGAATGTGCCAACGGTAAACGCTCCAGAAGTTGGGCGGCTTGGCGTTCTCGTTAGCTGGCAGGACCGACCCGGAGTAGGCCGTCGTAAACGGTTGAGGGAAGCCGTAGCTGGCCAGGAAATAGTCCTCCGTCCCGGTGCCACAAATCGTCGGGAATCGCTCGTCACCGTCCATGTGGAACTTGATCTCCCCCTCGCCGAACCAGCCCTTCTCCATCTGGGTCCAGGCCAGGAAGGTGCCCACATAGCGCCCCCTTCCCTTCACGCCATCGAGGATTGTGTAGGGATTCTGCTCGCCCGTCGACGCTCGGCGATATTGGGCGTGGAAGGTGCCGGCCGCAGCGGGGACCTCGGTCTCCACATAGGTAATCTGGTAGGCCACCAACCTGACATCCACGGCGGTTTCGTTGGACAGGGCGATCCGGGCCCGCGTCCGAAACGGCATCGGCCAGAAACAGTTCAGGGCGTTCTTAGGATTGACCACGACCGCCAGGGAATTCACCGGCGCCATCCGGCCGTGGCCCACGGCGAAGAAGTCCGGGACGGGCGCTTCCACCGATGGAGTCTCTTCGCCATCCCAGTAGAACCGGATGACCAGACCGCGGTTCACATTTTCGACCATCCAGATGTGCTGGATGATCCCAGGGCCGGCCACATCCATCAGTACCGCCGTCTCCCCGGCGTTCAGCCGAATGAAAAGCCGGACTTTCCATCCCTGGCCGAGGTCGTCCGCGGCCCTGGCGCCGTCCGCCGGCTTGGGCTCGGTCGGATTGGGGATCGCCATGCCGCCCTTCCCCTTTTCACCCGTCGGGTTCTCGGCCGAGATCGACCGGGTGCGGCCCCGGCCGAGGAGCGGCAGGCTACCCAGGCCGGGTTGGAGGCCGACGAAGGCGTCCCCCGAGGCTACGCCCCCGGCCCTCTGGCCATCGGCGGCCATAGCCCGGTAGCAGGGCAGCAACGTCAGCGCCGCGATGAGACAGGCCGCGAAACGGCGTGTGGTGTGGTCTTTCACGGGGATTCTCCTTTGGTGTTCCACTTTCCGCGCCGCACATCCAGCCAGACGGCGGCGAGGATGAGCTTTCGACGAGGTATTGAAGCGGGAAACGGACATTGCTTCTAGCAAAGAAGTGTCGGGCGCGTAGTCAAGAGTAATGGCCCACCAACCCCATAGGCAGACGATGTGTGCGTGAAGCTGGCCTCCCCCCGCCCCTGTTCGCCGCACCTCGGATGGAGGGTGACGGTTTCGGCAAAGAGGAGCCTTCGTCAGTCCCTGAATAGCAGCCCCTCGCGGAGGCATGCCCCGATTTTTCTCGCCGGGAGGGCACGGGAGTTCTTCGCCTTCGACGCCGTCGGGGCGGCTCCTTATTGAGTTTTGCTAAAGTAAAGGAAGGCGAGCGCCGATAGATGAAGCATGAGACCAAACGGATCGGCGAAGACCTTGGAGCACCGGCG
>Ga0315295_10004494_pt1 | contig 11902 bp, 16 predicted proteins | sample YL17G14_0_MG_FD_204453 | JGI IMG/M metagenome (GOLD analysis project Ga0315295, IMG submission 204453) | Sediment microbial communities from Yellowstone Lake, YNP, Wyoming, USA - YL17G14_0 | ecosystem: Environmental > Aquatic > Freshwater > Lake > Sediment | place: USA: Wyoming | collected... | reverse complement strand
ATCTTTGATTGCATCAACTGCTGTCGAGGTCTTGCGCTTGGCAGTGGATCGGATGTCTCTTGTTAACCGATAGAGGATACGATCCGTGACGTAAATTTCTTTTGATGGACGTCCGCCACTTTCTTCGTTAACCTCGGTATAGTCAGGACTTTCCTCGGTTGAATCTAGGAAAGTATTTTTCTGGCGTAAATCCCAAATAGCATGTTCTGCATATTTATCGTCTACGCACCCTGCCAACCAATGACGCAGATGATAGAGATGAATACCGTCTTCCCGAATGATGTAAGAAAGCGGAAAATCCCACTCGCGGGCAATCATCAATGGAAGTGGTTCAATGAGATATTGTTGGAAGTTTTGAATTTTTGAGGAATTGCTGTTAGAATTAGAGTCGGTCATGGGAACGCTTACTTCCTTTGACTACCGCCCCGGAGTATCCACCGGGGCATTCTTGTTTTTTACAGTATACCAGCACTTAAATCAGCCATCAACCGACGCCATTTTTTGCTAGTCAGTCGTTGCACGTGCCCGCACTGATTGCAGGAGTAGATGCGCTTTTTGAGTTTGACTAGGTCAGTTGACTTACAGATGGGGCACGTGCGCACTTTCACGGAACCACCTCAAACGTGATGGCTGCGCAGCGATACTTGGTCGGATCGCCATAAGTAAACAGCATCCGCTGCACTTCAGGAACGGTCTTTCGCGTCGAGTCTATAAATCGACCAGGTTTGGTGGTTGAGAAGCACATCTCTGGTTCGTGGAGTTCGACCCACACTTTCCAAAATTCGATCTGATCCTGGAAGCCCTCGGCCCGCGCATCGTGCAAGCTGATGTTGCGCGCATCTTCTTCAACTATCGCAATAAAGCGGTGGCGCAAAGGACGATCAAGAAGCTCTCCGGGATTACAATATTGCACCGCCGATTTGCCACGGCCTGGGCAGACCCTGTAAATGCCGCCTACTTTCTTTTTGGTGATAAACTTGGCCGACATCCAGTCGCCGTTCACGATGGTATCACCCGGTGCCATGATCCTCCGGGTTTGTGTTTTTTGCCCACTTAAAATACGTTCAATCGCATGTTCGGTTGTGTAGTTCATTTTACCCACCATTCCGATATTGTTTCTGGGTTACCGCCATAACGTATCTCGATCAAGTTCTGTATATGCCGCTGCTCTTGTTTCTCGTCATTGAGCGCTTCAACGGTAGTACGCTGCTCTTCTGCTTCTATTCGATCTAACTCCGCCTGCCACTTCGCGCTTTGCGCTTCAAGATCACCGATTTTGTTCTCAAGATCAAAGAGGCGATTGTCGTTTTCTTTGATCAATTCCTGTAGTTCGGTTTTTCGTGACATCTAAAACAACTCCTGCTACTGTACTTTAGAAGGTCTTTTAACGATCTGAATAACGATTGACCACATCGCACCGCCACCAACTTTAGCTATAAATTGACCGATCACAATGCCCCACAGGATCGGGAATCCAAACGCCAATATAGGGAATATCAGGCTGTCTACTGCGGAACTGGCTAAATTAGACCCATTTATTTTAATCAGTGGGTGTTTTTTGTGAAGCAAAACATATACCAACGTGTCAACGCTGGCAGCCGCGCCAAAGGCTACACACGAAGCCAATGCAATACGCAGAGCATTAATGTTAAGTGCGGCAGAAAGTACAGAACCTGTCAGAATAAGCGTTGCCATTTTGAGAAACAGGTTATTGTAATGCCATTTCTCGTGTAAAGCATCGCGCATAGTCAAATCCAAACCGATAAACAAAAAAGCGTTGAGTATAGAAACTGCTGGCCCAAACTGAGCCACCGACAGGTTTGCCAAAACTATGGCAGATAGATAAAAAATCACCAACATTAGAATCCTCCTAAAATCAACTGGGTTGAGCACAAAGCAGGCATTGCTTGTACTACCTTTTTTGTAAATCGAGCAAATCCGCTACCATCCACACTATCGCACCCGATGCTATGCGCGTATCGCAAGCGCCGTAGGCTGTTGACACGCCCCATATGCACCCATTTTCCATGCAATTTAGCTTCGCAAACGATGTCTTTTGCTGATTGTCCGAGTTTCCATTGGGTACTTCCCCCAACAAACAATGCCTCAAACATATTCCACGATATCGACAAGTCTTGTAAACCGTCCTGAGCTACCAATGCCAACGGGAATCCGTAACTGCGAATTATACCGTGCCACACCATGAATTGTTCGAGAGTAGCTAAAGCATTCCCAACAACATCAGGTACTGCAACCCATTTACATCCTGGGTATCCTTGCATTCGCTTAAGAAAATTTTCAAAACCAGCCGGATCAAAATTAGAAAAAGCAAAATTGTCGATTGCCCACGGTACTCCCAAAGCAATCGCATCGGTTGGTAACCGTCCATCACGCGGAGTAGTTAGCAACCCAAAATAATCCTGATAGGCACGCTCTCCTACATAATCAATCACTCTTTGAGGACGACTTGCCACTAAAATGCGCACTAAAACAACTCCTGCTGCTGTACTTTCTGCCCATGTATTTCGATCTCAAGCCGGTCTTTAAAATAAGTAATCGATCCGCCCCTGGTTGCCAAGAGTAACCACTGCTCTGGGGTAATCTGACTCATCCGATTTTCAGGCTGTGCATTTTCATCTGCAGGCGCTGACGCTTCTTCTCCAACCGCCACGCTTTCATGTACTGCCTTCTGTCGTTTATCTCCGTCCATGTTTTGTACGCCTTTTTGATCTCATTAGGATGTGCATCTCGATAGGTCTTGCCGTTATTTTTACACCGCTCGCGGTATTCAGCATCTGCCGCATAACGCTCGCGTTGTTTCTCTCGTCTACACCAACGGCAGGTGCGATTAAAATACACCTTGCCGTGGCTTCTTTTTATCCCCCAGAACTTACGCGAGAACACATAACTTTTTCCACACCCTTTACATTTTTTCGTGGCAACTTTGCGTTCCATCTTGTTTTGCCCCAGAAAGCCTCTGTTTTTAACTTTGCGATACTTTACCCACGTTCGCTTTTAGTCGCGCTAGAATGGCCCGTTTTAGGGCACTTCCGATTAACGTCCTAAGCTATGCAGATACGCCAGCGGATCGGCATTTTCTTTTTTGACCTGCTTTGGCTTTTTGCCCCGTTTGATCCAGAAGTTATACTCGCCCGTAAATGACTCCGGGTTGCGCAGCGGGTAATCCCCGTTCGTGCTCATATAGTCCTTGCAGAACTGCGCCACGTCTGCTGCCGCTATTGCGTCATTCGCCAACTCCCCGTAATCCTTCTTCACCAGCGCCCCATACGCGGCCACTAGTTTGCCGACCGATCCGCCGTTCTTTTTGCCACCGTTCAGCGCCTCGTTATCAAAACCAGGCTCCATGCCCCACAGCCCAATCGCGAACGCATCGTATACCAGGTGACGCGGACGAGGCGGCGCTTGGCGCACGTAGTCGGTATACTTGGGGTCTTTATTAATGGCTGACCCGGTTATCATATTATAACCCTTGATACGCCAACCCTCCGCATTCGTTTCAGCTTCACCCTTGCTGTAGGGCTTCAACCAGATCAGCTTCTGTACATCCGATACAGGATACCGTTTACCAGGTGTGAGTTGCTTGATCGTAGGCTGTACCGATTCTTCACCCGGAAAAGAAGAGTCGCCTGGTTTGATGCCTGATCCCAAAAGAGGATAAGCAGGCGCTCCATAGGAGCGCGAAGAATCTGCTCGCGAGTCTGTATCTTTTGAGTCAAGGTGATCATTAGTACCAAGAGTCTCTTTGACAGTGGTTATACTTAAAGAGAGTCCAGGGGTTTCCACCAGTGGGGTTGCCACTAGTGGCTTTTCGTCCACTGGCTTTTCTGAATCGTTTCCATACTTTCCTGTCCAACGAATTAAATCTGGGCACGGCGGCTTATCGGAGCCACCAGACTCCGGGAACAAATGATAATAAGAACGTCCCCATTTACCGTTCTTGTATATCCGATAGTGATCCAGTACTCGTTTCCCATTTAGCGTCATGCCGCGCAAATGATCGACAGCCGCGTAAATAGCAGCATCGGTGCTTAACGATGTCTCATCGGATATAAGTTCTGTTGACGGCCAAGACCATCCGTCTTCGTTGGCATGAAGCGCTATGACGATAAACACGCCAAATGGATTAAGATTAGTCCCATTGCGGAAGAGTTTTATGTTTTCACGCATGGCAACATCGATCTGGGCGTAAATCATTGATCCGCCGTTGGTGTCTCCACGTTGCCTGCCATTAAAGATAGTGATCATGGTCTGTGCCTACCTATCCTTGATGCGAACTTCTCAGGGTGTACAAACATATAATAAATAAATTCAGGATAAGATTTTCTGCCTTTACTCGAATTGCAAAATTGGCACGAAAGCACTCTGTTGTCTATATCATCTCGTCCGCCCTCTGATGTTGGGACAATATGATCGGCTGATGCCACTAATTCATTGTCCAACAAAGAAAAACGATAGAAAATCTTATAGTTGACGAATTCCGCCAACTCGTAAGCATCAATAGCCATCGGATACAAACGACGGCCACAGTAATGACAGAACCAACCACCGTCGCGCTCGGCAAGTTTTCTTTTTAACAAGAATAGAGATTTCGCATTTTCGTACCTCATTTCCTGGACTCCGTCGCGAATTGAATCGTGCGGTTCGGAAAAAACATTCTTCCATAAAAGCACTGTTTAGGGTCGGTAACTTCTAATTCGCATTCAGGACAAATAAACGGCAGATAATCGGAGGCGTTCGGTTGATCGGTGATAGCGACTGGGACGTCATCATGCGTAATGTGGTAGATCAACCATTTAACCTTGCCGTAACCCTTTTGGCAGAGGTAATCGATCAACTGATCCGCCTCTTGCACGGTACAACCTGCAGCGACCGCAATCTGGTGCGGCATAAAGTTAGGATGAATCAAAAAATGACCGTTTAGTTCTTGCAATCTGCGCGGAGCAATAGAGTCAGGCAGATTGACCATAACGTTATCCATTGGCGAATTCCCCTTTTTTGTCAACAAAACCAACAGCGCGAGTTCTGGCTATTTCGTCAGTGCGTCCATAAACGCGAGCAAGTTCAACGCCCACCGCGTTAAAGATCGATCCTTCCCAGAAGGTGTAATCCGTATTCTCGGCAAAGCTGCGATACTCGCCGTGTCTGTAGTAAACGACCAGTCGCAGGTTTTTGTAGGATGCACGGCTGATCAGCAGATCGTCGGTCTTCCAGGTTACTTCATTCGGATCGGATGGCATTCAGGCGCTCCCTAATCTCTAAAGCAGCATTTGTCAAAACACTGCGCATAATCACGTTTTCTTGATACTCTATTTTCTCTGCGTTGGCATAAACTTCCGATTCTTCCATCGGGCCGACGTAATAGTTCTCTTCGTGGCCGTTTGTAATTACCGTCATTTTGACGTACCAACCAGCGGTCAATCCGGGCTGCTCGGTCAATTTGACTGCAACACATGAAACTGAAGTGTGATATAGGGTAGGCATAGAAACAAAAACTCCTGTCTTTTGAGGGCTGTTGATTCTAAGAACAAATCGTGCGCTTTTTGGCGTGCGCAGTTGGGGCGAATCAACACCCTTCAAAAACCAGGAGTGGTTTTGAGATTTGTTCTTATATAAGCGCCCCGTCGCTATCTGGCGACCTTTCGGTCACGCTGGTTGCCAAGCCAGTGTTTTTAGAATACCACAAAAAAACAGCGAATGCAAGGAGATGTTCTGATTGGTTATTTGATATTCCCAACAGTTCGGAATTTGCAAAACTGAACAAATGTGTTATACTTCCAAATGCTGAGGGTGAGTGGCGTAATCGAACAAAAACCGCGTTGCTTAAGCTACTCCTCCCCTCAGCAAGGCGGTGAAAGCGATTAAGCAACGCGGTTTTTGTTTGGAGCGTGGACATGTCTAGCGCAGATGCTTATCGAGAATCGAAAAATACGCCACACAAGCAATTGAGCTTTTATCAGATACTCGCGAATCTTTTTGCTATCATAGGCGCTATTCGCAATAAGCCAGTTAAAAAAGGTGATCCTAATTGGGCGAAAAATACAAATCCGATTTACTTCGATCTTTTTGCTGGCCCAGGAGTCAATAAAGCGGGCAATCCTGGTAGTCCTTTAATTTTCTTAGAAGTCGCGCGGTTGCAAAACTATCTAATAGAGTCGCATTTTTATGAAAAAGACCCTGTATCTGTGGCGTCCTTAAATCGATGTATAGACAATTTTGTAGATTACCCCAAGAATGTACAATGTGTAGTTCACCCAGAATGTAATCAACATGTCGACAAGGTATTGATGGGCTATAGTGCAAAAGAAAGTTCTTTGTGGCGTTTTGGGATTGCTTACGCTGATCCGTCTGATGCTGATTTGAACGCGGCACTATACCCGTTACAACGCATTGCTGCGACTTATCCGCGTGTTGATTTAGTTTTGAACTATGCAGCAGCAAGTTGGAAACGACAAAAAGAACTACACCATTACAGGAATTTGCTTCAATATTTGGTGGAGACTGGAAAATCAAAGTGGTTCATACGAAAACCGATTGATCGATTTCAGTGGACAATGTTGATGGGCACTAATTTTCTAAGTTTTTCTGCCGACGAGAAGCGTTATTGGTTTGATGTAGATAGCGCCGAAGGAGATGCGTTACTTAAAAAAGTGGCGTTTACTCGCGAAGAGTTGGATGGTTCAGATTCAAACGAAGATTTGCTTTCGCAATTACCTCTATGGGGGAAATGATGACTTCAACAGAATTTAAGAAAAAGCGGTGGTGTTCAATCTGCTTATGCGCTCATACTGAATGGTGGGTTGATGAAATTGTTTGTATACCACACTGTGGTCGCTGTGGCATGGTTATATTAGATGATCGTTATGAGGAATTGTACGATCCTGAACTGTGTAATCTGAATGACATAGATTTACAAAAAGCAGAACGGGAATTTCTTGTGGATTCGCTTGATGGTTTTTATGGTGATTGTCACACTCAAGCGGATATGGACGCAAAATACGATTGCTACAAACGACTGGTTGATGGATTTAGATGCCCTGTTTGCTTTGAGGTATTTGATCAACCAGTGTGGCATTGTCCAAATTGCGCTCATCATTATTTAGATCATGAGTTTACATGTCGCAATTGCTATCTTGATCGTCCAGAGAATATTTAAGGGGTACATCAATGACAAACGAAATTCGCAGAGTGTTTGATTTAAGACCGCATCCTAAAAACCACGAGATTTATAACGATCATGCTGATGCAGACTTAATCGAAAGTGTGCGCGTCAAAGGGGTGCTTAACCCACTGTTGATCACTTTTGACAATCGGATCATCAATGGGCACCGGCGTTGGGAAGCAGCGCAAAAAGCAGGAGTCGATCAGGTAGATGTAGTTGTTTTTGCTTCTCGTGACGAACTGGATATATTGGACGCGCTGATCGAAAGTAATCGCCAGCGGGTTAAAACAAACGAACAGCGGCTCAACGAAGCGATTGCATCAGAATGGATTGAGGAAGAACGAGCAAAGTTTAGGAAGATGTCTGGAAAAACAATTGACCCTAGCCAACCAGTTGCCTATGGTCAGAGTAATGGAAAAACGGTTGAGATATTGGGTAAGAGGATCGACCGTAGTGGTGAGTTTGTGCGCCAGGGTTTACCGGTGGCAAAAGCTATCAAAAAATTAGAGAGTGAAGGAAAACAACGCGAAGCTGAACAATTACGCCTTGTGCTCAATAGAAACGTGAGCAAAGCAAACGAAAAAGCGCGCGACGAGGGTCATATCGATCCTCCTCAACAGCGTCAGACACCTAAACCGGAACCCAAAGTTGCTAATTTTGTAACGCTAGAACAGTGGAACGAGTTGGGTGATGAGGAACGCCGTATACTCTTGACGCCATCTTTATCTGGATCACAGTTTAATGATCAAAAGAATGACAATATCGAATGGGCGCACTGGTCATGGAATCCGGTGACGGGTTGTAAGCATGACTGCCCGTATTGTTATGCGCGCGATATCGCCATGCGTTTTTATGATCAAAAATTCGAACCTGCTTTTTTACCGGATAGGTTAAGTGCACCAGCGAATACACGTTATCCCTCTGATGCACAAATGGACATTGGACAGAGAAATGTGTTCACCTGTTCAATGGCTGATTTGTTTGGTCGATGGGTGCCACGAGAATGGATAGAAGCAGTTCTTGATGTAGTGGCAAATGCCCACCAGTGGAACTTCTTGTTTCTCACAAAGTTCCCGATCAGATTGTCGGAGTTCGAATTTCCAGATAATGCTTGGGTGGGCACAACTGTGGACTGTCAGGCTCGCGTAAAAAACGCCGAAAAAGCATTTAAAGCTGTTCGTGCTAAAGTGAAGTGGCTTTCATGCGAGCCGTTATTGGAACCACTTGAGTTTACTGATTTGGCTATGTTCCAATGGATAGTATTAGGTGGAGCAAGCGAATCAACTCAAACACCTATGTGGCGTCCTCCGCGCGCATGGATCACTCGTATTGAATCAGCGGCACACAATGCTGGATGCATGGTTTACGAAAAAACAAACCTGCTTCCACTTCAGCGTTTACGTGAATATCCTGGTATGGATGAAGAAATAATTAAACTACCCGATGCTTTGCGTTACCTGCCGAGTATCGAATAGTGCTATACTACTCAAAACAACGAGTGAGGTGAGTTATGCCCCTGATCAAAGGCAAATCGCGCAAATCAATCAGTTCGAACATATCGACCGAGATGAAGTCAGGCAAACCGCAGAGACAAAGTGTCGCCATCGCCTTAAATACGGCGCGTGAAGCGGCTAAAAAGTCTGGTAAGTCGTTGCCGAAGTGGTTAAGGCAAAAGAAGTCAAAGAAACAGACTCCGACGAAATGAGGTATAATACCTGACACAGTGAAGCCCCGGTAGGTGCCGGGGCAATTAGCCAAAGAAGGATAAATTCAAATGGCTACCTCAATAGTACCATTCAATCTCTCCAACGACAAGTTTCAAGTTTTTTACTTCGACGAATGTCCGATTCGGATTGTTTTAGACGATAAAGGCGATCCGTGGTTTATCGCAGCCGATATTTGCAAAGCGCTTGCTATAAGCAATCCGAGTATGGCTGTGGGTAGATTAGACGAAGACGAAACGACCCTAATTAGTATTGAGGGCTACCCTAATCAGGTAAACATTGTCAGCGAGCCTGGTCTTTACAGTCTGATTGCAACGAGCAGAAAAGAAGCAGCGAAGCGTTTTCGAAGATGGGTACATCATGAAGTGCTACCTTCGATTCGAAAAACCGGAAAATATCAATTTCAGGAACCATCCAAACTCGCGTTGATTGATCAATTACATCAAATCACGATGGAAGTTTTAGAAGATCACGAAGCGCGCATACAAACTCTCGAATCGCAAACCAAGCAGATCGTGGGCGAGAATAAAGACCTGTCCAATCAAGTAGACTACTGGCATGACCAGGCCGACATAAATTACGGTATCAAAAAGTAATCACTTGACGCCATAGCAAACCTGTGCTAAAATACTCTACATCAGCGAGTTGCTCATTCGCTGGCTCCTTTGTGTATCGGGGTGGGCAAGAGTGGATGCCACCCCCGGTTAAAAAAATAAGTGTCAGATAGGCCGATCCCCGAAAAGTGGCACTCGTACCACCTGCTGACACTCTATGATGCGAGATGGCATGACGAGGTGCTATATGATTTACCGCCCCTGGCCGTTTAGAAAATGTACTTCATGTGGCGATGTATATTTACCGAACGCAACTTACTTTTCAACTAAAGGAAGGTGGCTGCTTTTTGAATGTAAAAAATGCGCACAAGACAGAAAAATAGCATACAGAAAAGAGTATAGCCAGCGGTGGTATATTGCACACTGTAAGACATTAAAACAATATATACAACGATGGTTAATTAAAAACAATAATTATTTTTGCTTATGGATATTGGACGCCCCTGGATTATTAGACGAATACGAATCGAGACTTAATGCGATATATAAAAAGAGAGAAAGTGAATATAATCGTTTGTATCGTTTAAATCACTTAGAGAATCGTCGTGAGTATGGCAGAAATTACTACAACGAGCATACAGAAGAATACAAAAAGCAAGATCAAAAACGACGTTCTGTTAAACAATCTTTGCCAGCAACCTTTAAAACTTCAGATTGGGAGTTTGCCCTCAGTTATTTTGAGGGAGTTTGTGTCTATTGTGGGAACGGCCCTGGATTATTTGATGTAAATTGGGTATTGCACCAGGAACATTACATCCCAATGTCAAAAGGTGGAGGTTACACACCGGACAATATAATTCCTGCTTGTCAGGAATGTAATTTTTCAAAAAAGGATTGTGATCCTAAAGAATGGATGGAATTAAGATTCGGGAAGCGCAAAGCAAAAATTATAACAAACCGAATTAACGAGTATTTTAAGGCAATAAACGAGAACAACAAATCTGGTTCTTGACAGCAGAAAATAAGTGATGTATACTATATACACATTCGCGAAAGCGATGGACGCAGTAGTTAAAGTGTACCTGAAAACAGGTATATCTGGTAGAACACCGTAGTAACGGAGAAGAAGGTTCAAATCCTTCCTGCGATCTGGCGCAACTACACTTAAGCGCCTAGCGGAATTCGTAAACGGCTTGGCTCGCCCCAACACTACTAAACCGGGGAAACCGACGACTGCACGGAGGAGTGGTTCACCGAAGAACTGCTGTCGGAGCTATAACATGAACTCAGCGTGGAGATGTGGTGCCATCGAAGCGGTTGTAAATATGATGCACCCACCTGGCGGTTTTAACCGCACATAACAATTCTGGAGCACCGCTGATACAGGCCCAGACAGGTGAGAAAGCACCGTAGGTAGGAGTTCATTACTCACCCAGTTCGAATCTGGGGGTGCTTTTACGAAAGCGCTAACCTTTCTCGCTTTCGTGTGCTGTTTGCAGTCGGCAAGGAGACTTGATCGGTATTCCACGTGTAAAAGCGTGTTACAGGTTCGACTCCTGTTCAAGTCTCTTAGCGAAGGTTCCTTCCCGCCTTTGCTAGGTTGTGCGACGTTCGATAGTTTGGTAGCTCGGTGCGGCACGTCCGTGAAAACGGGTAAAGGGTTCTACTCCCTTTCGAGCTTTGAGGTTCGCCACTTACCCTAAAAAAGATGGCGATCTGGCGGAGTGCTTAGTTTGAAGACTACCAGTGGTTGGATGCGTCATGGTGTAGCGGATTGCACATTTCTTGTTTGGAAAGGCGTGAGTTCGAATCTCACTGGCGCATTTTTTGACAAAGAACTTATATTTTTACACTTAGTAGGGGACGGGTGAGAGGGGGGCCAGGTAGCGCCTGGCAACAAACGGGTCGCAGCGTGCCGGGCCAGTATAAGGTATCGAAGTCTGGCCGAAGCTGCACATTTTAAAAGCCCGCTGTAGTTTAAAAACGAAGTTGCTTTCGGGAAAATACCACCGTTTAAGACGCTCCTCGGCTAAGGAAAACGCAGGTGGAGATTCGGGTGAAAAACCTGGCAGAGGGAACTTTAAAAATTAAATTAAAATCCACTCGTAGCTCGAAGGCAGAGCAATTGGCTGTAAACCAATAGGGTGCACGTTCGATTCGTGCGGAGTGGACTGAGCGCGGGTGGTGTAATGGCAAACACGTCTGCCCTAGGAGCAGAATGCTGAAGGTTCGAATCCTTTCCCGCGCATCCCAAACTCGCGAGTGGGAGCAAACGGTTGGCGTTCACCGGGAGCGGGTAACTTGTCTCTATGAACGCACATGAACCGCTGCTGCAACAGGAAGACAGAACTCGCTTAAAACGAGTAAAACTACTGGTTCGAATCCAGTGCGGTTCACTGACGTTGGCATTCGCGATGCTGCTGACGTTAAGATACAGAGATCAT
>Ga0315295_10004492_pt1 | contig 11903 bp, 27 predicted proteins | sample YL17G14_0_MG_FD_204453 | JGI IMG/M metagenome (GOLD analysis project Ga0315295, IMG submission 204453) | Sediment microbial communities from Yellowstone Lake, YNP, Wyoming, USA - YL17G14_0 | ecosystem: Environmental > Aquatic > Freshwater > Lake > Sediment | place: USA: Wyoming | collected... | reverse complement strand
CCCGACGCGAGAAATTCTTGACTTTGCGTAGTCGTCCGCTCTACGCTTTCCCCGAACATCCCAATTTGAACACCCATTTTTAATTCGGATAGTTTAAAACGTATTCCAACGACATCCCCATATCGCAAGCCGCCGCTGTTGGATTTGTCGCCCTCACAACCAAAGTATGCCCCCCTGGAACCATGATCTTTTGAAAAAGCTGCCGCCCCGTTTCGAACCCGATTTGATCTAAAATCCTCGTCCCCCTCGGATAAGCGGAAATTCCATCAACCAAGATTTCCCAATAAACGATTTTCCAAGCCAAAAGCGTCCCGCACGTATTCCCGAAACCCAATAATTCCATAGAACATCTAGAAGGAACGGTTACGGTAAAAAGATCAACCGTGGCTCCCGCCGCGATTGTTTGGGAAGTCGTTTCGACAAAATTCTCCGACCCGGACGGATCCGGAGGCTCCCTTTGGATCCAGTTCAGGATCCCCCGTAAAAATTGCCTCATATTTGCTCAGGATACGATAGCTCATATTCCAGGGAGATCCCCATTCGAACATTCCCCGCCGTCGGATTATTGGCCTGAAATCTCAAGACGTGCCCTCCCGTAACCTCGATCCCTTGGACCAACTGTCTTTCCGTCCCAAACGCCCATTGATCGAAAATCGCATTGAAAGGATATAGAGCCAAACCGTCAAGGTAAATTACCCAACTTATCACCGTCCAGGCTAACGGCGTATCGGTATAGTTTCCAAACTTTAGAAGCTTAAAAATCGCCTTTGCCGGAACGGTAATTGTAAAAAGGTCTTGTGAAGTCCCCGCAAGAATCAGAGCCGAATAAGGTTGAATAAAAACCTCAGACTTTATACTCATTGTAGAACCCCTTCACCTTCGTTAAATAATCCGGAGCCCGGTAACCCTTATTGAACCCGGCTTCCCCGACGTTATACATTTGAACCGCCGTATCAAAGGGATATTTTCCCAATAGCCTGGACAATTCCCGCGTCCCTGCATTGATATTATTCTGAGCAGACATAAGATTTGAAATTTCATACTGGGAAGGATTTTTATAATCCTTAACAAGCCCGAAATTTTGAGCCGTCATAAGGCCAACCTGCATAAGACCATAAGAATCATCTGTTTTTGTGACCGTTTTAGCCGCTTGGGAATTTATAGCGTTAGGATTAAAATTAGATTCTGTCCTGATAACGGCCCGGATCAACGCCGAAGGGACACCCCAGGTCCGCGAACTCATCAAAACTATATCCGCATAAGGGACATTCGCCGTCCCTGTCGGCAAAGACGGTTTTCCCGTCGAAACCGGAGAAGCCCCCAAACTTTTAACAAGAAAAAACAGAGCCAAACATCCAAGTCCGATAACTAAAAACGGCATTTTTATTGCTCCGAAAGAGTTATCTTTTTTTGTATGCAAAGGTCTAAAATTGTTTCAATTCTTGATAGCCTTTTTTCGAGCTTAACAATATAAAAAAAAGCCGGAATTATCAGCAGATTTAAAAACTTTAAAAAAATTTCAAGCCCGTTCACCTTTTACCCCCTTCGCCGTAATCCGATAATCCCCCAAAGGATCAAAACCGCCGACACTCCGAACAGCAACCATTTGACCGGAGTAAAAACTTTCTCAATCGCCTTTCCCAAACTAATTGCCATATGGTTTGCCATTTGCCCAACTACCGGGGGAACCGGAGCCGCTCCCCATTCTATTGTCTCGCCCTTTTTCGGCCCCTCAACTACCGTTCCCGTATTCCAGCCGAAGGCCTTGTAAAACCTTCCCTTCAGCCAGTCAAAAATCAGGTTCATAAAAATCACTTCTTGAAAATCATTACCGCCGCAACAATCGCCATAGCTCCCAGGATCCAGGGCATCATGTTCTGAGAGCTCCAAACATTGACAGAAGTAGGAGAAACCGAAACCCCTCCCCCTTGCTTCGGAGTATCAACACCCTGGAGCTTGTTCCCGATAACGACAATCGCCGTATCCATAGCCCTTGTCGCTATCCCTTCCCAATCGATCCGTCTTTCTTCAGCCATTTTTATCTCCCTCTACGCCCAATCAATAAAACAAAAAGAGCCGCTCCAACCGCTCCTGCCGCAATCAAAATCCACTTCTGCCTATTTTCAGCATCCACTTTGGATTTAACATCCAACGTTACCTTGCTGATATTCTCCGAAAGAAAACCCCAATCCAAGTTTTGCGGCAACATCTTATTTATTCCCCGCACTTTTAATTATAACAATCCCGATAATAACCGCCCCGATAACCAAAATCGCCGGAAGGAAAGCGACAAGCCCGGATTTTAAACTTGCCAAAATTCCCCCGCTTTCATAGGCAACCGGAGCCGTTACGGTTTCATCCTCTTTTGACAACTTCTTTCCCGCTGTAACCGGAACGCTATCGGCAAGGTTTTCTTGCACCGCTTTCCGAATTGTTCCGGATAACGATCCCGCTTTTTGAATAGTCGGATTGACGGAAGAACCCGGAACATCGTCCCCCGGCGACATCTGGCCCCTACGTAAAGAATTTAAAATGGAACCTGTCCCGGAATTATTTGTCCCAGGGTGTTTTTTCCGGATCATCCCCGGAAGCCCACTTTGACTTGAACGAATTTGATCCGTCATTTTCTTTTCCCCTTCCCGGCACTCTTAATCACGAAAACCCCTATCCCGACAGCGAGAATGATCCAGACAATAGAGGGAATGTCCGACCAAGAAAAGCCCGTCCCCGCCGTATCCACCGTTCCGGAAGGATAAGAGCCCAAAATAGGAGGCATAGTCCCCGTCCCGCTCACATTACTATTCCAGGATTTTCTTTTATCCCTATTCCGCGTTTTTATTGCCTTGTGCCTTCGCCGCTTTTTCGCGTCATCCTCGTCCTCTTGATCCTTAGAAGTCCGGGTATGCGTCAACACCTCCTCAGCCGTAAGCGTCATCGTCGGATTTTGTCTATCAAGCAGGTCCTGGAACTTCAACCTTTTCTCCCAACCTGCCGGAGGAGTAGAAGGAGGAGGATTCCCCCGAAATGTAGGAGGGGCTTCCGGAGACCTTTGTTTAGGATGTAATCCTCGAACTATAATTCCCATTTTATCCCCCTATTTTTTCCCCGAACTTTTCAAAACATACCACGCCCCGCCCGCCGCCAAAATGATCCAGACAATCGAAGGAATAGAGGAAAGGAAAGACGGTTTCTCCGGAGTAACCATAACCCCTCCCCCTCCACCACCATAAAGAATCGGATTAACGGTAGGGTCCGCAACCGTAGAAGTGCCGACATTATATTTTTTATTTGATAAGGTCGCGTTTTTTATTGTTTGATTTTTTTTAATTATGTTACTTATTGCTCCAGAAACATCATAACCCTCCGATCCATTTCCAGGGCCGAAAGAAATCCGTTTCGTAGTCGAGCCTTTCCACCCGGAACTTCCACCCTCTCCGGTATATCCCGTTCCATATTTTCCGGCGAAACCACTTTCCGGAAGATTTCTCCCTTCCCCTTTCGGGGAAGTCGTTAAAGGTTTAAAGATAACCTGCACCGGACTTTTTATCGGCGTAATTATCGGATTTGAAACAGGTGCTTTTGGAGCCGTAACCGGAGCCTTTATAACCGGAGGCTTTATTCTTGGGACCCTTTCCCTCTCCCTCCCGCCATCATATTCTCTCATTTTATTACTACCTTACCGGAGCTTTTAATTGAGCCTTTGAAACGGTCGATAAAATCGGCTCTCCGCTTTCTCTCGCTTGCTGCAACCTTCGTTCTATCGCCTCCCATTCCGGATCCGCTTTCGGGAACAAGCGGTTAAAAGCCGCATAAAGAATCATGGCCCCGGTAACTATCGCTCCACCAATCCCGATAGCCCCCGCCGATCCTGCATATCCCGTTCCAACCACCGCAGGCTTTAACGGCCCGACAAACTTTGATGCCGCCGCCGCCGCCGTTGTCGCCGTCCCCGCCGTCCCGGCCTTCGCGAGCCCCCCCGTCAACGCCTTGACCCCGGCCCCAAGAGATGCGGCGATCCCCGTAACCGTTCCCTTTAATCCCGCCGATATAGCGTCAAGCTGAGAAGTCGCTTTCGTTTCAGCCGCTTCGACCTTTCGATTTAAAAAATAGTAAACGCCATAAATTCCGACCCCGATCAGAACCACGAAACCAACCGTTTTAGTAGCACTCATCTTTACCCTTTCACAAGGGAGGGGAGGAGATCTTCCCGCCGAAAAGACCCCCTCCCCTTTATCTAAAAGGAGGAATCGCTTACCGAAGAGTCCTCATCCCGAAAACACAAAGGTCCGCTTCGTCCGTCGCCGTTACGTTTGTGAAATCCAGCCGGATGAAATTCTTTTTCCCGGTAGGATAGACTTCATTGACGGAGCCGTTCGTCACGAACAGATGAGGATACATCCCGATGTCCGTCGTGGGAACAGCCGTTCCAACGGCAACCGTATCATAACGGTTAAACGGGAGAAGCCGCTGTCTTTCAGCCTGGAAGGACGAAACGTTAACGTTCGACATCCAAGTCCGCACCGTATCCCGAAAATTGAACAGAACTGGACGATCACCTCCCGCGACAGCACAACAGAAGGGCTGATTGATCGCGTCATGATTGTAAACGAACCAACCGAAAAGCCCCAAGTCCAGGGAACTCTCGAGATCCCAGAAATTGAGCGGAGCCACGGCATGGATGAGGGGATAGGTCGAAATATAGGGAAGAGCAAAAGGCTTGCTTGTCCCGTCATCAACCAGAGCCGCCATCGTTCGGATCAGCTCGATACAAACGGTAACACCTGGAGCCGTAAAGTTGACCGCTCCTGCCGCCGAAAGGTCCGCAATCGTCCCGGTTGTGATTTGAACCTCAAGGTTCGAATATCTTCCGGAATCAAAAATCGTATCCTCTTGCCTATTCAGGAACGGGAACACGAAGGGAATATCAAGAACCGCGTCAATGTAAGCACTCCCCGCCGCCAACGGTTGAATATGATAGGGAGCCGTATGATCCAGGTAAGCGTTCAACCTATAGAGCGCCATGCCCGGAACATTATTGACTAGAACCTCGCCCCTGGACGTTCTAACCGTAACGCCTTTAATCCAGCGATAAAGCATATCGCCATAAGGCCCGACAATCGCCGCAATAGCCGCTTCCAGGTGAAGCCGGATCTTATACCAGCCGCACCCATCAAGCGGGAAAATGTTCGTGTAAGTAATAATCGAGCCCTGAGGCAAGGGAAGCCCTCCCGCAAGCGTGATTTTTTCCTTTGGATACCACATAGCTTTTTCTCCTATCCTTTCCTAAAACCCGTCATTTTCTCAGGAACCAAAGACAATGTTCCTAAGAAAATTGACCCGATACGCAATAGCGACGATCACAAGAACGACAATCGCCGTAACCAAAAAACCTTTCAGTCTGCCCATCTTTAAATCTCCTTTTTCCTAAACTTTTAACCGGATTTTTTCGTCAAGATCGAATAGCCAATCGTGCTGCCGATAACGACCTGAACAAAAATCCAGATTGTCCCGATCCCAAAAGTCCCCTCGGTTTTAAACACCTCGACAACCACCACCGCGGCAGAAACGATAACAGCTAAAGCAACCGCGGCACTCCCCTTGACCTCAACCTTGATTTTCAGAAGAGCTTTTTTGATAAATTCCGTAACAACCGCCGTAATACCGATAAGGCTTGCTATGTTCATAAACAGAACATGAACTCAAGGGGGGAATCCGTCAAGAAAAGAAAGTTTATTAGATTGAAACGTTGATATAGTGGAAGGGCTCTAAATTAATTAGAACCTGTAAGGTAGGCTCGGGAACAAGCCTTTTTAAATAAGATAGATCCCGTTCTTCCGTTATCTGGAAAAGGTGAAACTCGTCCGTTAGAGCCCTAACATAGACCGGAAGATCATAAAACCGCCTTGCCACAGCTATAAGATCAATTCCCTTATGCCTTCCGAATTTATAAAGATGCGCTATCCTAAAATCATCTTTCCCGTAAAGGTCTATTTCATCAAAAACGACAAGAGAAGGCTTTCTAACGCTCGATTCGTCCCAGACTTTATGACAAAAAGATTTTAAACCAAGATTTTGAACATAAACATTCCGGCCGGAAAAACTAGAATACTCGCTTAAATAATCAAGGACAAAAACGCGGATCCGGGGACGCTCCGTCTGTTGTTTGAGGATTAGTTGTTTTGCCAGGGTCGTCTTGCCCCGGCCCCGCTTGCCGACTATCGTCTCTAACATTAGGCTTTATTTCCTTTTTAGGTTTAGCAGCCCGGATTGCTTTATATCGTCCATAAGCAAAAGCCGTCAAATAGAATCCAAAAACGATCTCATCCTTTGCCAGCTTTCCCATCCCGTATTTTTCAAGAATCCTCGAAAACGGCCCCGCAAGGTGAGCTTGCTCAGCAGGGGATAAGGGAAGGACGACCGGATTAAAAGAGCCCCAGATTTCAAAAGGGATATTGATAAGATCGCCGGCAAGCTCCTCACTTACCTCAGTCGTCAAACCAGAACTTTGGCTTTCCTCGGATTTCTCCAACAAACCTTCTTGCAATTCGTCTGGCGAGTCCGGCATATCCGGGAGACCTTTCCTCTTTTTCTGGAGATTCTTTTTTTGTAGCATCAATAACCTCTTTTTTCTTTTTTCTCTGAGCCTTTCCTTTAGGCTTATAAACATCAGGCTTAGCTTTAAACACAGGCTCAACAGCATGAACTTCAACAGCAGCCGGAGAACCTTTAATTTTCGGCGGCGAATAAACAATCCCGTCCCTCCCTGCCCCACCTCCCCCTTTAGCGACCGAGGACGATCCATGACGACCTCCTCCTCCCGATCCGCCTACCTTCACATCAACTTTTTGAAGGTTGTCCGCTATCACTTGGACTTTTTTCGGTATTTTTGCCAATGTAAGCCTCCACGAATGAAATCACAACACCTTTTATAGTTTTTCCCTGTCCGGCAAGTTTCTTCTTGAAATTCCTTTGAAGATCAGCCGGAATCCAAACCATTAGGGACTTAGTGCCACTTTTTGTCATTTTAGCCGTCATAATAACAATTTATGTCATACACTTTTTAACTTGTCAACCTTTATTTTTACAATTTTTAACTCAAGATCATTTTTCTCGGGGGAAAAAGATCTTGTAATAGAATCAAGTCCAGCCAGGGGGAAGCCCCCTGGAACCCCCGAAAGAACCCCTTTTAGGAGGATACCGGGGAGGGGAGCAGCCCGGGAATTTTCATCCCCTACCGTAGCCCCTCCCCCAATACCCTAAAAATGAGGAGGAAGAAGTCCCCTCCCCGTATATCCCCGCAATCCGGAGGGGAGAACCGGAATTACGGCCTTTAAATCCCGCCTGGGAAGCCCCAGGATCGATTTTCTCCATTTTATGTCACCTTTACCTTACCCGTCAAGAATCCTCCTCGTAGGATCGATGCCAGCGGCCCTTTATGCCTAATAGATAATCCAGATCGATCCACTCACCGCGGCCACAATGAGGGCATTTGTAAGGGATCCGGAGCTTTATTTTCCTGTAGCAGCCGAAAGGTTGTATCAAACGGGATCCTTTAAAAATAAAATTAAAAGTCTCTTTATCTTCGGGCCGGATCTTGGGAGCCTGTAAAAAATCAGACAGAAGATAGCGGACGGCCGTTTTCGGGCTCTGAACTTGCTTTATATCGACAATATAACTCCCTCCGGAAACGATCCTCCAAATCTTTGAAATCTCATCCTTCAATATAAAAGATCCGTCAAATAAAACGTGTAGATGTAAATGCCAGCCCCTACCATAATTCGTGGCCTGGACAACGTAAAAGCCGCCCGTTATCTTTTTAAACCGACGCCGGAGCTTTCCAAAGGCCTCGCGGAGATCCTTGACACAATATTTTCCAAAGGAATAATCCGGAATGTTTTTTATAGTCAAGGTCAAAAAGTAAGGGCTTTTCCAAGCCTTAACACAATCGAGCAGAATTTTAAAATGATAGCCGAACCATTTCTTCCGGCACTCCGGACAAGTCCGATCCCCGCAAGATAATTTAACCTTCAAATTCGTTCCACAATGGGAACAATAGAGCGTTTTGAAGGGATGATTTTCAGTCATTTTTTACCGCTTTAAAGGCGGGGGAAGGGAAGCGCACCTTTCCCGAATATGTCACCCCCGCCTTTAAAGGCTTTCAGAACGGAACCTCGTCGCTTTTCTCCCGGAGCTTCGTAATCCGGAAAAGCTTTACGTTATTTCCGGATTTCGTTTCCGTCGTCCCCTTGAAAACGAAGCGAAGCCTCTGGCCCTTCAAGGCCCAAAAATTAACCTCCTCCATGCTATAGCTTATGGGAATAGCTATAACGCCTTGGTCCGTCCTCACATGGAGAACCTCGGAGTAGGGGAGCTTTCGGATTGACAAAAGCTCACCCTGGACCATAGAACCCGCCAATACCGGCTTCCAGAACGGGGGGAGATCCCCCGGCTCGAGAAGAGACCGCTCCTCGTCGTCCTCAAGACCCTTTTCAGGCCTTGCTTCTTCTTCCTGTCTCATTTTTAGAGACCTCCTAAAATAAAATTCTAGCCCGGATTTCCAACATTGTCCGTCCAGGTTAGGTTCACTCATCGTAAAGATCCGGATCGAATGTCCGATAAGACATTCCAAGATGCCTTCTCCAGTAGGAAAGAGAATCCCGGAGAAGGGAGATTTCCCGGTTTTGTTTTTTCCTCATGAAAAAATGCCCGACAAAAAGCCCCGTCCCAAAACTCAAAAAGACGCTGAAAAGAATCCGTATCACCTTTTCCCCCTTCCCAACCATTTCGTCGTAAAATAAAAAAGCGAATTACCTAAAAGGCCTACCAAAAGAGCCCCTACCGAAACGCCTGCACAAAAGCAAACAATATCAAACTTCACTTCAATCCTCCTTTTTTTCCCTTATCCGGATATTGACAAAACCCGCAGCCCTTAGAAGATCCTTAAAGATGCCCCGACGTTTTTTCTTTGAGAGCTCCTGTTTATCAACGGCCCCACTCAAGGCCCAAAAAGCTTTTTCGGCCTTCCGGACTTTTCTCAAGAAAAGAAATCTTTTAAACATATTGACATTCGACCACGACATAGATAACCGAAGGAGCCATCTTCTTTAGCCTCTCTGCATAAACACAGGCTTCTCCCTGAGAATCAAAAACCGCCTTAACCTTAAAATAGTCCTCAGCACAATAAACAGACATAACCAAAAAACCCCTTTTAAACTCTAGAAACCCCTTGTCTCTCATAGCTTGTCCCCCTCCCCTGGGCTTTGCGGCCCGTGTCGCATAACGATTAGTATGTAAACAATAGTTTACTTCCATAACTCCTCCAGGTTCATCCCAAGACAATGGGCCATCTTATCCAACGCCTTAATCCCCGGACTTTCGACTTGGCCGTTTTCAAGTTTCAAAACATATATCCGGCTATACCCGCTTGCCTTCGCTAATTTCTCTTGGCTCCAGCCGAGCTCAAGCCTTTTTTTCCTTATCCTTTGGCCTATGCCATCACTTCGCGTTTTCATTTCCTTCTCTTTTAAAAAGAAGCTCGAATTTTTGTTTTAAAGAAAGAGGAGGCATCCTATTGCCTATTCCGCTCTTTCTTAACTTATAAGCCTCCATGCGCTTTTTTACGTCCTCCATGAGATCCGTCGGATAAAGATCAAACCATAAAGACTTCCAATCCTCAGCTAATAAACGTGAAACAAAAAACAAATCATCATGTTTAGGAGAACCCTTAACCTTAAAATCCATCTGTTCATAAATCCAAGACAATTTAATGCCAATGTCGATCGCCTTTTTAACCTTTTCCAGCCGTTCTTTTTCCATTTTCTTATTTAATCCCCGGAGCCTTCAGCTGACGTTTTGAAATCTGAGTTAAAACATCAACAATTTTTCGCGGGTCCCTCAGCTGGTCTTTATAGATTTTTCTTAGGGGAGGCCCGCCGTTAATCGCCGGAGATAATAAGAGCGAAAAAAGGATTAAAAAAAACGTTGTCATTTTTTTTCCTCCCTTCATGCCTCGATGTATATAATAGTATAATAGTGCTTGTCAAGCACTATTTTTCCCGGTAGGTTAACCCTCCCGCCGGTGGGATCGTTCAACCTGGACGATCCTAGAGCCTCGTTTTTTCGACAAAACCGAAAAGTTCCTCCTTTCGTCCCTGCCGCGTCCGGAAGATCCGCTTGACCAACCCTCCCCGGAGCCCTTATTTTTCGTTTGTAGGCCCTCCTGGAGCCCTTCCCGGCCTAAAACAAGACCGCTGCCAGTTTTACCAAGCCCATAACCTCGAGAACCATGAAAGGCAAGGCGATTGCCCGCCCGCCCAGGTAATAGTGATACTCCTTAGCCGTCGTAAACTCAGCCGTCAAAAAGTCCATATCATACCTGGGCCGGAAGGGACAAAGGATCTCGAGAGCCCCGATCATCATACAATGCCGCTCCTCATCCGTGAACGATCCGCTCATTATTTTTTATTAGAATCATCAGAGCTATCCGGATTTAAGGGAACCATCTCCCAAATCCAAAACCCGGGACAACCCGATATATATAACAATCGAAAGATCCAAAAAGAATTCATATCTTCACCTTCTTAAAAATAAGGATCAAAATCAATCCGCTCAGAACCGCGATCACTATATCCCGCCAAAACGTTTCATCGAATTTTATCATCGTCTTACTCTACATAGACATAACCGCCGATATATACGTTTGTCGGATTCGTGGCCCAAGCCGGATTGACAATTTTGATCTCGAAATAATCTCCCGCAACTAAAGGGACAGCCATCGCCGCATTAGTAACAATCCTTTGGGCCGTGTTAAGACCTACCGTCTGAATTAAATAGTCCGTAGTATTATTTAGCCTTATATAAAAACTCCAGTCTTCATTTGACCCCGCTACCCCCGAAGCATATACATACAATTCGGCCCTTTTAATTGTCCCCAAACTCCTTATATAAACCTTGCTAATTGCCGCCGTAATAATCGGCACTCTGGGAAGTTGCCCGATATAATCGGTTTCTGAATCCGTCGGACTATACATCCCTCCCTGAACACATAGAGCATAACTAGATTCTTGATACGGCCCCCTCAATCCCACTTGTGTCATCGTCCTAAACTCCTATCCATTCGACCAGACATCTTCCGGCTCCTCCCGCTCCCCCCGCCTTTGTGTTTCCCCCTCCCCCTCCTCCGGCTCCAGAATTAGCCGCCGCCGTTCCTCCCGCAACGGTTGTCGGTCCTCCCGCCCCTCCCGGAGCATAAAGGCTCCCCCCTCCTCCTCCTCCTCCCTGAACCCCTCCTCCCGCCCCTCCCGGATATAAAATCCCATTTCCTCCTTTTTTGCCTGTAAACCCTGTACTATTTCCCCCTCCCCCTCCTCCCGATCCCCCTACATAAAGAATGATTGCTGACGTTCCTGGATTTCCCGCAAAATTCGGGGCCCCTCCGGCTCCACGAAAACTGTCTCCCCCTCCATCCCCTCCCGTCCCCGCTGATATGCCTCCGGTTCCTTTATGCCCTCCATCTGCTATCAACGCCCCGAAAGAACTATCTAAACCTTCCCCTCCATCATTTGCTACCGCTCCTCCCGCTCCTCCCGTCCCGATAATAACCGCTATATCGCCGCCGACTACCACGGAACGTCTATAAATAAACTCTCCCGCTCCCCCTCCTCCTCCTCCGTGAGTAGCCGCACTCCCTCCCCCTCCTCCTCCTCCTCCTGCAAGCAAAGTAACCCAAACACACGTGACCCCAAAACTCCTCACCCACGTTCCAGACGCGAGAAACTCTTGACTTTGCGTAGTCGTCCGCTCTACGCTTTCCCCGAACATCCCAATTTGAACACCCATTTTTAATTCGGATAGTTTAAAACGTATTCCAACGACATCCCCATATCGCAAGCCGCCGCTGTTGG
>Ga0315295_10004491_pt1 | contig 11904 bp, 20 predicted proteins | sample YL17G14_0_MG_FD_204453 | JGI IMG/M metagenome (GOLD analysis project Ga0315295, IMG submission 204453) | Sediment microbial communities from Yellowstone Lake, YNP, Wyoming, USA - YL17G14_0 | ecosystem: Environmental > Aquatic > Freshwater > Lake > Sediment | place: USA: Wyoming | collected... | reverse complement strand
CTAAAGACGGTGATAATACTAACCACCCCTAAAACCCCTGCCGCTAGGGATATAGTTAGCTCCATCCAATTTTTATCCGCCTTACCCTTTAAAGTATTAACCAAGGGTAAAACCGTGTACCCCAAAAGGACGAGCCCTATGAGGCTTGTGAACCCCATACTTAAAATTAAAATTAAACTCATAAATCATTCTCCTTCGTTCTATTTAGTTGTTATGAAAAAGTCTCCAGTTGCCCCGAAGAAATACCGTGATTTCATTTTTCAGTATAGCCTCGCTAAATGCTGGATGATCGCCGTTGCTAGTAGAATAGTGGGTTTCGATGACTCCAGCAGCATCACGCAAAGCCTGAATTTTTTCTTCCACCTCCACAATGCCATGTTTTCTAAAAAATGCGTCTATTTCTATTTTAACTTTTGCTTTTCTTAATTCCTCAAGCTTAGCCTCTTCTAACATATCCCCTCCTTAAACAAAATAGGATTGGACTTAACCCAACCCGCTTTCTTGTCTATTTAGTTACTCGGAGATTCATAACCCTTTGAGGGGTTGTGCCTGTCCATTCATTTCTCATAGGCATTATAGAAAACTCTACTTCCCGTGATGGGTTGATTAGGGATAGCATAGGGGTATCCACTCGGCCTATCACGGTACTATTCGACTCCACACCCAAATAAGCCGAGTCTACACACATCTGGAAATAGAGTAAAGCCTCATTCGCATCCCATATATGATACGAGGTGATCGCTGTATCAACATCGGTTTCATTGCGGTTTTCTCTCCCCACAAACGAATCAAAACCTTCTTCTGAATAGTTTCTGAAGAACTTTTCAACCACTTCTTTAACATCTGATCTTTCACTAAATTTTTCCATATCAATCTCCTATCCATATTAATTAGCCTATAGTGTGGCACACCTCTATTTACACCATCAAACTTTAATCAATCACTGAAGATCGGACGGTGATACTCCCCATCCCCCACCCTTCTAAGTGGTTGTATCACAAATTCGCGTTGTCTATGATTGAATGTGAGCAAGAATAATCGACTAGTCGATACCCCTACCATTAGGTTGAATTTGTCCCATCCCCCGAAGGTGCGGGTGTATTCATAACACATTTCAAAATAAGCCAACGCCTCACCCACATTATCAATTTTATAAATCGCCCTATCACTATTGTCATCCCTCGGGTTTTCTAACCCCACCCATTCTTTAATGTCTTGGTTATCCTGAAAAAACTTATCAACCACTGCCCTAACATCGGTGGGTCTTTCTGCTCTGTCGTTATACTTCTCCACATATCCTCCTATTATTTATTAACAACCAGTTTATATATCACCCAAGTGGTCTTAACCACATCACCTTCTATTATGTTTGCCCTGATCAACACTGAATTAGGGGTCGACGCACTTGGTTCTAGCCCATTGATCTCTAGCATAACTACTGCGTCCCCCACTCCTACACACATAGCCTTAAGGGATACTAGACTTAAACAAACCGAAACATCGCCCTCAGTAGACTCGATACTTGCCGAGCATTCCGTGCTACCCGAAGCTAATAAATGATTAAAGCTCAGGGATACGACTCCGTTTTCTATAGATAAAACAACGGGCTTAAGGGGGTTTTCAGTTGTGAACCCATCAAAGAAAGACGTTGCTCTCAATAGCTCATCCGCATAGATATAGACCCGGGTGTAAAGGTCTGGGGTAGGTAAATGTTTCTGTAGCACGGTGTTATCAGGTATCTGGCGAGAGTTAAGGGTGTTAGAAAACAACAAATAATCCTCATCCCATCGATAGAAACCTCGTTTAGTATTCGGGTTGTATTTAAGTGGCAGATCGTCCATAGAAAAAACCCCAAGCATATTAAAAGTGTCCCTTGAGATCCTTAGGGTAGGCACATCCATATCTATATCGGTGAATCGGGTTACTTTAGCGGTATTGCTATAATACACCAACCCTTCCGGAGTTACAAACACCTGATCGGTTGTGGGGTCTAATCGGATCTGTGGGGTTACTGTTTTGAAAAAATCCCCGATGTCCTTTAGGGGCAGATCGATTGATTTACTATCCGAAAACTCCTCGGCTTCTTTTCGGTCGATGAATGCCTTAAGCTGGTCTAACTCTTCCATCTCCAAGGGACTCGCCATAATTTTAACCATAGACCCATCGGATTTGATCTCTAAAAATGATGCGGTGTGTGTGAGGATAGCGGATGTGTTTACTTTTTGTAGGGCAAACATCAACTTGATCAGATCGGTTTTAAAAAGATAGGGGAAAGCCACCCCTCGTTTTTTCAGCACGACCCGAGCCTCGGTATGGTCGGCTATAAATGCCTTAACTGACGATGAGTTTTTTGAAACCTCGATTTGATTGCTAGAAGCTTCCCTGAAATAGAACCCTATACGATCCGCTTCTACTTTAACTAAAACGTGGTCGAACGAGGCTATTCGGAGGTACTTAACCCCCATTGCCATCACGGCTTCCACCGCCGTTACATCTAACTCATACTTCATTCCGTCTTCTCCTTGGTAAGCTCAGCAACCTCTCGGGTAGCCTTTAGTAAGTAGACCAATGGGTGACTCTTTAAGAATTGGGGGGATACCGAATCGTCTACCAACCCCACCGCAAGAGAAACCTCCATCGGCAACGGATACCATTTATCGATGAATAGCACCGATTTCTTGCCTGTACCATACTCGATCCTTTTGGTGTTCCGCTTGAAGAATGATCCTGATAGGACATACTCATCCCCCATATAGACGTTAAGGAACAAGCAAGCCAGATCAAGGTCGGCTTGGGATACCCCTAGGCTAGCAACGAGAGAACACATAGACGAGTTAGCCGTGATGTACATCTCGAGGGCTGCCTGCACCGCCCCTCCTATTTGTTGTGAATGTTCCTCCCCTATCACTAAAGGGGCTTCAAAAAACTTAAAATCGGTTAAGAATCGGATCGTGTTCTCGGTCATATCTCCCGAAACCCCTAATCGATCGCTAACCCCAAATAGCACCTCTTTAAAAAGATCCTTGAAGGCAGCCACACAAGCCCTAGGCTCTTTATTACGGATTGTATTCACACGTTCCTTTAATTGATCGGGGTTGATCGACTCCACAACTGGACTTTTCTCGATAGACCCATTAAAGCCTTGTGGCACTTGAGGGGCTGGGCGGGTTTCTACCACCACCTCTACCCCAACTCCTGGCGTTTTAGGTGTGAATTGTTGGGGGGTTGTCCCTTTTACTTGATTAGTTAATGCCATATCATCTCCTTTTAAGAACTATTTTCCTACTATATCATCGCCGTCTATTATCTCTTCTGCTCGTACTGCCCTCGACTCACCGTTTCGGGTTATTTTTACAAACTCCTTAGCAAAATACTCGTGGGTCGTTCCATCTTCTAATTGGATTTTGATAAAATCATAAGGACGAGAGATTCCTTCACACCATAACTTAAACCCTGTTAAACTATGAAGATCTTTACCCATATCGGGGTTTAAATAAACATCATAAAGACTCTCATCCCTACCCGATCGATTATAGTTAGTATCCATTGCCGCTAGACAGATCTGTAGAGATACAAAGTCCGCAGTGGATAAAACAAATTCTTCACTTTCTGGAGCTATCGCCTTCTTCACTAATGCTGCTAGCTTGCCGTGGGCAGGGACGTTTTGCAGGTTAGGATTAGATGACCGAGAGCGTCCTGTAGATGTAGACATAACCCCATAATTAGGGTGAATCCGCCATTGGTTGGTTTCTGGGTGTAGTCTGATATATTGTTCCCACCCCTTCTCACTATCTTCCTCATTAGTCTCCGAGGATATAAAGGTTTTAAGTATGATACTTAGTGTCCTTAGATATTGAAGCTCTTTGATGCCTTTATATCCCTTTTGCTCCCAACGAGTCAATTCATCATTGGAGGTTTTGTATAGACCGTCCTTGCCTCGACCTAAGTCCTGAAAGCCCATCTTTTCAAACAACTTACCTAGTTTTGCAGGGGACTGTAGATCCTTCGAGGTACAATTCCAGATCTCACTAAGCGTCTTGCTTGTTGTTTCTATCTCACCCAGCAACCACTCCCGACTTTCTGCTAAAACTCCTCTATCAATCGGGATTCCTTTATATTCGATACGGCAGAACTCCCTAACAGATGGCATCACGATAGATTCATAATAATACCTCAAGGTGTTCTCGGGGTGTTTTTCGTTGATGTGTGTTCGGTCTACCCAATCCAATTGGTTCTGCATACGCTGAAATACTCTAAAGGTCAAGACTGCATCTAGGGTAGCATATTCGACTAAAACATCTTCGGGTATATCCAGATAATTCGTGATGTGAGCCTTCTTCTTATAATCATCCAAAGTTTGATCATACCCCCCGTGGGTTGTGTAGATATGGGCGTGTGATTTGAGGCTGTTCGATCGCTCTACATTCAAACAATGTCCTAAATGGAACGTATCCTCATCTACTCTAGCGGCGTGCACTCCCATCTTCCACATAAACTTAACGTCAAACTTTAGGTTTGCTCCGAGTTGCGATATGTTCCCTAGCAGGTCATTAAAAGCCGGTATGTCTATGTGGTTCACAGGCACATAATACCCCGTTACCCCGTCAAAGGACATAGTTAAACAACCCACCTTATCCTGCATAAAATCCAAACCCGATGTTTCTAAGTCCCACGCCACTAAATCATACTTGTCTTTAGCGGTTCGGCACAGCTCGATAAACTCATCCCTAGATCTTATCTTAATGATAATTGGAGGTGTGTCATCTGGGGCAGGCAAGGTTTTGGTCAGGATAGATCTGAACTGATGTTTAAAGAAGAACGTGGGGTGGGCATTAATGGGAGCGTCCAAAGGTCTTTTGGTTTTTTCCAGTACATCCCAAGGCACATCTTCATAGATCGTTTCAAATGAATCCACAGGAAACACATAGCAAGATGTTTTCCTTGAGTAGAAATAGGTAGGGTTGAGGATAAGATCATAGAAATCTTGCACACCTTTCCTAGTATCTGAATTTAGGGTATAGAGGGCTTGCCCTATAGTTACAACTGCTTTTGCTCGCACACCCCATTTATTAACGAGATGTTCCGACCAATCCGATTGATTCTCTCTATAGAAAGCCGTTATGCCATCTCCTTTCAAATCGTCTTTAATGAAGTGGAACGGTATAGGCATAATCATCCTATAATTATAGACCTTAATAGACCTCAATAGCTTCATTATCTTGCCCAGCTGATTCTCGTGATACATCCTATCCGCTAGAATGAGAATGTAAGGGTCAGGGCAGTCGGGTTCTTCACTTACAAGCAAGGGATTCGTGATAGGTTCAAGACCCATTATCTTTTTAGACGCGTTGGCTTTAAATGTAGACACAACCCCTTGCGTGCAATCATCATCCTCCACCGATATATCCCTAATAGCAATTGCTTTAGGGATAGTGGGAGGGGGTCTTTTAATAATAGGTTTCTTTGCCATTCTGTTCCATCCTCTTTATATAGTCTTCTAGGGGTTCGATCAGGTAAGTTTCTGTTTTGTAATGATCCTGCATAGCCCACGATTTTCCTAACATGACTAAAGAGGTGTGTGAGAAAACCCGCCTAGTCCGAGTTAAGTAAGTCGTGAGGAAGTCGGTGGCAAGCCGTCGATCAATCTCAGCCGCCTCGATCCACCCCTCATTATAGACCAGCGATCTAATGAGGTTTAACCGAATGTCGTAAGACATAGGGTATAACCCTCGTGCTTCTCTTAACACACCTAGGGATTCTTCAATATCCCCATCACTTTCATAGCTACCCGCAAGACGTACCAACCAGAAAATTTGAGATTGGGAGGTGATGTCTAGCTCTAGCAATTGGCGGATGAACGTTCTAGCCTCTTCGTGCCGTCCTCTTCGAGTCAGCTCAATAGAAACCGATGCCAACAAGTGAGGATCATTATTGAACTGGAAAGAATCCTCTAAGAGATGTATCCAGTTCGCCAACTCTTTTTTAGAAGTTGGCTTTACCTCCCCTTGTGGTGTTTGTACAGGGGCACAAGCCAGCAGTAAACCCAAGAATGTAGCGACTAAAACCCTTTTCATTGTTTTCTCCTAATTATCCATCTAACAACTTGATTTTGCTCTTTGATTGCAGTTATTTTATCATCAATGGATTTAATTCGATGCTTAAACCTCTTCGTTCTTTCGAGGACTTCGATTAAACCCGTCCAAAGGCACATCCAAGTAATGACAAAACCAAAAACCCACCATAACATACGCAAAGTGGGTGATTCTGTGGCGAGGTAAACCACACCTGACAAAATAACTGGTCCTGCTAAACTAATCTTAAGAAGAAGTTCTCTAAACCTATTTTATTACACTTGATCTTTCAGCCCAATAGACATTCAATTCCCTTTCATACCTGATTCGCATATCCTCTTTATCAGTCGCCCATTTGGTTTTAAGCAACTTAGCTTTATTGCCCCTATTTTTCATTTTCATCCCCCAATAGTCCATCGAGTTTACCCTCAGGGTCCATCCGTGCTTTCAAAGCATCCATACTCTCCGCTGCAGTACGGAAACCAAACCACTTCAAATTATTCTCTTGCACCTCTTCCTTGACCTTCTCTCTGGCGACGTTCAAGAAAACGTTAGGTATGATGGCGTGTATATCTTGCCACGGTATTTCATACCCTGCACTTAAAGCCATTTCAAGTGTTTTTGAGGCTTCGTATAGATCAACCGCCACAATCTCAAGGATCTGTTTATTGTCTTGATTCATTATTCCCCTTCCTTCTTAACATTTAATCCCTTTACTAATCCATCACTAATCCCTGTGATTATAGGTTCGTTCAATCCAAAGTACAGCAGAAGCCCCATTGGAATGCAAAACAACCCACTCAACCCCCAAAGAAGTAATGTATAGAAGATACTAATATCCTCATTGAAGTATATCGAAGAAAGTCCATCCAAAACGTAGTACAGTTCGATGTCCTGAGTACTATAGATATTGCTACGAACTTTTTTGCCATCGGAGTCAACCTCTGTCAAAAGTATAGAACATTCATATACTTCAATTTTTACCCAGTACTCCCCCCCCGCCCCGTCTCCTTTGCGTACGCCGAGTTGTTTTCGGTAAGACTCTACCCATCGGACCATACGCCAACGATTCCAAGAGGGCTTGCCAGGTATAGTGTACACGAACTCTGTTAAGTCATAGACCCCCCTCGAATTGCCCGAATTTCTTTTCCCCTTGTCGAGGTATTATGGGGCCTCGATCGGTTTTAAGATCAGCTTTTTCTTTAACTCGTTGTAACCGAGCCAATCTTCTCTCTTCGTGGCTTTGCGAATCCCCCTCGTGATAGGACCTATACAAAGCAGGTCCTCCAGCCCAGACTAAAACCCCTAGAATCAAGCCCACCACTACAACAACATCTCTTTTCATTTTCATTTCGCCCCCATAACCCTACTATACCTCATCTCTAGGGTTTTGTCAATAGACCAAGTACACAAGGAACAATAATCACCACATCATTTTATAACGGAGTTATTCCCTTGTTCACTTTTTAAAAAGCTGGACCATTAAGGTTTTGACTAGTTTAAATAACCAATAGAACGGTATCAGGTTGAACCGCTCTTGAAGTATCATAGCTTTATGTTGCTCCTCCCTCCGCTGGGCCTCTAGTGCAGTATTCGCTCGCTCGATATTCCTCCTGATAGCCCTCTGGTCGACCCTTCTTAGGACTTCGTCTATTTCAGCTATTAATCTTTGTCCTTGTTCTTTAGTCATATCTCCCCCCCCAAACCAGCCCTAATCGCCAATGCCACATTATAAGCCAGCTCTACAGGCACTGCATTTCCTACCATCTTGTACCCATCGGCTAGATACTCATATTTAAAAAAGAAATCATCAGGAAAGGTTTGAATACGGGCACATTCTCGAATACTTAACCGTCGATAGAGATGCTCCTGCCCTACAGCAAAGATACGCTGGTCTTTAGCAATAAAAGTCATAGGTGGGGCTTGTGGGTGGGTAGGTGCGTGCCGACCCCCTGCTTGAATAGTGAATGACTGTTCGTCCCACCCCCGTACTCGATTACGGGACATATACATAGATGAAAAGCCCCCTTTCATGTACTCGTGGTTTGGCACGGGGCAGACGGGGTTTCTTTTGTTTTTGGCTTGGGCTGGCAAAGCACTGGGTAAATCCCCTATGGCTTCTCGCAGGGTTATCCTAGGAAGAGCCGATGGCCACACGAACTCAACGGCGAGGTCTTGGCGAAACCCTACATAGAAAACTCGTTTGCGGTCTTGTGGCACACCAAAATCAGCGGCGTTCAGCATCTTGATATGGACGACATACCCAGCCGACTCGAACAGTCCTGTGATGTTCTTAACAGCCTCTTGGTGTGGCTGTGCCATCATACCTGATACGTTTTCTGCCACGAAAAACTTGGGGTTTTTGTCTTTTAAAATGCGGATAAACTCATAGAACAACTGACCCCTAGAGTCCTCTATTCCTTTTGATTTACCTGCTTCGCTCCAGCTTTGGCAGGGTGGCCCGCCGATAATCCCATCACATTCCGGCACATCAGCGCAAGAAACCGATCGAATATCGCACCGATTAAGGATCGTGGTATGATTGGCTTCGTAGGTCGACCAGATCGATTTATCGTATTCATTAGCCCAAATCACCTCAAACCCTGCTTTGGCAAACCCTAGGTCCATCCCACCCGCACCTGAAAATAAACTGATTATTCGCATACCCACCCCTTGTTATGATTTTTTAAATTTAGATTTGAGAACTCGGATAATAGCCTCGAGTTGAACGGTTTTTTCACGCACGAGGTCATTAACTACGTGTGCCTTTCGTACGGCTTGATCAAGCTTGAGAAAGACCAGACTGCTTTCAGAGGTATCAAAAAACCTTTCAAACTGATTTGTAGCTTCTTCATTCAAAGCTTCCATGTGAGCCTGGTTATAATGAATAAACCTAACAATAAACCCTATCACCTTAGGAGCTGGGGGGTGTGTCCTCATAAACCGGTTGGCATTGTACAAAAAACTCAATAGGCGTTTATTAATATGGTCTGGATTCACTTCAAATTCAAACCCATAGATAACCATAACTCTTGGTCTGAGCAAGGATTTCGTCTTTAATACTCATTAGTTTCTCTTCCGTTAGAACAACAGCCTCAAATTCCGGAGGAAACTCCGTGTTTAACTGCTCAAGCCCCTCTTTAACAAAGGTCTGCTGTGCTGTTGGGCGGTTGTTAAACACGGTTAAGTCGTCGAAGTAATCTTCTTTGATCAATCGTTCCAGGTACTTCATAGCTTGTACGGAGCTAGCCAGAGCTACAGTTTGGTGTTCGTTATCTACTAATAGAATCTTCTTATGTTTCTTCATTCCTAAACCTCCAATAGGTGCTGTGTTCTTGGGTCATCCCAAACCCTCTTAATGAATCTGATTAACTTATTGAAAGACTTTTGCTTACTCATATTAAACATAACCCCCATTCCAGGCTTATACATCAAATGGTAGTGGCTGAGGTGTTCTTTGAAGAAGGTATCCACCGCCAACACATAAGTGTCTTTAATGAAAGTTTCTTTGGAGTTTGGTATACGATATGCTTTAACCATTAATGCCTCATCCTTTACTTCTAGGGTGTTGTACTCCGTCTTCCAAGCCGTGCTATTGCTGGTTGTCAAACAAGTCAACACCCCACCTTCTGGGGTTAGCCCTATTACAATCCAAAATTTAAGCCGAGTTTTCCCTTCGGACACTGCACACTCGGGGTCATACACAACATCGCCGATCCGCACCACGTCTGTGTATTTGAGTTTTAATTTATTTTTCTTTGCCATTTAACCCTCTATTAATGGACCATTTCACAGCGTTCTCCCCCTCTTCATTGAAGACCCGAATTATGTACAACCCTACCGCCCCAAGAGCAATACCTGTACTGACCAAACCATTAATCAATACCCAATGGAGATCTAAAATCATTAAAACCCTTACTAGTGACCCATATCCCACACAAGCCAAGAAGTACCACACAGCGATTGACCTATAATAATTGTAAAAGTCAAGCCACATAACCCCCTTGCTGTTTTTCCAAGAGGGGTTTTGCAATGCCTCATAATAACCCGAATCAACTAATTGTTCGTGTACGGCTTTAACTCTCTGGAAGCCGACCACCCCAACCATCATCACCCATAAGTTCATCCACCCATTAACAAGAACGGTCTATGTTCAATGAGAACCCGAACCAATACCATCCACGAACTGATTAGGGTAACCCACCCCGTTTCTCTGTATTTACTAAAGATGTAGGGTTTTAAATACTTATTCATTTTTCCCTCCTTGTGTAAGTCACAGGCCCTTCCCATATATCTGTAAGCACATCACTAACAGACATTAGCTTGGATTCTGCTCCTGCTTCTAATGGGTGAACCCATACTGGTCTATTTACCCCCAAACCCTCCAGAATCCCCCTATAAAGCTCTCTTGTTTGCTCAGTAGTCCTCCCGATGTCTGTGAATAACTTACCCTTATCTCTCATTTTTTCCTCCTTTTGTGTCTACGCACTTCCTATAGTATACACAGGATTAGACCGTATGTCAACTGGTTTTTGCCTTGAAATTGCGAACTAATTCAATATGAGCAGTTCAGAGTTCGATATGAAGTTAAATAATTGGAAGGTCAATCAGCTAGTCCAAGCGAATCCCGCAGTTGTTTCTAAAGTTAAGTTGCTGGATCTTTTATACGAATCTAACGGGGTTAGGGTTTCTCCTAGGGCTACAGGGCTTGTTTTGCCTCACAGTATTATTGCCCACGATCCTTCTATATATGTCCCTATAGGGCAACCAAACTTTGCTTTGTTGGATGCTAATGCCCCTCAAGAAAAACGACGTGCATTTGGTATTTGGTTTTTACGAGTGCTGTATGATGAGAGATCACGCCCTGTTTTTGTACCTAATCCCAATTACCCCACTACCCCACAAGGAAAAGGCTTCTTTATTGAAGAGCCCGATGCTAGCCTCCCACCTGACGAGTCCCGAGATTTCAGGGACTCTACCACAGCTCCCCTTAATACCTTTAACTGGTCGGATTTAAATGGGGACTTCTGGACTTCATCTGTATCTGTATCGGCTGCAGGAAGCGATGTGGATCAATCAACAACGGTTGTATTGAGTGGTCGAGATACAGCCTATGAATCCGATGTGGGTATTTATGGGCTACAGGCATTCACAGGTATTCGCATTAACCCCGACCCCGACCTAACTGTTCCGGGGCTGTTAGTGCAGTTTCTAACAAGGTTTGGATTAGATGATAGGGGCTATCCCATTGCGGGTATAACCCAAAATCAGATCCTAGACCCCAACATAAATACAGCACTTCAAACAACCGAGGTATGGGTGCGTTGTGCCTTCTTCGGTGATTATATTAATGCGGATCTTTTCAGCCAAGACCTCACACCCAGTAGTGATGTAGCTTTTAATAGTCTTGTGCTAGGGTCTAACAATAATCGATTTAATAGCTCAAATTATACCCCTACTAATGCCCCTTTAATGCGTACCGTCCTAGAAGATAGTGGGAGATTGCCTCAACCATCTTTCGATTTTAACGGGGTTAATACATACCCCCAAGGAGTAGCTAACCCAGACATTCCTGCCCACGTTTCGGCTGGGTTCTCTCAACTTCCTGCGATTGGAAATATCGTAACCCAAGGACAACTCGTTTCCCCTACCATAGACGAAATCAGGCATTTCATTAAGAGGTTATCTTCGGGTAGGCAATCCGACACATCGGGAGATTACGGACCCTTTTCTAGGCCACTATCCACTTCGCAAGAAAGAACCTCCGAAGCTGACACATCTCCTGTCCCAGAAACGATCTATCAATTAGAAAATGGGAAAGAAGGGAATCCAT
>Ga0315295_10004489_pt1 | contig 11907 bp, 15 predicted proteins | sample YL17G14_0_MG_FD_204453 | JGI IMG/M metagenome (GOLD analysis project Ga0315295, IMG submission 204453) | Sediment microbial communities from Yellowstone Lake, YNP, Wyoming, USA - YL17G14_0 | ecosystem: Environmental > Aquatic > Freshwater > Lake > Sediment | place: USA: Wyoming | collected... | reverse complement strand
CGAACCGGCGCGGCGAGAGGAGAACGCGATGAGTTTTGCGGAAGAATTGGCGAGGGAGGCGGTTTTGGTGAAGGAGGGGCTGGTCAATCCTTCCGTTCCCGGCGCCGTATTTCCCGGAGTCGGCGTGAGCGCCAACCCGGCGCTTCAGGCGTCGAATCAAGCCAAGCGGCGCACGGAGAATTTCAGGGCCGCGGCGGATCGCGCCAAGGATTCCCATTCCGGGCGGGGAAAGAACTCTTCCCGTTTCTTCGACTCCTACCGTGCCGACTCTTGCCGCTCCGCGGATCAAGGCGGCGGCGGAGCCTCCGTCGAGAGAGAAGCTCGAAGCTCTTCGCAGGGAGTTCGAGGACGCGGCGGAAAAGGAAATAATGGCCCGTCGCCATGCGAAATGGTGGGAAGATGCGGCGCGGTCGAGAACCGAGGAGGAGGATTTATCGCCCGGAGGATACGTCGGTTCGGCCGCGTCCAGGCTTTTGCCCGTTCCTCATACGGCTCTGGAGGCGGGCGTCCGTTTTCCGGCGGTCGGTCTTGGAGGATACGTAGGTCGTCGGCTGGGGTCTCGGATCGAGCCTATCTCTTCTTCCGACATTCAACGGGTAATTCGTCCGGTCATGGAGGACGAGCATAAGATTTCTCCTCTTCTGAGGAACCTGCGCGAGGCGCTGGGAAGGGATATGGGAGGCGCAGGCAAAGGCAGTTTGACGTTCGATTATCTGCAGACGGCGAAACCCGAGGCGTTGTCCGAAGCCCTTCGGCATACCGACGTCGCGCTTCCTCGCGTGTTGGGAGGAAAATCGCTTTCCATTTGGCCGAAATCTTCCAATCCGGAAGTGGCGGCCATTCGTTCGCGGTTGGGGCCCGATCTCGACGTGGTGAGAAAAGAAATCAAGAATATTCTCAATCAGACGGTCGATAAGGGTTTGACTTCGCGCTTTCGTCCTTATCGGTGGGGAGGAGCCTTGGCGGGGATGGGGGCGGCAAGCGCGCTGACCGGTATCCCGTTGGCGATTAGGGCGTTGCTTCAGAAAAGTAAAGGCGGAGAATCGGCGGTGCGCGCTCGCGCGGAAGCCGAAAGATTGATCGACGAGGCGAAGGGAATGCGCGGACTTCGGGCAAAATTGTTGGCATCGTTGCCGCAAGAGGCGCCTACTCCATGATCAAAACGATACTCAGCGACAGCTTCGATTTCGGGATTCCGGCGGTCTCTCTGGTCGACTCGTGGTCGGGAGGGGTTGATTCCGGCTGGATGAGGAAAAGAGCGGTCGTTTTGACCAAGGAGATCTCCGATATTCGCCCGGAAAGGGGATTTCAGTTTCTTCACTTAATTTCCCTGGGGTCGATGGAGAGCTATGGGGCGAACCGTAACGGAGACGGGTTTAACGAGAAGCGGGGCAGCATCGACGTTCCGTTTCCCAAAAAAGGATCTCCCGGAGTTTTGGAGCTGGCCGGCGGATTGATCGAGTATCATCCGACTTTCGCGAAGCAGGCGAAGGTCTACAAGCACCACAAAAACGACGATCCGGCGCTAAGTATCGGAGAAGTCGCCGCCGAGGCGTACAACCAGGAGATGAAGCGGGGAGAACTGGTGATTAAAGTCCCCGAAAACGACGAGTGGATTCCTCATCTGACGAAACTGGCCGCAGGAGAGTCGATCCCGTTCAGCATGAGCTGCCGCGTGCCGGCGGACGCTTGCTCGCTCTGCGGAAACTGGGCGAAACACCGGGGAGAGTACTGCGATCATCTGAAATATCACATGACCGAAGTCGTCAAGAGCGGTCATCAGGTCTTCGCGATCAACGATCGGCCAATTTTTTTCGATATTTCTCGCGTATTCAAGCCCGCCGACCGGATTGCTTGGTCTCTGCGGAAAGTGGCTTCCTCCGATAGTTTCGGGGGCGCGGAGCTGGCCGAGAGACTGGGAGTAAAAATTCCGCCTAAATTTTTCGAGGAGTTCGACCCGAAAATGGCGGCAAAGCTGGCCGCGGCAAAAAAATTGGCGGAAATAGAAAAAGAAGTTGACAGCATCGCTCAAGGGTGCGATACTGAGCGCATGAGAAGTTTGCTGGCCGGATGCCCGACTGGGCGCCTGCCGGCGGGCGCGATGAGGGCTCTGAAGGATGCGAAACTCGGCTCGGCGCTCAAAGGACTGTCCGACGCCAAGATTTGCTTGTCTTTGGAGGACTTCATCGAGCTGGTCGAGGGAGGAAAAAATCCTTCTTCGATCTTGACGCCGGAACTTTCGGGGCTAAAATCGTCAATGCCCCGGTTGTTCGGGGGGCTTCTCGACGGAGGAGAAGTCGAAGAGTGCGCGGCGGACGATTCGTACGACCCGCCGAACACCGCAGTGCCGCAGCGATTGAAGGAGGTCTTAGGGTCCGTTTCGGACGCCTTCTCGATGGATGAAGATCCGGTTCGAAGCAGAATGCGGATCGTCATCATTCGCGGGGAAGTTCCAAGGATGCCGGAGACCAAATCCGCCGCCGCACCTGCTCCTAAATCCCACCTGTTGACCGAATACGCGAAGTATCAGGTGTCCTTCGCCCGGGCGGCCGGAGAAGGCCAAATGATACCGAGATTGATGGTCCTGCGTAATCGCGTCGGGTCGTAGTTTGGCCGGTTTAGGCGGGGCTTTTTAGGAGATCCACCGATGGGACTTAGTGCGCTGGGGGTGATGGAGGCCGTCCTGGAAAACGCCCGCGAGGCGTGCCGACTGCATAAAGCGGCGGCGGATCCGACGGAGCCGACGACTCATCCCGTCATGGATATTACGGACGGGACGCAGAAGGCCCAGACGGGGGCGAGAGCGGCCGAGCACAAAAAGGACATCACGGAGGCGTTCGGGGAGGCCGGGGTTTCCGGCCAGGAAGATTCTTCGGCGGCGGGAGACGGCAAGGTTCCGGCCAACTCGGTGGGGACCCAGGCGATGTTTGCCGACGAAGTCAAGGGGAATGTGCCGACTCCTAAAGCCACGAAGGACGCTCCGGCAAAAGGAGGCGCGGGAGACGCCAGTCCCGGGCATCCCACCAACGAGACGTTTCAGGAGAAATATTCGAGCGCCCGCATGGCGAAGCGCGGGCACGAGATTCTCGCCGACTTGGTCGTGACGCTAAAGCGGGCGGAAGACGCTTCCGAGCTTCCCGAGAAAAAGAAGGAAGAGGGCAAGAATAAAGCCGTTCCTTTTCTCGAAGGGAAAGAGGACAAGAAAGTCGGTGGAGACGAGAAAAAAGAAGCGGCAGCCAGGTACCGCGAGGACGCCGAGCAGGGATACATTGCCGCCCAGTTGCTAGCCGAAGCCGTTATGGGAAAATCGGCGGAAGACCAAAAGATCGCTAAGGTGATCGCGGGCGTCGTCAAGGCGGCCGGGGCTGACGCCGATCTCGTAGTGGACTTTATTCAGGGGTTCGAGAAAGGCGCCGCATTCTCCAGAACCGTCAAAGCGGCCGAGATGCCTATTGGAGCCGAAGGCGGCATTCCTCAGGAACTTCTCGCGGGAGCCGCAGGCGCTCCGCAGGAAGGGATTCCCGGGGCCGAAGGCGGCGCTCCGACGGAAGAAGATCCGGAAAAAGTCTTGGATGCCCTGGCCGACGCGTTGGCGGAAGCGGGCGTGACGCCCGAAGAGTTGGCGCAGATCGTTGCCGAACAAGGCGCAGGCGCAGGCGCGGGCGAAGGCAAAGCTCCGGAGGAGGGCGCGTCCTCGGCGGAGGAGATTCCCGCAGAGCAAAACGAGGAATTGAAGGAGAAGGAGAAGACCGCCGCCTTGCGGGTAAAAATCGCGCGAATCGTGGGCGGCAAATAACGCCGAGAGATAAGGAGAAAGCCGTGGAAATTCCCGCAGCGGTCGTCGAGAAACTCGTCGAGTACATTGACGACTCGACAAAGATGTTCGAGAAACGGGCGGAGGTGGAAAGAAAAGTCAACGAAGTTGGTCCGAGCGTTGTCGACACGCTGGTCAAGCGCGGTCTGGTCGACGCGAAAAACAGGGAGTCGGCGATTCGAGCGGTCGCCGATCCGGTAAAAGTGCTGGAATCACTGAAGAAGACGGCGGAGTTCGTCGAGCGCGCCAAGGAAGAGCGGCCCATTCCGTCTATGGGCTCGGCGGCCGAAATCAAGGAAGCCGCCGGCGGAAATACGTCCGGAGAGTCGGCGGAAATGAAGGAAGTTAACCGAAGATTCGTGCGGTCGCTTGGCTTGAAGGGATGATCGGCTCGTAGTCGGTGGTTTGGTCGAGACCGCTTTCGCGATCTCAGACACAGGTAACGGAGGAGCGAAAAATGGCAGGGACAATGGTTCCAGCGCAGATGTACGATCACGAGCTGAACGCGGTTAAAGGCTGGATGGCGGATCCGCATTCTCTCGACAAGGCCGCCGAGATCGCCTCCGGCGTTTCCGGAATCTTTGCCGGCATGTGCATCTCGTTGGATGCCGCGTCGGGAAAGTGGAAGAGAGGCTGTCTAAACGGGGAAATGCCGGCGTTTGCGTTTCAGAATCAGACCGATTTCGACGTCAATTCCGACGTCGGAAATATCTCGGGCGGCAAACTGACCGGTCTGGTTGCCGTCGGGGCCTACGAGCTCGAAACGACGGAGTACATGGGCCTCGGATTCGCCCCGAACATTCCGCTGACGGCGCACAACACCGCCGACGCCAACCAAGGCAAGGTGAAGGCAACGACGATCGGCAGTTCAGACATGATCGTCGGAATCTGTAACAGGGGCCCGACCGCGAACGAATTCGGAAAAAGCATGGTTCGGTTTTGGCCTGTCTGTTTGCCGAAACGCTAACGCGGTTGGTTGAGGTTGGGATCGAGGAGACGGCATGAGCCGGCTCGGTGACGGGAGCCATTAAGGAGAACTACGATGAGCGGTAAGCTGGCCGACCCTACTCCGCGGATGATCAACGAAGCGTTCGTGGAGAAGTTGACGTCAAGCAACGGCGAGATGGTGAAAGAGGCTCAGGACGCAGTAAACGATTACGTGAGGTTGAAGATGCGCGAAGACGGATTTTGGCGCAGAATTCTGCCTCCGGTGACGTTGAATAACAGCGACCTGGATCGACAGGTCGACACCGACAAGCCGGTGAAGGTGGTCGATAAGGAAATCGACTCTCCCGCGGCGACGAGCGTTCCGTTCGCCACGCTGCCCATGAATCGGTATATCCGGGGCAGCAGGTTTCGGGTCATGATGGACAGAATCATGACGCCGAAGTTCACCAAGGACGTCGACGAGCTTCGAACCTATGACATGGACATCCGACAGATCGTGTCGGACAACTCCATCAAGGATCTGCTGGCCGAAGAGGACGGGAAGGCCATCCTGACCGTCAATACCATTCTTCTCGGGCCCAACGTGATCCTTCCGGAGACGGGAGTGGCGCAGTGGGTCACGATCGCCGGCGGGGTGACCAGGGACACGATGGCCGAAGCGATGAAGGTGCTGCCTCGGACTCCGCGGCGTTTCAACGTGTCCACGGTTCTGATCAACAGCGTCACGATTTGGGACATCGTGAAGTTTGGTCGTGACGAGATCGGCGGAGAACTAGCTCAGGAGATGTTCAAGACCGGGTTTACCGAGCGCGAAATCATGGGAGTTCGTTACATCATCACGATCAAGCGCGATTTGGTTCCGGACGGCACCATTTTCCTGTTTTCCGTACCAAAAACTCTCGGGAAGTTCTTCGTGCTCGAAGACACCACGATGTACATCGATCGTCGGGCATTCATGCTGGAGTTCTTCGCCTACGAGTCGATCGGTTCGTGCATCGCGAATTCGGGCGCGGTCGGGCGGGTGGATTTCACGCCTTAAGCCGTCCAGTCGACGGTTGCGGCTTTTCGATCCTTAGTCCGTTTCATGCTCGGAGGAGTGAGCGATGGAGATGACGAAAAACGAAGCCGTTCTATACCGCGAGGTATACGTTCCGGCTTTCGTCGAGAAATGCGCGGAGAGAGGCATTTCGTTTCCGGACGAAGATACTCTTGATCGCGCACTGGAAATGGCCGCCAGTCTCAAGACGGCGGCCGTGAACGAGGAAGGCAATCGGGTGAAGACGGCGAGCGAGGCTCTACGGTCTTCGTTCGGCCTTCCTCCGCGCGCAAATCGCGTCGCGGAGAAGAAGGCAAGCGACGCATCGTCTATTCTCTCGACGATTCCCGAGGTTCGCGCGGCGGCCTTGAGCGTTTAGAAACCGGTTTCTAATCGGAGACGCTTATGCCGGGAAAACGAGCCATTGAGGGCGGAACCTTCGTCACGCCGCGCGCGATGTATCGTGCCGAAGTGGACGGCGTCGATCCGAGCGCGCAGGATCCGAGCATTCCGATCTTGGATACGAGAGCGGCGCCGAACGTGTCGGTCGGGTTGGGGCAAGGAGACTGCGCTCAGTACGGACAAAACGGGCAGATCGACCTTGCCGTCATTCTTTCCGGCTTTTCCTCCGTCACGCTCGAGTTGTGGTTGTTGGCCGAGATCGAACGTAGAGAACTGGAGTATCCGGGAGCGTCTTCCTCTTCGTCGTCGTCCCCTCTTCCGACCACGGAAGAGTGGGTTTACGTCGGAGAAAAAGTCGTCACCCGGTCCGTCCTGTGGATCGTGAAGGACACTCCTCCCGGGCAGTACAAAGTGAGAGTGGGCGCCGTTACGGGCAGCGGAAGCCTGCAGATCAGGGAAGGGCACGCAGCATAAGGAGCCGCAAACATGAGAACCAGGGTCACGAATACGTCGGGAGCCGCCGGATATCTGGGATTCGTCCCTCCTCACGGCGCGAATCTTGGCGACGGCGCAAGCGTCGTTCTCGACGGGGATCTGAGGACCGTGCTCGCCGGCGGACGGGGGCGATACAACCGGAGACGGGAGTTGGCCTCCTTGGACAACGCGTTGGCGGAAGGAGTGGTAGCGGTCGCGGAAGTGGCCGATCCCTCTTCTTCCAGCTCTTCGGCGTCACCTCCGTAAGGCCGGCCGAAAATCGAGTATTACGGCGGTATGGCCGCCCGGCTAATCGCCGGGCGGTTTTTGTTTCGAGCTAAGGAGAACGACGTCGAATGTCCTTCGCGAACGAATGCATCGACGCGGCCGGCGCTCCGATACGGACGATACCGACGTATTCGATCGGACAATCCACGTGCGTCGATCTGGAAATACACCTATGGGAAGGCTGTCAGGCGACTCCCGTGGATTTGACCAAATACGGAATTCCTTCGAGTTCGTCTTCTTCCGCGCCTTCCGACTCGTCCAGTTCGTCTTTGAGTTCTTCCAGTTACGTTCTCATTCCGACCGGGTACAAGCACGGAGTCGAGATCGTCGTGAAGGAGATCGCCCAAGATCCTCGCTGCGTGGTAGCCAAGCTGGCGGAGGTGAGGAGCGAGGAGGACGCGCGTAACGGAATCGTTCACTTGTCGCTAAATCCCAACGAGATCTGGAAGTCGGGGATTTTTACGTCCATGGCGGTCGTATGGGCGAATAACTGTCCGGTAAAATTGATTCCGTTCTATCTCGAAGTGATGCCAAATCTTCTGGACTGCTGCTACAACTACGCTCTCACTCCGGCCGAAGTGAGGATGTACTTGAGGGACCGATGCCCGCAGGACAACTTTTTGCTGGACGAAGTCGAGTTTCAGTCGGACGAAATCATGTTCATGATCGTGCGGGCGGTGGACGAGTGGAACGAAACGCCGCCTCCAGTGACGACGTTCACTCCCATCACTTTCCCTTTCAGATACAACTGGGCGCTTTCGGTGGTGGGCGACTTATTCGGCGTCGCGGCCAGAAATTTGAGACGAAACAAGCTGGATTACGGCGCCGGAGGACTGACCGTCAACGATCAAGCTCGCTGGGAGCAATATAATGCTTGGAACAAGGAATTGAAGGCCGAGTGGCGCGCATTCATTCGCCGGAAAAAATTGGAAATCAACATACAGGAAGGCTACATGTCGCTCGGCGGCTACAGGACCACGATCCAGAGGTAATCATGCCCGATTCGCTTGGAACTCCGCCTTCCGTTCCCGCCAAGGGGCTTGCGGGAACCGCAAGCAAGGTTTGGAACGTCTTAATCGGAAACGAAAGGCCCAAATGGGTGATGCCGCTGTTTGCGGCGTCCGCCGTCGCTCCGATTTTGGGTTACGTTTTGGATAAGCGAAATCGGACTAAATCTCCGGAATCCGTCGCGCGAAAACGGCCGGCTTTCGGCTATCCGTCTTACGGATCGCCGACGTCTCCCGAGCTGCTGGAGAAGGCTTCCGCCGACGTGGGGGCCGCGCTGGGAGAGGATCCGGTCGTCGATCTCGGAAACAGACTGGCGGGAGCAAAAAGTAAAAAGAGGAACGCGAGAGTCGAAACCGGCCCCTACCTCGCCGGCACGGATTTGCCCGGCGATAAGAACGATCATTCCGGAGAATGACGAAAGTGACGAGCCGCACGCCGCCCATTCTGCCCCAGTTCGATCCCACGAGCGTGGATTGCGGCGTATTTTCGAGAATTCAGGTGGCGGCGCAGCCGCTCGGAGGCACCGTAGTGGCTTGGGGCCTTCAGCTCGGGTTCGATCCGATCGGGCCTCTTCATTTTTACGTGGATTTCGGCAGAAGCGCGACAAACGAGTGGGTTCCGCTCAATTTGACGCCATTGGTGGACGAGTGCTTTTTCGTCGATCCTTGCCAAAGAGGCTATGATCAGTTGGCCGACTACTATTATCGGGTTCGACTGGTTACGCCGGAAGACAAGAATCAATTCGGCTACGCGAAAGCCTACGTTTCGACTCCGCAGCAGGCCAACGGTTTATGGAACAAGACCGACTGGTTGATCGCCAGAGATATCGCGCGTAAGGAGCTGCTGTATCAAAAAAAGAAGGTCAACCAGACTTCGGCGGGAGTTCTGCTGAAGCGTAGAAGGTGGGGCCGGAATTCGCCTACGACGACGGAGTGGGACACCGAAGAAATCCTGCACACGGGAGCGGAAATCGACTACGGAACGGGAAAACTTGGAGGATATTTTCGCGGAGTGGGGTTTTCCGTCACTTTCGAAGCCCCTTGGTCGCGAAAATTTAAGGCCGACGACCAAGCGGGAACGGTGCATGCCGGAGACGAGAACCCCAGGAGCATAACCCGAAAAGGCCGGGCGCTGGCCTATCCGTTCGTCGAGAGAAGCGACGTTTACGTCAGATTGGACAGCGGAGAAAGATTTGTCGTCGACAAAGTAGCGTCCATCGCCGAGTTGGGAGGGGTACCTTTGGTGGTCGTATTGAATCTAAATCTTGCTCCGACGACTTCCATCGTTTATAAAATACCATTGTCGGGAGGATCGTCTTCGAGCGGTTCGGAGCCGTCCTCGTCCGATTCTTCGCCTTCGCCGAGCGAATTTTCCGCTCGACTTGACGATGCGGGGGAGTGGTGATGCCTTTCAACGTAAAACAACTTGCCGCCATAATCGAGGAATACCCGCATCTTGCGGCTCCTCTTTTGGGGGCGGTGGCCGGAGGGACGACCGGCGGCGTGTTCAGCGAAGAAGGAGCGTCCGCAAAGGGAGCCCTTCGCGGAGCCATTCTGGGCGCCGTCACCGGAGGAGTCGCTGGTCTGGGAGCGTATGGCGCCAGATCTCTGGCCGAGCGTTTCGCCCCCGGATCGGCTGCCAGAGCCGGATCCATTCTGGGCGGAGCGGCGGGAGGTCTGTTCGGACAGAGTAAGGCGAGTCCTTGGACGCTCGAATTGATGAAAATCGAGCAAGAGGAAAAGAAGCGCAAGATTCGGAAAAGAGAGGAGGAAGCGATGGGTGCGGAAAAGCGGGGAGAACACGTGAAAGAGGCTGCCGATCGTTTGGCGGCTTTCGATTTCGGGATCGACGCTTGGTGCGACAAGAACCACGTCGACAAGGGCGCGTTTGCCAAGGAAGCCGGCGTCACCGAGAAAGAGTTTCCGGCGGCGCTCAAGTCGTGGTTCGAGGACGTAAAGGCCGCGCACGCGGACGCGGAATGACGCGAAAATCGCCGGGCGCCCTCCGCGCGATAGACATGATCGGCACGGACTGGGAGCCGGATAGATCGGAGAACGATGACCTGTCAGCCTGCGCCGTCTCCTCGACTGAACGACCGTCTGACTCTCGTCGGAATGGACGAAGTCAGCAGTCTCTGTTCGAGTGGATCGACGCCGAATATCCTGACGGGATTTTTGACGGCGGTCATGCGGGACCACTTTTCCCGTCCGGAAAATCTGGAGTACGGCGGGAAAAACGAGCACAGACTGATTGACGGGGTAAAAGTCCCCGTCGAGGAATTGCAGAGGTACGTATGGATTGCGGATCGCGCAAATTCGAGCATCTTGATCGATCCCGTTTGGAAATACAACAGGGAAGATATTCAAAGAAGGCCGGCGATTTTGATCAAGAGAAACCGAACGGCTACCGCCAAAGTGGCCATCGGAGACGGGATGACGATAGCCGGAGGAGCGGACGGCCGAGTACCCGGCAGATATCAGACCCGTTCGATCAGCGGATCCCACACGCTCTTCTGCGTGGCCGGATCCGGAGCGGAAGCGGAGTTGCTGGGTGCGGAGGTCTTCGGACACTTGCTGGGTTTCGCCCAGGTTCTTCGGGAGGAGTTGCGTCTTCATGCCTTTGACGTAGAATCGTTGGAGGCGATAAGCCACTTCGAGGAATTCGACGATAAGTTCGTCGTTCCGGTGACGGTGGTTTACACGGCGGTGAAAGCCTGGAGAACGGACACGGTGTCTCCGTGGCTGAAGTCCTTGGGGGTCGACGTCGGATCGAGATAAAGGAGGTAAATCCATGCCGTCATATGTGCTTCCGCAAGTGCTCGTTTTTCAGGAGTTCGCGAGCGCTCCGGCCGCCCTGAATCAACCGCTGCAGGCTGCAATCTTGGGTCCGCATTATCAGTTGAAGCGCTATCCCGAAGAGAAGACCGCTTTGGGATCTTACGATCCCGCGGAGGAACATTGCTTTTCCTGGCCCGGGAAAAGTCCCGGGGGAGTAGTCGATTTGGCCTACACTAGGGTGTTCTTCGAGAACGCCCTGCTGCAGTACTTCCACGATCCGGCCGGAGACGCCTCCGACATTACTTGGGTGGCTCCGGGGAAAAACCGGATTCGCGCCCAGTCGAAGATTTTTCGGACGGCCAACGGATTCGTCCGCTCGGCGGAGCTGTTACGCGACGTTGCGCTCGGAGACGCGGTAAAACTCCTGGCGAGCGGTTGCGGCAGTCCCGTAAGTTTGAATGCGCACGTAACCGGCCTAGTCGCCGACGTCATGGCCGCCGTAGTCGGCGCCGCCGCCGAAGACATCGACAATCATCCGGCCACTTCGGCCGCCGTTTCCGGATCCCAGACGGGAGGATCCGTCAATAACGTCGGAATCGATAGCCTGGACGGCGCGTCTTATGATGGACTCGTCGACGGAGAGCCGAACGACGTTTATGTCGTGGAAGTCATCGCCGGGTCAACCGGCGGCGACGCCGCAAGCGCTCTTCTTCGTGTCACGAGCGCTTCGGGAAAGGACAACGTGGCGGAAGTCACGCCGTCCGCCTTCGGCGTCTACACGAATATCGGGACGCGCGGGCTGCGCGCGAAGTTCATCAACTCGACCGGATCCTCTTCCAGCGGCGGAACTCCGGTCGATCCCGACGATTTCCTTCTCGGTCAGAAATGGACGATTTCGGCGGCCATGGCCTTCACGCCGGCCGTTCCGACGTCCGGAGGGGTTTACGGCGGCGGCTCCGATACCTCCTATCTCGTGACCGTCAGTCGCGGCGGGTTGTTCGCCGGATCGGAGAAACCCCAAATTACCGTCTCCACGACCACCGGAATCGACATTTCCGGGCCCACCGAAGTTCCTTCTTCCGGCGCGGCCGTGCCGATCGGAACCAGAGGGACGACCGTTTCGCTGGTCGGCGCCGGGCTTAACGCCGGAGACCGGTACT
>Ga0315295_10004488_pt1 | contig 11908 bp, 9 predicted proteins | sample YL17G14_0_MG_FD_204453 | JGI IMG/M metagenome (GOLD analysis project Ga0315295, IMG submission 204453) | Sediment microbial communities from Yellowstone Lake, YNP, Wyoming, USA - YL17G14_0 | ecosystem: Environmental > Aquatic > Freshwater > Lake > Sediment | place: USA: Wyoming | collected... | reverse complement strand
CTGACAATTACACGGCCCGCGAGATCCGGTTCCCGCTCGGTGGTCAGGGCAATGCACAGGCTGCCGATGACGATCAGGGTCGCCCAGAAGATAAAGGGGGCACTTGCCGCGAGGGCGTCAAGGGCATTGCCCAGCGGGGGAGCAACCAGGTTTCCTATCCCCATAAAGATCATCGTGAAGCCAATGGCAGTCCCGGAATATTTGAGTCCGACTCCCTTGACTTCAAAGATCATGGTCAGGAATATGGCCATGAAACCATCGCGTACAAGACCAGCTACAACCACTGCCCCCCAGATCGCCTCTCCTTTCACAACGGATAAGGATCCAATTCCCAACGCGGTCAACAACGCTGCCCCGATCAACATCTTCTTGCGTGAGCCGAGTCGGTCTGACCATAATGAGATGGGGAGCACGCAGATCATGCTGCCGGTATGGAAAGAGGCCAGGACGCCGCCTGCACCGGCTTCCGTCCAGCCAAGTCCGCGCAGGTAAAGCGGCAAATAGCCAAGCAGACCCTGGATGCTGCCGCTGATACCCATGATCCCAAATCCCAGGAGCCACATGTTCCTGAGCCTCCCTATTTGCGACAGGCTCTTAAAAAACGAATGGGAAGGTGCTGACACATTTGCCGATTTCAGCCCGCCTGGGAATGGATGGGTGAGATACCAGGGAATAAGAAATAAGACCGCAATGGCGCCGTAAAAAAAGAAAACACTGCGCCAGCCGCCCAGCCAGGGAGAGAGTATGCTTGCGCTCACCATCGAGCCGATGAGAAATCCCACCGCCATTCCGAGGGACAGGATGCCGTTGGCAAAACCAAGTTCCCGGGTTGAGAACCAGATCCCTGCGGTTTTCATGTTGCTTATCGATATCAACGGAGCGAAAAAGCCAAATAGAAACACCATGACCGTCAGGGAAGGAAAGGTGGTGGAAAATCCGCGCAAGGCACACGCCAGCCCGACCAATAAACAGCTCACGGTGATGATGCGTTTCGGACCGAACCGGTCGCACAGTGTTCCGGCAAGCAGGCTGGATATGATGACGGGCAAGGCTCCTATCCCCCACAACAGTCCCGCTTGGACCAGGTTTAAATTCAACTCCCTGGTAATCTCCGGCAAGAGCACCGACAGACCCATCGAAGGGACGGCGACAACCACGGCGTTGGTCAATCCGCCGAGGATCAGGAGATACCATTTGTAATTTGCGTCCAGGGAAAGGGTTTTTACACCAGAAACAGTCAAGGATTCTCCCGCGGTCGGACCGTATCACCCAAAAAAACCTAAGCGGGGATTATACACCGGATGGGTAATGGATATAGGCTGGCGATTGGTGATGTCCAAAGGGGATGTCGATGATGATTAGAGAGGACATTACCATCCTCCTTAGAAGTAGTTCGAGATGGCGTCGCGCAAGAAGGGGATTATTGTATTTGTGGGAACTTTGATATATACTGAATTTGAACATTGGAAGAGCATCGTCCCGGGCCGCCTGGTCGGGTGGATTAATACTGAAGGCCTGTGATGATTCTTTCCGACTCGAAGGTGGGATGGCTTCATAAGGAGGTTCAGATGCAACTGCACAGCTTGTCCAATCTGATTTATTATCTACGCATCGCTGCAATCGTCCTTGCCATCGTGGTCGTCACCAGCTGCAACATGTCGACGCCAACTTCAACTGTGGATGAGGGGGTAGACACCAGCGGTCCTTATGCAGCCAATCAGCAGGCCATGGAGGGGGAAAACGATGGGCAAGCCCTGACCGCGGAGCCCTGGGAGAATTATGCGGGCTGCACAATTGGTGAAAAGTGGTATGTGTGCGTCACTGTACATCTGACCACCACATGGCCCAATCCACTCGGGCAAATCACCTACTCCGTGAAACCCGGCACCATTCCGTGCGCTGAGGTAATGCTCATCACATCCCAAGATGTCGAGTGGGGGGAGGTGATTGACATCGATATCAGCGGTGAAAGCGAGAACGACGATTGGAAACTCACCTGGAAAGGACAGACCACAATGATCGTCTTAGGGACCGCTCGATGCGTGGGAGGCGAAGCGAAGGGGTGGGAACAATTGACTTTTGATCAAAAATGGGGGAATGCGTCAGCCAAGCTCACGTGCACACCCAAGCACGATGGGGTCAATTGCATCCCTAACTCAACGATCCCGTTGGGGACGCTTGGCGATCAGTCAATGGAGATAACATTGGAATTAAAGACCGGGAATGAATCGAAATGCCAGACCTTCCCAGTATCCGGCCCTATCTCTGGAGAGTTAAGGTATTGCCTCTACCCGGTTCCCGCTATCGAGCCTATGCCCTTGGTCCCATAGTACCCCCATCGTAGCAGAACCCGTCCCCCCAACAATTTTTGAATGCAAAGCATACCGCTGGGAAGTTGATCCGGCTGGTTAAGTAAGTGGAACCTCTTGCAAAGCCTGACAGCGCTGGACTACTCTCGTCTTTCCCCCGCCCTATCATGCTGCTTGGCTCTTTTCAACAAAAAACTCCCCGATAGGGGAGTATGGTCATGAGCTCTTGCGCACGACACAGCCAATGGCGGCTTGATGCCGCAAAAACAACAACATCGAAGACTCATGTCTTCGACATAAAGTCCTGCGACGTGAGGTCGCAGGAAAGGAAAATCAGGTGCTCAGGCACCCGACACAGCCAACGGCGGCTTGATGCCGCCTTGGCTAGTGAGCGTGGAGAGGCTCGAACTCTCAACAAACGGCTTAAAAGGCCGCTGCTCTGCCATTGAGCTACACGCCCGGCGCGGAGTGCATTCTATCACGCCCCCCCTGAGGCGTCAATCAGCGCGGCTTATACAATCATGTCATAAATGCAATTTTGTCCTTCGGTCCGCATGACCCAGCAGCCACCGAAACAATCGTCTTTTGATCTGCAAACTGCGCATTTTGGATCAGTATTCAGGATCGTGCGGTTCCGGTATCGTCCAAAGCCTCTTTGCCAGATCTCCTGGAAGGGTGTAACCAGGAGAGACCCTTCCCGGTTTTCAACCGTATCAAGCTGCTCGGGACAACCTCTGACATTTCCATCCACCCCAATGCAACAAGCGGTAAATCCAATGGGACAGATCACCGGTGCATTCCTGACCTGCCTCTCCCAGACTCCCAGGAAGGGTAGATTCTCCCCAAAATAGATATGCAGTTCCCGGGAGTCGTGTTCTTTGACAAATTCCAGAAACCTAATAAGTTGACCCATATCCGGACAGAGATTTGATCCATGAGCGCGACCTATTGGCATGACCACCGCCAACCTCCAGAGCCTGACGTCCAGGCGGGTAAGCAGCTGCCTGAGCTCGTCGAGTTCGAGGAGATTATTCGTTGTGATGGTAGTGGCTACTGACACCAGCGGAATTTTAAGCTTGTTCAATAATTCGATCGCATGGATCGCCCGGTTGAAACTCTGCTCATTCCCCCTTATCTGGTTGTGTGCCCTCTCCAGCCCATCCAGGCTGACCTGGACTGAATGAACCCCGGCAGCCTTGATCCATTCCGCGGCAGCCTGGTCAACCAGAAATCCATTAGTGGCGATCCCCGTCTTGAGGCCCCGATTGTGGGCATGGAAGAGAACCTCCGCCAGATCCCTGCGCAAGAGGGGTTCACCGCCCGTCACGGCGAACATGCCCACTTTCATGGCTGCTAATTGATCCAGTAAATCATTGATCTGTTCCGTGGACAATTCACGGGTGTATTTTTCCTTGACAGCCCCACAATGGAGACAGTTCAGATTACAGCGCCGGGTGCAATCCCAAATCACGTAACCCGGAGGGCGAATGGGGTTTCCCGCACGGTAGCGGTCCTGGATACCCCCCAGGAAAAAATCGGTCCTGAGTTTGGCAAACTCGTAGCGGAGATTAGTCATTTTCCCTGGGGGAAGGTCCGGCTTTTATCAGGGCATGATGGTGGGAGGCGGACCGTAAACAACCATTGTACTTGGAATAAACACCACCAAGGCGGCGCAGATGAAAAGCCCGGGTAATATAAATGTCAGGAGCAGGCCGACGATTAGAAAAACGATTTTCCTGGTCTTTACATAGCGAACAATGCAAAAGATACCCCCAGCCAGCGATACCAGGGAAAGGATGACCGCGATCGCGACAACAATTATAAGCGTAAGATTTGACTGCATCATAACAATCTCCTCCTGAGAACAACCCCAGAATGTACTTATTATCGCATATAAAAGATATATTGACATCGAGGCGATCCCCCCAGAGAATTGTCAATCATTGCTGCGCAAAAGCCGCTCCAGCTCACCCAGCGGTACGCGCGCGGTGAGATCCAGGCTGAGCGGGGTGAGCGACACCCGCCGCCCCACCCGCAGCACGATCACATCGCTGTCCTTGTCCTCGCCCTCCAGGATGGCGGCCTCCTGATAATCCACCGGTCCGCGCTGCTCCCACGAATCCCTTTTTGGCTTCACCGCGGCAAAGTAGCGCTGGTGCGCCAGGCGGGTCACCTGCCAGGGGGTCTGCCGGGTGGCGTCGGACGGTACGTCCAGTTTCCACAGGTCCACATCCGCGGGGAATCGTGTCTCCAGGATCTTGCGCGCAAAGAATGCGGTGAAATAAGCCGCCGTGGAAAAATCGACCTCAGTGGAGTAGGTGAGGTGGTGCGACCGGTCGGTTTCCAGCGAGGTGGCGAGCGCCGGGATGCCCTGCGAGGCGGCTTCCATCGCCGCGCCGACCGTGCCGGAGATGGTGATGCCGCTGGCAACGTTCTCACCGTAGTTGATCCCCGAGACAACCAGATCTGGCTTGCTTTTCATGATCTCCAGGATGCCGTGCAGAACCGCCTGAGCCGGCGTTCCGCCAACGGCATAGACCGTCCACTCCCTGCCGCCCACGCGCAGTGTTTCCGAGCGGATCACCCCGTCGGAGGTCATCGGCAGGCTGCGGCCCGTACCCGAGGCCTGGTCGCGCGGCGCGGCCACGGTCACATACCCCAGTTCCGAGAGCGCTTCCGCCGCGGCCCACAGTCCCGGTGAGTGAATGCCATCGTCATTGGTAAGCAGGATCTGGCGCTTTTCCATGTCATCTCCAGAATAGAAAGAAGCGGGGATTGCCCGCTTCCATGGTGCCCCTTGTGCGACTCGAACGCACAGCCTTTTGGTCCGCAACCAAACGCTCTGATCCATTGAGCTAAAGGGGCAACTTTTTTAAGCGGCAAAAATTGTAACCGAGAATCAGGTGATGGTCAAGCATCCGCCCGATGTTTACGGTGAGAATGTCACCTCCATCGTCATCCCCCACAGCAGGGCGGGGTCAGGATTGTTCAACAGGATGTGCACCGTGTAGAGGACATCGCCTCCCTGGACCTTGGGCGCCTCACTGATCGACTCCACCACGCCGGTCATGGTAATGCCCGGCAGCGCGTCCGCCGTGACCTGTACGGTCTGTCCGGCACTGACCTTGACCACGTCCATTTCGGTCAGGTCGCTGGTATCCACGTACCACTGGCTGGTATCTGCCAGTGCCACCGCCCAGGTCTGCGGATTGATCATCTGGTAGACCGACACGTTTACGTCTGCCACCAACCCGGCGAAGGGAGCCTTCAGGTCGTAATTATCCAGCGCACTCTGGGCCGCAGCGGCCTGGGCTCTGGCAGCGTCCAGTTGGGCCTGCACCAGTACCAGCCTGTCGGAATCGGGACCGTTTTGTGTGTTCTCGAGAGTGCGTTTGGCTTCGGTTTCAGCAGCCAGGGCGGTATTTAGCGCGGCATGGACGGTGTCGCGTTTAATAATCAAGGATTCGAGTTTCTGGACGGCAGTGTCATAATTGATCTGCGCCGTGCGGAGCTTGTCCTCATAGGATTTTCGGGTGCCATTATTGGCAGCCAGGTTGCTGTACTTGTCGAGATCTTTCTGCGCATTTTCCAGGTCGGTTTTGCGGGAGGTGACATCTGCCTGAGCCGTGTCAATATCCTCCTGGATGGAATTCAGGTCGAGCCGGTCCCAGGCCAGTTGAGCCAGGGTGTGCGCTTTTTGCGCATCCATATAGGATTGCCAGGCCTGGGCATTGACCAGGCCCGCCGTGCGGACCAGCAGATCATAAGCCTGCTGGGCAACGATCACCTGCGCCTGAGCGCCTACCAGGGCGGTGGCTGCCGGCTGGCGGTCGCCAAGCCGGACGAGCACCTGCCCACGGCTGACATGGTCACCCTTCTGGACCAGCACCTCGTCCACCCGGCCGCTTGCCAGGAAGGTCAAGTACACACTCTGGTTTGGGACGAGATGACCCGTGGCAATGACGGTATCCGGTCCGGGTGTGGGGGCGCTGGGGGTGGAGGTAGGCTCCGCACCCCCGCATGCAGCTAGAAATAAAAACAGGCTCAGGGTCAAAGAGAGGATCGCAGGAATTCTTTTCATGGTGAAACTCCTTTTGATTCACAGGCTATTCGTATGCCAGTACTTCGCGAATGGTCAGCCTCGCCGCATTACGCGCGGGCAGGATGCTTGCCACCGCTGAAAGTGCCAGCACAACCAACAGCCAGAACAGGAATCCGGTGAATGTAAAATGGATGCTAATTTGAGAGTGAAAAATTGCCGAACTAATGATGGACGATAAGAGATAGGTGATCGGGAAGGAAAGCAGCGTGCCGAGCATCCAGGAGATGCCGCCGATCACCAGCCCTTCCACAATGACCGTGCGCATGATCTCCCGGTCCACTGCGCCGATGGAACGCATCACGCCGATCTCGCGCGTGCGCTCGAGCACGTTCATGCCCATCGTGCCGGTCAGCCCGATGCTGCCCACGAATGCCGTCAGCAGGGCCATGATCAACAGGAATGTGACCAGGATATCGAGGCTGTCCGCGGCTGTCTTCATGGTGGATTCTCCGGTGCGCGTCTGGTTGACGTGGAATCCCTGGAGACGGAAATAGGCGTCGATCCGATCCGCCATCATCTGCTGATAGGCCGGGTTATGTTGGTCGGTGACGATGCGGTACGAGAATGCATTGTTGGTCATATGGGTCAGAGCGGAAATGTAGTCATAGGTGCTGTAGGCAATCGTCCCCTGCTGGTTGACGAACTTGAAGATCCCCACCACCAGCCAGTCATCTTCCTTGCCATTGAGCTTGAGGTGCAGCGTCCCTCCCGGCTTCAGGTTTGGGAATTTCGACAGGATACCCTCGCTCACCGTGATGGCCTGCCTGTCACCGGCCTGGAGCCAGCGACCGGCTACCAGCATCGGCACGACCAGCTTGCTGTCCACGGGGGGAGCCAGGACGGTGAGATTGTCTGCGGTAGTGCCATCCGGATAGAGCGCCTCGGCGCTGGCATATGCCCAGCCCTCCACCGACACGACCCCCGGAACTCGCGAGGCAGCCAGCTCCACTTCGTGCACGCGGTAGACTTGAGTAAAATCCAGGGTCACATCGGCCAGGAAATAATTTCCGATCTGGCCAATGTAATCGTGGAGTGTCACGCGAACGTTGAATACAGCGATGAAAATCGCCCCTCCCATGGTCAGCGTGAAAAGCGTCAGCGCCAGGCGACCTTTGCGCCGGAACGTGTTACGCAGAGAGATGAGCAGGGGACGCGGGATATGGATGCCGCGTCGGGCGAGTAACCTGCTGAATCGGAGCTGCAGCCGTTCGAAGAAGGACTCCCGATGCATTTCCCCCTGGTTCTGTTTCTTTTCCTTCCCGACCATCTCCCCGCTGAGAGCGCTCAGCACCGTAATGCGCGAGCCGTTCAACACGGGCAGTAACCCTGCCAGGAGCGGCACAACCAGCCCGACAACTATCTGGATTACAAATGCCAGAGGGACGATGCGGTAGCCCAGCAAATTGAAATTGATCTTTGTGGCGATAAAGGCAGAGAGGGCATACGCGCCCTGCCCGCCCAGGGGGACGGCAATCAGCAGGGCAATGGCACCGAAAGCCAGGATCAAGGCGATGTACATCTCGAAAATCTGGTTGCGGCGCCCTCCCACCAGTTTCATGACACCGATGTGGCGCAGGTGCTGGTTGAGCAAGGCGCTGAGCGTATTGGCGATCAGGGAACTGCTCAAGAACAGGATCAGGATGCCGAGTGCCAGCAGGATGCCGAGCACGGCCTGTACGGTGGTTGCCATCGGGTGTTCGTTGGTTTTAGAGGACCTCGTTCGCAAAACCGTCACGCCGTTCTTTTCAACCTTGTCCCCGATGACCGCGGTCATCTGGCGCAGGTGTTGAGCGTCGTTCTGACTATCGGTCAGTGTCACGTAAAGCCGGTTGAATGAATCCGAATGATGCAGAAACGAAAGCGTGTTGGTGGAGATGTAGGCGAAGGGTTGGGCCAGGAAATCACCCGCTCCCGTGCTCGGGTCCTGCACGCTGCCGGCGATTTTCATTGTCTGGAAGGTGCCATTGTCAAGTTCGAATTCGAGGGTATCGCCCACGGAAACATTCAGGCTTTGCATCGCCTTGCGTTCGAGCAGTACTTCGTCCTTCCCTGGTCGATCTGCCCCGGTGACGGTGTGCAGCAGGTTGATTTGCATTTTTGAAAAATCATCGATGGCCACCATGTTGAGCGCCACCCACTGACCACTGCCAGGTTTGCTCGCCCGTATGGTGAAGACGGTCCGGCCCTCCACCTGCCTGACGCCGCGCATACTTTTAATGATGGTGATTAATGTGTTATCGAAAGGCGTGGTGCGCAACTCGATGTTCATCGGGTTATTGGCCGCGTAACTGGCGCTCATATCGTGGGAAATGATCACGTACGCGCCGACGATGACCCCAATGGAAAATACACCCACGGCAATCGATGCGACCACCAGGGCCGTACGCGAAAAATTACCGACCAAATCGTGAAAGACCTTACGCCAGCGTGGACGCAACATTATCTATCGGCCTTCCTTGCTTCCGCGGCGACTGTCAGCAGTGCGGTTCTCTTCCAACCGCACCTGCACGATCCTGCCGATCATCTCGGATGTAAGCGGCGAATCGCCAAGTAATTTGACAAAAGCATCCCGGCGCAACGCAGCCAGTTCCACCGGTCCGTCGGAGGCCGCTCGGATACAGGCGATGGACTGACCACCCTGCATCAGTTCGATCTCGCCGAAGAATTGTCCCGGACCAAGCCGGGCGATAAAGGTGTCTTTATTCTTTGGGCTGCACAGGATAACTTCCACTTCGCCGCGCTCGACCATGAAGAAATGGTCCACATGCTGACCCTGCTGGAGGATTATGCCCCCCGCCTGGTAGGAAGAGCGTTCCAGCTGGCGGGTTGCTTCCAGCATCTGGCGGTGGGCCAGCAGCGGCAGACAGCGCGCCACTGTCTCGTCCACCAGTTCGCCATCGGTGATGATAATGGAGCGTGAGGTCCGTTCGGTCAGTGACGGGTCGTGCGTCACCATGGCAATCGTCTTTCCCGCGTGCACCAGGTGGTCGAACAGGTTGATAATAGCCTCCGCCGAACGCGAATCCAGGTTGCCGGTTGGTTCGTCGGCAGCGATGATGGGCGGATCGTTCGCCAGGGCACGTGCAATCGCCGCGCTCTGCTGCTGTCCGGTCGAGACCGCCGCAGGGAGTTTGTGAGCCTGCAATTCCAGCCCGACCATTTTGAGCAGTTCCATGGCACGCCTGGGACGTTCGTCGAAATCGTACTTGCCGACGTAGTCCATCGGCAGCATCACATTCTCCAGCAGGGTCAGCATGGGCAGGAGCTGGAAGAACTGGAAGACAATCCCCAGGTTCCGCCCGCGCCACAGAGCCCGCTGACTCTCGTTCATCTCGTAGATATTGTCGCCGTTGATCACCACCTGCCCGCCCGTGGGATGATCAATGCCGGTCATCATATTCAGCAGGGTTGACTTGCCACTGCCTGATTTGCCGACGATGGCAACGAACTCGCCGCCGCGCAGGACCAGGTCGATGCCTTTGAGAACGCGAAACTCTCCCGCGGCGTTTTTAAAGGTCTTCTCCACCTTCTGCAACTGGATAACGGCTTCCCGGGTTGGGCTGGTGGTCAGGCTCATTGCTTAACCCTTGTTCGATCCGGAGTAATTTCCCCATCCTGAATGACCAGGTGGCGGGAAAAGCGCGGCGCCAGGCTGTTATCGTGCGTGACCATGATAATGGTTTTTCCCTTTTCAATCAGGTGCTCGAAAACTTTGAAGACGTGGTCAGCCGTAACCGAGTCCAGGCTGCCGGTCGGTTCGTCGGCAATGAGGATGGGCGGGTCGTTTGCGAGGGCACGCGCAATTGCCACGCGTTGCTGTTGACCACCGGAAATATAGTTGGGAATTTTGAAAGCATGTTCTTCCAGCTCCACCATGCGTAAAAGGTCCAGGGCGCGCTCTCGGCTTTCTGCGCGGCTGTAGAGTCCGCAAAGATCCATGGGGAGAAGAATGTTTTCCACCAGTGTCAGCATCGGTAAGAGTTGGAAGGATTGGTAGACCACTCCCATGCTGCGCCCGCGCCACAACGCCAGGGTGTCCTCGGACAGGGTGTGAATGGATACCACCTCATCCGCTTTTTGTACGATCACCTCACCGGAGGTAAGATGGTCCACGCCGGTGATCATATTCATCAGGGTGGATTTTCCCGCGCCGGATTTACCGATCACGCCGAGGAACTCATTGGGATATATATCCACGCTGATCCCGCGTAGTGCGGGAAAATCCCCCGCGCTGGTCTTATAGGTTTTGCTGACCTGGCGTAACTGGATGAGCGGCTGGGGGTGATTCGTGAGGGAAATTGCTTCTGGAAGAACGCTTTGCTTACGAGGGCTCACAATACTCTTTCTACAGGAACAAGGTTTTATCAAAAAGATTCTACTACAGTACCCCCTTGGAACCAGCCTGGAAGTTAAGGCTTTGGTAAGAAAAGGTTCATCAAACAGGCACTTCCCTTCCAATCAGCCGGTATAATGGGGGCACTTGTGGAGACCTATGAATAGATTCCTGGAACAATTGCAATCCGGAAGAACCCTCGTTGCCGACGGTGCCACGGGCACCAACCTGCACCGGATGGGTCTTGCTCCCGGTATCGCTCCCGAAGATCTGGTATTCGACCAGCCCGAGCTGGTGCTGGAGTTGGGATCCACATTTGCTGCCGCCGGGTCCGACATCCTGCTGACATGCACCTTCGGGGGGACGCGCCTGCGGATGAAAGACTCGAAATATACAACCCGAGTGACCGAGGTTAACACGCGGGCAGTGGAACTTGCCCGACAGGCTGCCTCTATCCGAGGCGACATCCTGGTCGCCGGTTCCATCGGACCCACCGGTATGCTGATGAAACCCTACGGTCCGCTCAGCGCCGACGAGGCTCACGCCGCATTCACGGAGCAGGTCCAGGGGCTCGTAGCCGGCGGCGTGGACCTGCTGGTTATCGAGACCATGTTCGCCTTCGAGGAAGCCGACGCGGCATTCCAGGCCGCGCGTGCGCTCACCGCCCTGCCCATCGTGGTTTCCTTCAGTTACGACCGCGGGGTGCGCACGATGATGGGTGTGAAACCCGCACAAATGATCAGCCATTACAAGGCGCTGGGCGCTGCCCTGGTGGGAGCCAACTGCGGCACTTCGCTCGAGAACATGGAAAAGGTAATCCTGGAATATACGGCTACCGAACCGGGTTTCCCGTTATGGGTCAAGCCCAACGCAGGCCTGCCGCGCATGGTCGAGGGGGAAACCGTCTTCGATGTAACCCCCGAACAGATGGGGGAATTTGCCGGCAGGGCGGCGGTGCTGGGGGCGCGCGTGGTGGGCGGCTGCTGCGGAAACACACCCGCACACATCGCCGCGATGGCAAAGAAGGTGCATTGACCTGTATTATGAAGCCTGCCAGCCATTTTCCCCGGCCGCGCAGGGGAACAGCCGTGATCTGCAGCCTTTTGCTTCTGGCCTCTTTCCTGGCTGCATGCCAGCCCGCGCGCACAGTCAGCCCCACGCCGG
>Ga0315295_10004486_pt1 | contig 11910 bp, 13 predicted proteins | sample YL17G14_0_MG_FD_204453 | JGI IMG/M metagenome (GOLD analysis project Ga0315295, IMG submission 204453) | Sediment microbial communities from Yellowstone Lake, YNP, Wyoming, USA - YL17G14_0 | ecosystem: Environmental > Aquatic > Freshwater > Lake > Sediment | place: USA: Wyoming | collected... | reverse complement strand
GTCATGGGGTCCGGATTCTTTTAGTCCCATAGCAGTAATTTGGATAAATTTGGCTTTTCCCCAAATATCTTTAAGGTTCTTTGCCCCGCAGTAAGAAAAACCCGAACGGATATTTGCAGTCATTTTCTCAACAATATTTTTTACAGGACCCTTATAGGGAACAGCGCCCTCTACACCCTCAATATATTCAACATAATTTTTAGATAGTTGTTCTGAGTTTAACTTTAGGTGGTTTTTTTTCTCGGTAAAAGATGTAGAAGCGAAATAATTTTTGTAAACTTCTCCTTCTATGGTTATTTTTTCTCCTGGAGCCTCGTCGGTTCCTGCAAATTGACTTCCGGCCATGACTGCGGAAGCCCCTGCTGCAAGAGCCTTGACGATGTCACCGGAATTTTTAATTCCTCCATCGGCAATGATTGTTTTTTTATGACGTCTTGCTGCCTTAGCTGCATTCATTACAGCAGAAAGCTGGGGGACTCCGATGCCGGTTTCGACCCTTGTAATGCAAATGGAACCTGGTCCCACTCCAACCTTGACGCAGTCGGCGCCCACCTTAAAAAGGTCATCAGCGGCCTCATACGTGGCTATATTTCCTGAAACGATATCTACATTGTTACCAAAAATTCTTCTTAGATCTCTTGTGGCTTCGATGGCTTTGAGCATGTGACCATGGGCAACGTCTAAAAACAAAACATCCGCTCCTGCTTTGACAAGGCTTTCGGCTCGATCAAACATTCCGTTTCTTAATCCAACGGAGGCGGCGGCAATGATATTTTCTTTTTTGACTTTCGCAACCATATCAGCCTCGTCCTCGGGAGACATAAAACGAGGTAAAACCCCGAGTGCGCCAAGTTGTCCCAAAGTTATCGCCATCTCTACACCTGTCACATCTGTCATGTTTGCACTCATTAAAGGAAGCCTTAGGCTAACTCGTGGTGATAGATAGGTTGAAAGATCAACTTCTTGGCGGGAGCCTACCTCTGAATATTGAGGGACCAGTAAAACGTCGTCGTAGGAAAGACCAAGATCAAATTTCTGATTCATTCATATGTAATGATTGAATCATTACATTTAACTTTAGAAGCTAACTTTAGCCTTGTCAACTAGTCAGTGAAAACAAGCAGGTGGTATAATATGCACTTATTAAGGTCGCTTGGCTCAGTGGTAGAGCGCTTCGTTCACATCGAAGAGGTCGGGGGTTCGATCCCCTCAGCGACCACAATAAGAAATGTTAATATAGACCTGTGGGGAGGAGGTTTTGATTTGGATACTAAGGAAATTGATTATAATTCGGTAATTAACCTACGCCCCAATCAGGAAAATCCAAGCAGAGACATATTATCAAAAGAAACTAGGGAGAAATTTGATAATATAGTTAATAAGCTGTTAGCTTAGCATGGATACTAATGCAAAAATTTTAGACATTGCTATGAACTTAAATAGAATCGGGAATTGGGCCGCCGATGATTACGACGCAAAGCGGGGAAGGATTAAAACGTTTTTGGGCAACACCACTACTTATATTCAAAGTCTGGATATTTCGGCATTCCCTACTTCTTTTGCGGAAACTTTTCGCGATTTCACTAAGGATTATTCGTCTTTGGAAAAAGAGGGATTAAACCACCCCAAGGACCCTATATATTGGGCGGAAAAAATGATGACTTGGGGAAATATCCTTACCCACAGATCAAAACTAGTTTGACACCATAGTGACCCCTACCCCCCAACCTCCCTATTAGACAAAACAATGGCGTTTCTAATATACTTTTTTATGAGTATGGGGTTTAAAAAATTTCTGTTTTATTTTATATGGCTACTGGCCATATCGGTCGGTCCAATAACAATCTTTAGCAATACTCCCATAAAAACAGTTATAGGTAACGACCTTGGGATTATCAACCTTCTACAGCGTATTACGGGACTTTTGGCATTTACCCTTCTTAGCTTTCAGTTAGTTTTAGGACCTTTGATGCCGAAGCTTGTTGAAAAAATGGGAGGGTGGATATTTAACTTCCATGTTACCGAGGGGCTTGGCGCTTGGGGAATAGTCCTGCTCCACCCGACTTTAAATGTTTTTCTGAATTATAAAATAAGTGGGCTTTCCACGGCTCTTTTAACATTTTTTCCACGGTTTAGTTCCACACAAGAAGTTTGGTATAGCTTCGGTAAGTTTGCCTTTATTCTAATTACAATTGCAGTTTTGGCGGGTTATTTCAGGGAAAAGCCGTTTTTGAGAAAAAACTGGAACAAATTGCACATCTTAAATTATTTTGCTTTTGTCTTTGTAGCGATACACACTTACTATTCGGGAACAGATGCCTGGACAGCTCCCTTCTCCTGGTTTTATTGGATCGGAGTTGGGGCGATTGTTTTGGCAACGCTATCAAGACTCCTAAGGCTTCGAGAGGACTAAACGGATGGACTGGAGGTTTCGCCCGACCCCGGAGATGAAGGCTCTTCTGTTGGGGAAGGGGAGGGTGATGGACTTGGAGAAACAGTAGGAATAGGATTTGAATTTGCGGGTAAAAGTTCCGTATCCGAGGCGCTAGCAACAACAAGAGTTCGCGTTTGTTTATAGTATTTACCCGCTGCAAAGATTCTTCTTCCCACATAAGTAACCAGTTTAATATTTTCGGGAACGTCAAGCGTAATCGCTTCGGAGGAGGTTGTTACGAGATAATATTTTCCGGTTGCATCGGAAAATCTTAAGATTCCGGTAAAGGCTGTTACCTTCCAAGGTTCGGGAGTAGGCAATATTTGCTCGTCGGGGCTGGGGTTATATTGAAAGAATGGGATAGAGAAAGGCAATACGAACTTGCCAATTCCTAAAGTTAAACTTGTAACAATAAGTGCTATTGCGATTGTGGTTAGCGGCCTTATCCTGAAGCTAAAATAGACACCTTCGTTTTCTATAACTTTTTTCCACCACTTTTTGATGTATGTAATTGGATTTCTGACTTTAATATCGACTATCGGGGGATCCTTCTCTTTGGGAATTACACCCATACATTTTAGTTTAGTTGTAGGGACTTAAAAGTGCAATAATTTAAGCCAGTGAAAGTCTCGGTCTGCATAACAGTTCTAAACGCAGAAGGCTTAATAGGCCCTTTACTCAATTCGCTTCTTAACCAGACCAAGAATGCTGAGGAAATTGTAATTGTAGACGGAGGATCGACGGATAAAACGGTTGAGATTGTAAAGCATTATCAAAAGAAAAATAGAGAAATAAAACTTCTTATGCAAAAGTGTTTACGTGCCGAAGGAAGAAATTTGGCCGTAGAGATTTCCAAAAACAGCATAATTGCAATGACCGACGCAGGATGTACTGCCCAAAAAGACTGGCTGGAAAAAATTACAGCTCCGCTTCTTCACCCCGAGGTAGATATTGTTGCTGGAGTATATAAAATGATAGGAGATAGCCCAAGGCAAAAAGCGCTCGGTATCTTTTTAGGATTTCCTCTTTCTAAATTCGGAAAAGACTTTCTCCCCACAACCAGATCGATTGCATTTAGGAAGGAGGTTTGGGAGAAGGTAGGGGGATTTCCCGAAGGCAAGGGCAATTCTGCGGAAGATACGGAGTTTAATTATAAAGCGGTAAAGTTTGGAATGAAGTATTCACGCGTGAAAGATGCGGTAGTTGAGTGGGGGATACCAGAGTCTCTTAAGGAAGGTTTGAAAACAATGGGGGACTATGCGAAGTGGGATGCTCATTTAGGAATCCGGTGGCACCCTACCCAAAAGCTAGCGTCGCACAATATACGAGTACTTTCCATTTTCTTAAGGTACTTACTTGGAATCGTTATTGTAGGATTAGGTTTTAATAATCATTTATTTTTCTGGTTAGCCGGATTGGGATTACTTTTGTATGTTTTTTGGGCATTCAGAAAAGTCTATCTAGAGTTTAATGATTGGAGCGTAGCTCTTTGGGGACCGGTTATTCAGATTGCTTCTGATTTAGTGATAATGAGGGGGTTTTTAAAAGGGATAGGCTAAGACTTGGTGTATCGGAATTCAATTTGAGTTAAAATAAGCTCGTGGGTTATTTTAAGGACACAATTAGGGGTGTTTCCTGGATGGGAGGGTTAAGGGGAATAACCCGCATTATCGCATTTGCAAAAACCGCCATTTTAGCAAGGCTTCTTCTTCCTGCACAGTTTGGTTTATTTGGAATAGCTGGTTTGATGCTTGAACTTCTTGAGGTTTTAACCGAGACAGGAATAAACATTGTATTGGTTCAGGAAAAGAGAAATATTGATGATTTTATAAATACAGCCTGGATTGCATCCATTATTCGCGGAATTTTGATTGCCCTATTGATTATTGTGGCAACCCCCTATATCATCCTGTTTTTCAAATCCCCCGGTGCCGCGGCGCTTCTTTATCTTATGGCTCTTGTTCCTCTAATACGGGGATTCATCAATCCTTCTGAAGTTAAATTCCAAAAGAAACTTGAGTTTAATAAAGAATTTTGGTTCAGATTTACGATTTTTAGTCTGGATACATCGGTCGCTATTTCTTTGGCATATATTACGCGCTCCCCGGTAGCTCTTATTTGGGGTCTTATTGTAGGAGCGATATCGGAAGTAGTTCTTTCTTTTATCTTTACAAAGCCACGGCCAAAATTTGTTTTTGAAGTAGATAAGCTAAAGTCTATAGTTTCAAAAGGAAAGTGGATGACGGGTGCAGGTATATTTTCCTACCTTTTCCAGCACGGGGACGATATTATTGTAGGAAGACTTTTGGGACAAAGCCCCCTTGGTCTTTACCAGGTAGCCTACAGAATTTCTACTCTTCCGATAACCGAGGTTTCCGATACGATCGGTAAAGTTACATTACCAATTTATGTGGGAATTTCCGAAGAAAAGGCGAGGCTAAAAAGCGCCTACCTTCGAATGCTTTTGGGAATCTGCATATTAGTTATTCCTTTTGGGCTATTTCTTTTTGTTTTCGCAAAACAGGCAACGCTAATTGTTTTAGGAGAAAATTGGGTAGAGGCAATTCCTGTTCTTAAGGTTCTTGCCATTTACGGAAGCCTTAAGGCAATAATTAATTCTTGCTACCCGCTTCTATTGGGATTAGGTAGACAAAAACAGGTGATGCTAATTACGCTTGCGGGAATTTTGGGCTTAGGTCTTTCGGTTGTTCCATTAACGCTTAAATATGGGCTAATAGGTACGGCGACCTCGACCATTGTCGGGCTTATTTTATCCGCGCCATTTGCGTTTTACTTTACAAAAGAGGCATTAAGAAAAGCATAAAAATGAATCTTTCAGCGGTGGTTCTTACAAAAAACGAAGAGGCAAATATAGAAGAATGTCTAAGAAGCGTTGCTTTCGCGGAGGAAATAATTGTTATTGACGATTATTCCGATGATAGAACAGTAGAAATTGCCGAAAAGCAAGGAGCCAGGGTATTCAAAAGACACCTAGGAGACAATTTCGCTGCACAAAGAAATATTGGTTTGGAAAAAGCCTCCGCTAGGTGGGTTTTATTTGTGGATGCCGATGAAAGGGTTGAGCCCAAGCTGGGAAAAGAAATCATTGACGGGGTTAAGCGAATAGATACGGTCGGTTATTTTATTGTTCGAAGGGACAGTTTTTTTGGCAAATTCCTTCGTTTCGGCGAGTTTTCTTCTGGTGGAGCTTTTGGAAATGCCAAAATATTAAGACTGGGAAGAAAGGGAGCAGGCAGGTGGAAACGCTCGGTGCATGAATATTGGGATATTAGAGGAAAGTGCAGAGCTTTTAGTACTTCTCTTCTGCACTATCCGCACCCGACCCTTTGGGAGTTTATAAAGGACATTAATTACTTTTCTACACTGCATGCAACGGCCCTTAAGGAAGAAGGCAAAAGACCTAGCGTTGCCAAAATCGTTATTTGGCCAGTGGGTAAATTTGTTTACAATATGATCTTTAGATTGGGATTTTTGGACGGTTTAGAAGGATTTATTGTAGCCATCTTGATGAGTTTTAATTCTTTTTTGGCCTGGAGTAAGGCATGGATAAATCAAAGGCAATTAAGTTAATAGAAAAGCTTGTTTTTTTGTATCTGCTTCTTTTTCCTTTTGGCCAGATTTTGGCTTTAAGAGTTGTTTTTTTGGGTTCTAGTATCCGGGTTCATCCGGTCGATGTCGTTGTTTTTTTTACGCTTCCCATATTAGTGTTTGGGAAAATAGGCTGGCCTAAATTTTATAAAGCCTCAGCAAGCCTTGTTTTGTTGGCAGTTTTTGGCCTGGTATTATCGCTTGTTGAATTTGACCCAAAACAAGTTGCAGTTGGAGCTCTTTATGGATTGAGGGTTGTTTCATACGGCGCATTCTTTGCGGCAATTTATAAACTAGTTTCTGCAAAAAACAAATACAGAGAAATCCTGTTTAATGCCCTTATTGTTGTTTCTTTAGAGGTTGGGGTTTTGGGACTTCTTCAATATATTTTTCTTCCCGATCTTAGATTCCTATATGCTTTCGGTTGGGATGATCACCTATTCCGTCTGGTCGGTACGTTTTTAGACCCCGGCTTTACCGGAATCATATTGGCCTTTGGAGGAATATTGGCTTTAGTCTCGTACATAAAGAAGGGTAAAAGGATTTATCTTCTAAATCTTATGATTTTATCAATTGCCATTCTTCTGAGTTATTCCAGAGCAAGCTTCGTTGCTTTTGTAGTCGGATTAGCCATCCTTTTTATAAAAACAAGAAGAAATCTGATTTTACTGATTGCTTCGATTTTTCTTTTGGCAATTCCCTTTTTGCCCAGGCCGGAAGGTTACGGGGTCAGGCTTGAAAGAACGCATAGTATTGTTTCCCGAATGGTAAATTACAACCAGACCTTAAGGATTATTCAAAAGAGTCCTCTTTTTGGGATGGGCTTTAACAATATGTGTGCAGCCCGAGAGAAATTCTTAGACGATAACATGCAAGAGTCGCACGCATGCAGCGGTGCTGACTCGAGCATACTTTTGATTTTAGCCACATCTGGAGTGGTCGGACTTATGTTGGTCTTATACATGTTAAGAAATATCATGATCAATCTTTTGCCAAATATCTATTCATATGCCTTTTTGGCATGTTTTATAGCGTTGGTAGTCCATAGCCAATTTGTAAATAGCCTTATTTACCCTTGGGTTTTAGGCTACATGTCGATTTTAGGAGGGATTAGTCTGGATAAAGCTAAGGGGTGAAGGTTAGCTTCAAAGATTTTTCGGTTTGATTCCCAGCTTTGTCCTGGGCTTTGAAGTTAAATGTATTTTCCCCTTCCGAGAGGGTAGTTGCGAAGGCAAAACTTCCGTCTTCTTCGACCAAGACGAACCTCTCGTTTATAGATAGTGAAGCCTCGGAGTCTGTAGTTCCTTCAATTACAACTTGCCGTTGCTTTGCGCCAAAGAAGGAAGCGCCTTCTGAGGGCGAGTTGATATTCAAAGACGGCTCATTGTCGTCAAAAATTAGCATAAATTCGTCTGTTTTTTGGCTTTCGTTTCCCGCAGTGTCTTTGGCTAAGGCTACTAGCGAGTTTTTTCCGTCTTTAAGATCAAAAGTAAATCTAAATGAACCTTCGCTGTCTGCGAGTACTTCCTGGTCTTTTCTGTTAAAAGAAATAATAACGGTAGCTCCAGGTTCGCTTTCACCCGAGACCTCAATTTGAGTCTTGTTTGTCGCCTCAGGAAGCGTGTCTAGCCGCGGCGGTGCGGGTGGAGTGGTATCATTAATCTCAACAGGCTCTCCACTTTTTCTAAGATCGGTTAAAAATGCCGCAAATTTTGCAACAACTGGAAGACCGAATACAAAAATACCTCCGATAAGAAGGACTGTAAGAAGACCAAGAACAACGGCTGTTCGCAAATTCCTTCTCTCCTCTGTAGTTTTTAGACGAGAATAAAACCTTGCCATTAGGAGCCGGCGGGAGGAATCGAACCCCCATCCACGCTTTACGAAAGCGCTGCTTTACCACTAAGCTACGCCGGCTAGACGAGTCTAAATTATACCACTTGCGAAGCTAGTAAACCTAGTATCCGGTGAATTTCTCAGAGCGAACTTTGCCAGAAGAAATATTGATTTTTCCAAGGACCTTCTCCATTGCCTCAACCATTGGGGGTGGGCCGCACAACCAGAAGGTGGGATTTAAAGAAGAATAATCTGGGACAATTTTATTGATCATAGACTCGTCAATCCTTCCGGTTAGGCCGGTCCAGCCGCTTTTAGTGTTTTGAGGTTGGGATACAGTCAGAAAGAGTTTGAGGCTTTGTGTAAGGTCATTGTAGCCCTCGAGTTCCTGCCTAAAAACGATTTCTTCGGGGATAGAGCACGAGTAAATCAGTGTAATTTTAGTTCCCAAGTTTTTATCGAGATTATATTTAATCATGCTCCTAAAAGGAGTTATGCCGATTCCTCCTGCAAGGAGTACGTGTGGTCCTTTTTCAGACTCGTCCAATACAAATGTACCGTTCGGTCCTTCTGCTTCAATTTCTGCGCCAATATCTAACGAATCCAAAGTCTTTTTATAACCCGATTCCTCCCTGATTCTTGTTGTCATCCTCAGAAGAACTCCTTCGGTAGGAGAGGATGAAAGACTGAAGTGTCTAGTTGAACCTTTTGGATCGGGAAAGTTCAGTTTTGGAAGCGTAAAGTAGAAATATTGTCCAGGTAGATATTTAACGGGTTTTTCGGGTTCCCAAAAGAAAGACTTAGTTCCTTTTGCTTCCTGCCTTTTATCAGCCAACTTAAGCTTCATCTGCGATTTTTATTTTAGGGAAATATTTTTTGGAAGTTCAATAAATAATTCTATCGGGAGCTGATTTTCGAAAAAATTCGACCCCGATAGTCTATTATTAATGATAAATTATTCCCAAGATAGATCTTTTTACGTTTGGATGAATGCGTTTTTCTAATATATTTCCTTCATAAACGATAAAGTAGTAGAAACTAGCTAAAATTCCATGAGCGATCCCCAAAACATAGATATTGGGGCTGACCAGGAATAGTGTGGACATCACGACTCCTCCAAAAAGTGTCATCAAACCGAATTTAATTCCCTTCGAATCCCATCCCCAATGGAAGGAAGAGAAGAAAACGGCGGAGAAAAGAATGACTAAAATTTTCTCATCAACAAGTTTATTTATCGTATGAGTGAATATTGCTTGGAAAAAGAATTGTTGAATTGAACCAAATATCAAATATAGAAAAATAAGAGCAAAAATCCATTTGAAAGCCTTGAATTTTTTCGGTTTGTATCGCATGGTAAATAAAATAGCGATTGAAAGGGCGAGGTAAATAGAAATGGGAATTATAGTTTCACTAATATTGTCCGTACGAAAACCTATCTCCGAGAGATTTCCAATGGAAAGATATTTTAAGATGAATAGTACCAATACCGAAACAATTAGAGAAAGCCCCCCTATAGAAAGATAAGATTTAGTTCTTTTGAAAAAGATAAGAACGCAAAAGGAAAGAAAAACAATAACAATGTTCAAAACCAGCTCCACGAAATTAGTATAAGGTCATATTTATAGCTCACGCAAGATTGAAAAAAAGAAGTTATCTTAAAATCTCTTGTGAGCGGGTGAGCGGAGTCGAACCGCCCTTTCTACCTTGGGAAGGTAGCGTTGAGCCGATCAACTACACCCGCAATAACCAGGTATTAAATTATAATTCTAGCACTTAAAAAATATAAAAGTTAGTCTTGACTTCTACTTCCGGGGAAGAGTACGGTAAAGACTGTGTCTCTACCTGAAAACCGTTTGGGCTTGGCTGGACCCACAAGCCCAACAGAAGCATTTAAGAAGCCCTCGGAATTCTCCGAAGCAGCTGAAGGACAAATTTCACGACCTCACGCCAGGGTTAGAGTTCAAGAGTGGCCTGCTCAACCAAAGGGAACGATTGAGATACAAGACCGAAACGGAGGCAGCGAAACAATAACCTATTCGGAGTGGTATTCACGCCTCGGTATTTCCAATCGCGGAGGTACTTAGAGTTTGTTATCTAGGTAAAATAAGGATATTTCCCGCGTGAATAATATTGGGATTTACCAACTTATTTTCGCGAGATATCTCAATCCATTTGTATCCATCTCCATATGCCCTTACTGCAATAACCCAAAGGCTGTCTCCTTTTACTACAGTGTATGTACTTCCCGTAATGGATATCTCTTTACTAGCCGTCGGTTTAGAAACCGTTGCAGTTTTGGCTTCAACCTTGGGTATGGAAAGAACTTGGCCTTTCTCAATTTGTCCTGGATTCACTAGATCGTTTTCCTCTGCAATATCGACCCAGTTATAACCTGAATCGTAGTAAGTTTCGGCTATTTTCCAGAGGGTCTCTCCAGCTGCAACAATATGCGTTGCCGGAAGTTCCTTGGATCCTAATTTTTCTGTGGTAACGCCCGTAGGTAGAGTGTTGCCCTCTTCCTGTCCTCTAAAATAATTAACAACCAATACCCCGACGACGACAATAACTAAAGCTCCCAAAACCATACTGACGGTAGATTCGTTTAATTTAAGTGTTTTAAGAATTCCTTTTATGTTCAAATTCCTTCACCCCCAGTCGGCAGGGCAGTTAATAATGAGGCAGAAAAAACTGTAAATCGAATTTAAACTATAAGGCGTTTGAAGTCAAGGGGCTTTTGGACCAGCCTTAGCGAGGAGGATTTTGACGAATTAACTCCTGAGTTCGAACCAACAATGCAACACTTCTTCTAGGAGCAGTAAGCAAAGATTGCCGTAGCAATTCGATAGCTACATCTCCTCTAGGAGTATCTGGACAAAAAAGAGCACTCTCGTTGATATATTCTAAAGTATCCCTTTTTTCAATTATTAACTCTTTGCTTGCCATTTATTTATAATGCGGGACCGATGGGATTCGAACCCACGATTTATCGCGTGACAGGCGATCGTGTTAACCGCTACACTACGGCCCCAGTGCGTGTATTTTACAATAAATGATATAAGTTCTCCAGCAATTTACCATAAATACTCCTCCGCAGTCAGGATGCCTTTCTTTTGATTGTTTTTAGAAGGCCTGATTCTAATGCATAAATAGGATTTTCCAACGTATACTTCCGGTGGGAAAAAACAAAGCTTATCTATTTTTGGAATGTAGACAACTAGCCCATCGATCTCCTCTTTTTGATACGTATATAAATGTTGTTTTCTATCTTTATATTCGAGCGTGACTCTGACCGAACCATCACTATTGCTCATTTTGCCATCTGCATATTTGACTTGTATGCGCTTGAGTGTTTTTAGATCATCAAGTATTAGGTCGTACCGTGTGTCAAAAATGGGTTTGCTAGGCATGAAACCTAGCTCTATTGCCCTCAGTTCAGTTTTGCTTAGGGCTAACTGCCCTTTTACGTTTGAGGTTAGTTTCATAAACTAATATTATGATATTCCTAGACCTTGTTCAAGCTAGCTCTCGGTTTATCTTTACTTGAATTTATTTGTAGCTTACCATGTAAATATGAATACTCATGAGGGTTTAAACAATCTTCAGATTGCGGAGCTTCTGCGCGCTGTAGCTGCGGCATATGAGCTCAAGGATGCCGACAAGAACAGATTCAGGATAATTGCCTACGAAAGGGCGGCAGACGCCGTGGAGCATGCGTCAAGTGAACTTAAAGATCTTTGGGACGAGGGTAAGCTGGAAGATGTGCCCAGTATCGGCAAAAGTATTGCCGAACACTTGGACGAGTTATTTAAGACCGGCAAATCTACACATTTTGAGGCTGTAATGCACGGACTTCCCCCGGCTATGTTTGAGCTAATGGAAGTACCGGGAATTGGGGCAAAGACGGCTTACAAGCTGGTTAGCGAACTTCAAATAACATCCTTGAATGGGCTTGAGAAAGCTGCAAAAGAAGGCAGAATAGAGAGGCTTGAGGGATTTGGGGGCCAGTCTCAGGCGGATATCCTCAAATCAAT
>Ga0315295_10004485_pt1 | contig 11911 bp, 10 predicted proteins | sample YL17G14_0_MG_FD_204453 | JGI IMG/M metagenome (GOLD analysis project Ga0315295, IMG submission 204453) | Sediment microbial communities from Yellowstone Lake, YNP, Wyoming, USA - YL17G14_0 | ecosystem: Environmental > Aquatic > Freshwater > Lake > Sediment | place: USA: Wyoming | collected... | reverse complement strand
AAATTACAGGGGCAAGGGTTCGGCTGCGATACAAGCGCTCGATAAATACGACCTTGTTTTTATCCACATCGAAGCGCCGGATGAGGCAGGCCACAGCGGCAACGCAGCAATGAAGAAAAAAGCGATAGAACAGATTGATAAGCATATTGTGGGACCTGTGTTTGAGGCGCTGCAAAATTACCAGAGCTGGCGGATACTGATAATGCCCGACCATCCAACGCCGGTCCGAAGCTGCGCTCATTCGCCCGAGCCGGTTCCATTTGCCATGGCAGGCAGCAACATCAGCGGCGTTCTGGATATGACTTTCAGCGAAGCCAACGCTGCCAAATCCGGGCTGAGGATAGACAATGGTTTCGAGCTGATGGAGTATTTTCTGAAAAGCTAAAGAAATTGACCATCAAAAACCGAATTAAGTATGCAATATAGAGATACCGAATTCGCTTTTCATTGAGGTAACTATGGCAATAATTGTTCAGAAGTTCGGAGGCACTTCGGTTGCTAATGCGGAGAAGATTCGCCGGGCTGCCAGGCGAGTAATTGAAACGGTAAAAAAGGGCTATCAGGTTGTGGTGGTGGCCTCGGCTCGCGGTCAGCAGACCGATGAGCTTATTGCAGATGCCCTGGAGCTTAATCCCAATCCGCCCAAACGCGAGATGGACCAGCTGCTCAGCACAGGTGAACAGCAAAGCGTCTCGCTTTTTGCTATGGCGCTTGCCGCTATGGGCTACGATGCAATCAGCTTTACGGGCGGCCAAATCAGGATGATGACCGACAGCGATTTCACGAAGGCGAGAATAAAAAGCATCGATGCCCAGCGAATTCACAAGCAGTTGGACGAGGGCAGGATTGTTATTGTTGCGGGCTTCCAGGGCATAGATGAAAACGAAAACATAACCACGCTCGGTCGAGGAGGCTCCGACACAACTGCAGTTGCACTGGCAGCGGCCTTAGGGGCGGAGGAATGTGAAATCTATACCGATGTCGATGGTGTTTACACCACCGACCCGCGGATATTCAAGAACGCTGTTATGCTGAAGCAGATTAGCTACGATGAGATACTTGAGCTGGCGACATTAGGAGCCGGGGTTATGCACAATCGAGCCGTCGCATTTGGCAAGAAATATGATGTGAGAATTCACGTAAGACATAGCGGTAAAGAAATAGAGGGGACAATAATTACTCATGAGGTGCCACAAATGGAAGGCGTAGTAGTTACAGGCGCAACAATGCAGAAAGATATGGCCAAGATAAGTCTGATTGGTGTTGATAACGTCCCGGGCAACGCTGCAAAAGTTTTCGCTCACCTGGCAAAGGCCAAAGTGGTAGTCAACGACATCGTTCAGACAGAAATCAGTAACGACAAGGCGAACCTGTCGTTTATGATAGGCGCTTCTGACCTAGCCACCGCTAAAGAGGCCGTCGAGAAAATTAAAGGTGAGGTTGGCTGCGAAAAGATATTCGTTCGCGATGATATTGCTATGGTCTCTGTGGTCGGCGTTGGGATGCGGACGCATTATGGCGTAGCCGAGAAGATGTTTGGTGCTCTGGCCAAAGAAAAAGTCAATATCGATTTGATTACGACCAGCGAGATTCGCATCAGTTGCGCCGTGAACAAAAAGGACGCCGAGGGAGCCCTTGAGGCGGTATGTCTTGCGTTCGAGCTGGATAAGCCCGCTGAAAAACGAACAAAAAGCTATTAATAAGTTGAGCTTTGACCAAAAGAAGTAAGAGCACCTATGCGATGAGCAGGCATCGGCGAACGGGCCTGATTGTTGTGGGCCTGTTGGCATCGCTGCTTGTGGTTTGGTTCGACCACAGCCAGTTCGGACGCCGGTGGCGGCAGGCCGAATCCAGACAGCCAGCAAGGTCAGACGACCTCGAAAAATACCACGCCAAAACCTTCACTGTCGTAAATGTGGTCGATGGCGACACTATTGACATTGATGTAGCCGACGGCAAATACGACCATACGAGGATTCGGCTCTGGGGGATTGACACACCGGAAACAAAAAACCCCGAAACCGGTGTGATGTATTTCGGTCCGGAGGCATCTGAATTCACAAAAGAATTGGCTCTTGGAAAGCAGGTTGCGGTCTATCTCGATGAAAATCGCACGAGGGACAAATACGACCGGCTTCTGGCATACGTCAAGCTGCCTGATGGCGGATTCTTGAACGAAGTTTTGCTGACCGAAGGATTTGCTTATGCGGATTTGCGATTCAAGCACAACTTCTACAACAAATACAAGCAATTAGAGGCCGGTGCACGCGGACAGAAGAAGGGATTGTGGCTGGGAGTAACGCCAGAGCAATGGCCAGAATGGCGACAACGAGAAATATCAAATATCAAAAAGCAAAATGCAAAATGATGCTTGATGCTTCCGACTTCGCTTGCGCTACGCCGGACAAGCGATTCTCGATACTCGTAGAACAAGTATCTACTAACCCTTTTTGGATTTTGATATTTAATTTTTGAATTTTAATCTTCTTATTATCAGTCCGCCCAAGCCGAACAGCAAAAGTGTCGCCGGTTCGGGAATAAGAATAACGGTAGCACTGTCACGGATTGTAAAGAGGGAGCGTATCTGCCCATCCAGTAAGATGCCGGTCAACATGCCGACAGGTACGGTAACAGGACCATAACCGACAGGCATACCGTCGATTTGAAAATTGCTGCCGTGGATGAAAACATGAGAATTCCCCAGGACCCTCAATAATTGCGTGAAATCTCCGCCGGTAATAGTCAGCCGACTGAAATCGCCTATCCACAATGGGTCGTCATCGATGCTGCCGCCGGAGACTTCGGCCTGGCTATAATCGTGGAGACTTAAAGTGCCGTCCGATATCACGCCGCCCATCATTTGGAATCGGCTGTTTTGAAAAACGTCTATGTCAACAGTATCTCCGCCGGCAAGCAGTTTTACGAGTGTGGGTTCGCCCGACGGACTATCGTAGATGTGTATGTCCTCATACACGGTCGTGCTGACCTCGTGGGTCAGACCATCATTGTAGATGAGAATTGCATTGGCTGGATTTGCCGGAAGACCAAATCCTAACAGAATAAGAACATACATCCCCATTCTTTTCATCTTTACTCTCCTCCAGAACTTTACACTGACTCAATTTTTGTATAGCTCCTTTTTACCATTTCCCATCTTGCGGATTGATGACTTCCATACCGGAATTTTCCACAACTTCTCAAAAATCTTCCACGGCTTGACTGAAGAACGAATCTTTCAGAGGAAAAACCTATCGGGAAATCAACAAAGCTTCGCGACCGCTCCTCATAATAAATATAAGCTATCCGATTGAGAAAAAAATGTCAAGCAAAAAAACTTGTAGAAAGATTCTTTGCAAAAATTTCGGCATTTTATGCTCGATACCGGATATTCGATACTCGTAAAAGGGCAAGCACAAGCGTTAAGAACGGGGGTATCAGATATGAGGACGTGCTAACTAAAGGTTGTATTCTTTTATTTTTCGGTAGAGAGTTCTTTCGCCGATGCCGAGGATTTTGGCGGCGATTTGGCGGTTACCTTTTGTTTTAGCCAGCGTTTTTGCTATCGCCTGCTTTTCCAGTTCGTTAAGCGATATCCCTTCCGGGCGTGGGCCTGCGGCCAATTGTCTTATTCTGCGTATTTCGGGCGGTATGTCCTGAACGTCAAGCTCCTGGCGGTCGCACATTACAACCATTGTCCTGATGGCGTTTCGGAGCTGGCGGATATTGCCGGGCCATTCGTAGCTGGTAAGAATTGTCATCGCCGGCTCTGTTATGCCGGTAATTTTGGAGCCGGTTTCTGAGATGGCTTCTTTGAGAAAATACTGGACGAATTCCGGTATGTCTTCGGCTCTATCTCGAAGAGCAGGCAGAGAAACATTTACGCCCTGGATTCTAAAGTATAAGTCTTCTCTGAATTTTTTCTCCTCTATGAGCTCTGTCAGGTCATGATTTGTTGCACTAATGATTCGGACATCGACCACGATTGGTTTATTTGAGCCGACCGGTATGACGATGCCATCTTCGATAACGCGCAGCAGTTTTGCCTGCATATTGGGCGGCATATCACCGATTTCATCCAGAAACAGTGTCCCTTTGTCGGCTATCTCAAACAATCCTTTTCTGTCACTGGCAGCGCCGGTGAAGGCGCCTTTGATGTGGCCGAATAATTCGCTCTCCAGTAATGTTTCGCTCAGGCCTGCACAATTTATTGGCCTGAAGGGCTTGTCCCATCGCTGCGAATTGTTGTGAATTGCTTTTGCCAATAGCTCCTTGCCTGTTCCGGATTGGCCCTCAATCAGAACGGATATATTGGTTGGTGCGACACGTCTTAGAACCTCGAAAATGCCCTGCATTGCGGGATTTTTGCCTCGCACGCCTTCAAATTCGAAATACTCTTTGCCTCTTTTGAATTTTTGTGACCCGCGGTAATAAGCCGTTGATACTTTTCGGCTGGCCTGCTGGACAAGTGTGCGAAGCTGGTCAATATCAATTGGCTTGACCAGATAATCGTATGCCCCGCGCCTTATAGCTTCTTTACAGGTGTCAATAGTCGCGTAGGCGGTTATTAAGATAACTTCTGTCTTGTCATTATACTTTTTGGCTTCTTCAAGTATGGTTAAGCCATCAATATCGTTATCTAATTTCAAATCGGTAACAACAACATCCACCTGCTGGTTGCGGATAATCTCCAGTGCATCTTTGCCGGTATAAACGGCGATTGCCTTTGTGCCCGATTTATCGAGGGCTTCGGCGATGCCGTCCGCGTGGTTGCGCTCATCATCGACAACTAAAATTAGACTTCCATTTTCTCTCAAAGCGCCACCTCACTAGTGCTCTGTCACAGTTGATGACCGTCATTCCTACGGAAGCAGGAACCCACTACTATAAGAGTGTCTGGATTCCGCATCAAGTGCGGAATGACAATATACTATGTCTGGAGAGGTAATTTTATAGTAAATGAGGTCCCTTTTCCCAGCTCAGTTGCAACGGCTATCGTTCCGTTGTGCGCACATATTATTTTTTTTGCTGTGGCTAAACCTAATCCGGTTCCCTGTGGCCGAGACGAATGATAAGCATCAAAGAGGTGCGGCAGGCGGTCCGGAGCAATGCCACTGCCGGTATCGCTAATCTGGATGACCGCATCTTTTTTCTGGCGGTCCGTTCTTATCATTAACTCTCCGCCCTTGCTCATCGCCTGCTGAGCATTGATAAACAAATTCAGTATTACTTGTTTTAACATACCTGCGTCAACTTTGCAAATAAGCGGCTCCTTGTATGAGCTGTGCCGAACTGTTATCGAGCGGCTGTAGGCCTGTGGCGAATAGAAATCGACCATATCGCTAATAAGCTCATTGATGTCAACGTCTGCCAACTGCAATTCTGTCTTGCCGACATAGCGCAGAAAGCCATCGAGTATCTGTTCAAGCCGGTCCGTTTCTTTCTGGATAACGGCTATTTTCCTCAGTGCCCTTTCAAACCTTTTGTCATCAATCTGGGGGCCGATTTTAACTGACTCGCCGGAGTTTGAGCTTCTCAGGTCCTCACTGATGAGTTTTAAGTTAATTTTTATAGTAGAGAGGGGATTCTTGATTTCATGGGCAAGAGTGCCCGTCAATTTACTCAACTCTTCGAGCTGATTGAGATACTCGTTTTTGTTTTTTGGGGTTTCGGAAGCCATTTTCACTTGGCAACGAAGTAAAAATTAGCCACGAAGACACAAAGTCACAAAGTAAAAAAATATATTTATAATCTTGGTGTCTTGGTGCCTTAGTGGCTGGAAAAATCGCAGCAATGCTGTTATTCTTTCTTATCGGCTTGCGGTTTCTCTGTTTTTTCGGCTTTGTTGAGCTCGGCGAGGGCGGCTTTGCGAGAAAGTTTGAATCTGCCCTGGTCATCAATCAATAATAATTTGACCGGTATTACATCGCCTTCTTTGCAGACGTCTTCAACGTTCTTGACATAGCCATCGCTTAGCTCGCTGATATGGCACAGGCCTTCGACTCCTGGCAGGATTTCAACAAATGCACCGAAATCTTTAACAGAGACCACCTTTGCCTGCGGATATATCCGTCCGACCTGGGGCGGCTGGGTCATCGACTCTATTATCTCTCTGGCCTTGAGGTGCCCATCGCCGCCAAGACAACTGATATAAATAGTTCCATCATCTTCGATATCGATGGTTGTGTCGGTCTGTTCCTGAATGCTCTTAATCATCTTGCCGCCCGGCCCGATTATCTTGCCAATAAGCTCGGGGTCGATTTCAATAGTTACCAGCTTCGGTGCATACACACTTAATTCGGGTCTGGGGCTGCTAATGGTCTCGGCCATAGTTTTCAGAATCTCCAGGCGAGCTACTCTTGACCGTTCCAATGCCTCGACCATAATATTATGCGGCAGCCCCTCGGCTTTGATATCAAGCTGTATTGCGGTAATACCATTAACAGTGCCGGCGATTTTGAAATCCATATCGCCGAAATGGTCCTCTTCACCGATAATGTCGGTAAACAGTTCGTAGCGTCCATTTTCGCCGCTAACCATACCGATTGATATCCCGGCAACAGGATTTTTAATCGGGACGCCTGCATCCATCAGAGCCAGTGACCCGCCACAGACCGAAGCCATTGAGCTGGAACCATTCGACTCGGTGATGTCCGAGATGATTCTGATTGTATATGCGAACTGGTCTTCCGGGGGTCTGACCGGCACCAAGGCGCGTTCTGCAAGGGCACCGTGTCCGATTTCCCGTCGGCCAGGTCCGCGAACTGGCCGCACCTCCCCGACGGAAAATGGCGGAAAGTTGTAATGGAGCGTAAAGTTCTGAGCATACTCATCCAGTAACCCATCAATAATCTGTGCATCCCTGAGGGTGCCGAGGGTTACGGTTACGAGGGACTGCGTTTCGCCGCGGGTAAATAACGCTGAGCCATGGGTTCGGGGCAAAATACCTACCTCACAAGAGATTGAGCGGACATCATTATAGCCCCTGCCATCGAGCCGTTTGCCGTCTAAAAGCAGTTTGCGAACAACCTCCTTTTCTATCTTCTCAAAGATTCGTTTGAGCATTACCTTATCGCATTTCGGCCCGACTTTCTGCGAAACGCCTGCAATGCCCGGCCCAGGTTTATCATCAACGGCACAGTATTGAGCTTCAAGCTGCTCGAACAGTTCCCCAACAGCGGCACTACGCTGCTGCTTGCCGGGTATCTGCTTAAACTGGTGGAGTCGGTCTATTATTTGAGAACGAATCTGTGAATAAAGCTCGCTGTCAATTTCCACGATGGGGGACTCTTTTTCTGTGCCGGCCTTTTCGCGGAGCTCTTCAATCATCTCACAAACCTGACGTATTGCGTCGTGTGCTACCAGAACAGCGTCGTCGATAACCTTCTCCTGCACTTCCTTAGAGCTGACCTCTATCATATTTATCGCTTCTTTATGTCCGCCGACAAGCATGTTCAAATCGCTGGATTCCAATTGCTTGTGCGTGGGATTGATGACAAATTCTCCATTTACTCTGCCAATCCTGCAGGCGCCGGTAGGCCCCAAAAACGGAATCTTACTTATGGTAAGCGCCGCACTTGCACCTATTATCGCGGGGACATCAGGGTCGTTTTCGCGGTCGGCGCTCAGGACGTCTGCTACAATCTGGACTTCCTCGAAATAGCCATCGGGGAATAACGGCCGGATGGGCCTGTCAATCATTCTGGCAGTGAGGATTTCCTTTGTAGATGGCCTTCCCTCGCGTTTAATAAACCCGCCGGGAAATTTGCCTGCCGCACTTTGTTTCTCGCGATACTCGACACTCAGCGGGAAAAAATCAATCTCCTCGGTTCTTGGCGGCGCCGTTACCGCAGCAACGAGAACAACAGTATCACCATATCGAACCACTACCGACCCATGTGCCTGTTTAGCAATCTTGCCGGTTTCGATGGACAGGGTTCTTCCCCCGATTTCTCTTTCTACTCTACACACATCAAACATACGCTACCTCATTTATAAATAATGAATCACCGGGCATGATGCACAGGTTGTTTGCGCTCCGGTATCGTTGTGCCTCTTGTGCTTATTTATTTTCGCAAGCCAAGCCGGGATATAATTTCCTGATAACGCCTGGCGTCTTTTTTGCTTATATACTTCAGTAATGCTGCCCTGGCCCCGACCATTTTCAATAGACCACGCCTGGATGAGTGGTCTTTGCGGTGGGTCTTGAGGTGCTCGGTAAGTTCATTAATCCTTTTTGTCAACAGTGCGATCTGCACTTCGGGCGAACCGGTATCGCCCTGGTGCGTTTCAAAATCGTGGATAATACTCTGTTTTTTCTGTTTTGCCAGCATCTTTCACACAGGTCCTTTATAAATTGCCTTTCCGTCAACACTTACGATTACCGTTAAATCTAAACGCAGTATTATAATTGGCAATAGATATATTTGCAAGCCCTTTTCCGCACTAATAATAAATTGGCAAAGAAGCTCTTTGCCGACTTATGGGTGCCGTTAGTCTGGGATGAAGACTGCTTGTATTTGCTTCTAAATCGCACGTTCAGGATAGTGATAAAGCTTGATTTACCCGCAGAAAATTTCGCTATTATTTTTTTCGTTCGAGGAAGGCCTCCAGAATTTCAGCGGCGGCAACGGCGTCAAGACGCTTTCTTTTTTCCCCACGTGTAAAATCAGCAGGAGCCAATTTATCCTCGGCGCCGAAGCTGCTAAGGCGTTCATCCTGGAAGTGTATGGGAATGTCGAGATGCTCTTTTAACTGGTCGGCAAACTTCAGGACGAGCTTGGCTTGAGGGCCCTCGGAGTTGTCCATATTCAAGGGCAGTCCCAGCACAACAGCTTCGACACCGTTGGCCTTGACCACATCTGCGATTTTTTTCAGAAGCTCCTTCTGGCCCTCCAACACCGCCAGAGGCGAGACGATGGTCTCGGCAGGGTCGCAGATTGCTAACCCTGTGCGTTTAGTACCGTAATCTATTGCCAGATATCTCATTTTTGTCGTATGTCTGCCTTTAGTCTGCTACAGGAATTTTTCGCCGGTATGCTGCTTTATTAGTTCAAGCAGCTCCTTCAATCTGTGGGTCTGGTCAATGTGGCAAACGAATGTGGCGTCCGGGCTGTGGGCTACGACCATATTCTCCAGGCCGATTGCGGCGATTAGATGGCCTTTGTCCTCGGTAACTATGATACTGTTTTTGCAGTCGAGCAGCTCACTTGCGCCTGCCACAACAACGTTGTTGTCTTTGTCGGAACTGGTAATGTCAGCCAGTGCGGCGAAGGAGCCCATATCCAGCCAGCTACAATCCAGCTTTATTGCATAGATGCCATCTATCTTCTTTTCCATAACTGCGTAGTCGATACTGATTTGGGGCAGCTTTGGGAACCACTCCTGGAGCGTTTGTTGCTGACTGGGACTATCCCAGTCGGCCTTAATTCTGCGGAGAGGCTCAGTAGCATCAGGTAAGAACCTATCCAGATTAGCCAGTATTGTTTTAGCTTTCCATACAAACATACCGGCGTTCCACAGGTATTGGCCGGTATCGAAGTATTTTTTTGCGGTTTTTTCGTCCGGCTTTTCCTTAAAAGCCCTTACCCGATAGATTTTGTTTTTACAGTCGGGATATGTGCGTGCGTCGGTGCACTTTATATAACCGAGTAGAGTGCTGGCAAAGGTTGGCTGAATGCCGAAGGTAACCATACTGTCGGGGTTGTTATTTATAAATGTTAAGCCATCTTTGATGGCCTGCTGGAGTACCTGGTCCGGCTTTATTACCTGGTCGGCGGTGAGGATGGCTGTTGTTGCCTCAGGGTCATATTTGGTCAGGATGCTCGCGACTAACCCGATGGCGCTGGCAGTATCACGCACAACCGGCTCGCCGATGACATTATTTGAGGGTAATTCAGGCAGGTTCTCGCGGACAATGTCTGCGTAGCCGGCGTTTGTGAGAACAATTATGTTTCTTATATCAAATATCGGCAGGAAGCGCTCAAAACAACGCCGCAGAAGCGTTTCGCCATCGATGAGTTTCAAGACCTGTTTGGGACGTTTTTTTCGGCTGAGAGGCCATAATCTCTTTCCGCTCCCCCCTGCCATTATGACCGCGTAGTTCATAGGCCAACTCCCTTAAATGACAAAGTTCCTGTGTTAGGAAAATATCAGACCAGATACTTTTTGTCAACTTCGGTTACGGACCGGATTTGTCGGGCCAATTTCTTATATTGGTCGCCCTGCTTGCCCATAAGGGCAAAGGTCGCCTCTTTACCAAGCTCGACGGCGGGCTGGTCGTAAGGATTGATTCCAAACAGGGCACCGGCGAAAGAGGTCGTTACCTCATACAGGTAAATAAACTGGCCAACAGTATAAGCATTTACCCTGTCAAAAAAAACCGTAAGGCAGGGACGTTTGTCTTGCAAAAGGGCATACTCGGTCGCTCTCTTTTCATTATTAAGTAATGTGCCCAAATTTTTGCCGGCAAGAAAACCGAGCTCAGGAGCACAATCGGGGGCTGGCCCTATTTCGAGGTCCTTATCAAAATTATTGACCTGCAGAAAAGTGAACAACTTATCATTTGGCCCCTCACGGTAGAGTTGTATCTGGCTGTGCTGGTCAGTTGCGCCGAGGGCCTTTATCGGTGTCGGGCCAATATGGACTTCACTGCCCATAAGATTTTCTGCTTTGCCGAGACTTTCGGCCCAGAGTTGACGATACCAATCGGACAAATCTTTTAAGACATAACTATAAGGCATCATTACAGAGAGTTTTTTGCCGCGATTGTAGAAGTGGTAGTTTATCGCGGCGAGGATTGCTGCGGGGTTTTTGTAAAAATCTTCCCGGCCGACTTTTTTGTCCATACTACGTGCGCCTGCCAAAAGCGAATCGATATCGATTCCGCACATAGCTGCACTAAATAGGCCAACCGCACTTAAAACGCTGAACCTGCCGCCGACACCGTCCGGCACTTCGAGACATTGCAGGTTCAAATCATCGGCAATTTTACGAAGCGTACCCCTTTTTCGGTCGGTTGTTGCAATAACCTGGTTCCGGAGGCCTTTGCGGCCGAGCCGATTCAGCAGGAGCTTACGCACGATGAGAAATTGAGCAGCAGTTTCGGATGTCTGGCCGGATTTGCTGATAACGTTGAAAATGGTTTTGTTGAGCTTGTTGCCAACCCAATCCAGAAAGGATGCGAACTGTGGAGGGTCGATGTTGTCGAAGACAAATAGGTGTGGACCACGACGTTGTTTTTTGTCGAGATTATACATATAGGGATTAAGTGCTGTTTGCAAAGCGATGTTGCCAAGGGCCGAGCCGCCGATACCGAGCACGATGAGATTCTCACAACCATTCTTTACTTCGGCAACAAGCTTTTTGACCATCCTGGGGACATCTTTTTTGAAAGGAAGGTCTCTGTATGGGGTTTTGCCGGATTTTCTTTCCTCATTTAACTTTGAAATTAACGGCGAGGTCTTTTCAGCGAGCGCCTTTAGCTGGACGGAGGTGATGCCGTGCTCGCCACCTATGACATCCGCCATAACATTTTTATAATAAAGCTTAATTTGTCGCTGCGCCATCGTTTCGTTCTCCCGTTTTCATTTCAACCGCACTTCTATAGTTTCCTTTACATTCTCATCAAACCAGAATGTTCCGGCCAACTGGCGGCCGGAACTTTGTGCAATGACTTCGTACTGCCCGAAGAAACCTTCAAAGGTCGCTTTGCCCGTCTCGGCAATTTTTGTTTTGATTTGCGTCCACCATTTGCCTTTGATTAGCTGCTGCAATTGCTCATAAGCGGGCTTGGGCGTCATATCCGCCCGCACGAAGCCAGCCGGCGCCCCCTGCCATGCACCCTGGTCAGTAAAGTCCCACCAGGTAACGGCTGCAACAGCCGGGTGCGAAAAAAGGACGCGATAGAATTCGG
>Ga0315295_10004484_pt1 | contig 11913 bp, 6 predicted proteins | sample YL17G14_0_MG_FD_204453 | JGI IMG/M metagenome (GOLD analysis project Ga0315295, IMG submission 204453) | Sediment microbial communities from Yellowstone Lake, YNP, Wyoming, USA - YL17G14_0 | ecosystem: Environmental > Aquatic > Freshwater > Lake > Sediment | place: USA: Wyoming | collected... | reverse complement strand
GGGAGGTAGCGTATCTGGGCTTCCACGAGGTCCTGGAAGAAGTGAGTGCCGAACGACAGGTCGGGCATGTAGTCGCCCTTCTTGCGCGCGATTTCTATCAGGACCGCCGTGTTGGAGATGTCGGCGTACGTGACCTTCACCCCGAGCTTGATGTCTCCCCTGCTGCCCCATCTCCCCGGTCCCATCAGAACAAAGCGCCTCCTGGGAAGGAGCTTGTTCAGCCTGCCCACGGCCCTTGCGACGGCGAGCAGCGAAGCTTGGCTCGAGAGTCTGTCGTAGCCCTGCGGGTCAACGTACACGATGTGAGTGATGTCCGGGACCCGGCCGTTTGACACGTAGCGGTTCGCAGCGAAGACGATCTTTTCTTTCGGCACGTCCTTCGGGATGTGCGCCGGCGCGCTGCCCTCCATGTAGCTCTGAGGACGGCACTGCAGCAGGTAGAAGTCCGTGCCGTCGTAGGCGAACTCTATGTCCACCGGCGTCCTGAGCTTCTGCTCCAGCAGATCGAGAAGGCTTCGGACTCTTTCGACGAACGGGGTCTCGGTCAGGAGCCCGTCGAACGTGACGACGAGGTTGTCCTTCTCGAAATCTATGCCCAGTTTGGGAGACCTGCGGACCCGGGATCCGTCGAACACGGACACGATGTGCTCGACGCCAGGCACCTCTCTGCCGTGCTTTCTGAGCAGGTCGCCTATGTCGACGGTCTCGAAGCGGTTTGTCTCAAGATTGATGAGGTCGACCCTCTTCGGAGCGTAACGGACCTGTTCGTCCACCGTGACGTTGACACGCAGATCGGGTGCTCCCGGAGCGACGAGGACAGGATAGTCGTCGCCCAGGCGATCCACCGCCCGCGTGCCGAGCCCGGGGACCAGTCTCAGGAGGCCGTATTCGAGTTTTATGCGCGGCGACCACCTGAAGTCGTTTCTGCTGAACGCCACCCCCGCGAAGGACGGCATAAAGTAGTCTCCTATTCTGGTGCCGACGACCTCCTGGATCATGACCCCCATCTCTTCGCCGAAATCCAGCAGCCCGCGCTCGGCGCGGTAGGCGATCGGGTCCGCGCTGAAGACGGACGCGTACACGTCGGCCACGGCGTCGAGCAGCGCCTCGAGCCGCTCCTGCTTTGTTCCCTGGTTTGCCAGAAAGATGCTGCGGTATTTTCCAGAGAAGGAAGCGCCCGTTCTGTCCTCCAGAAGGCTGGAGCTTCTCACTATCAAGGGTCTCTCCTCGAAATCGTCCAGGACCATCGACAGACCCTGGACTATCTCGGTCGGGAAGTTCGCGTTCTTGAAGGACTGGACGACGTGTGGATACTCGAGTCGGATCTGGTTGATGTCCTTGTACTTTTGCTCGATGACTTCGGTCAGGCTGTTGTAGCTCAGGAAACTCAGAAGGCCGTCTGACGCGATGTACCAGGTCTTGGGAACTCTTACGTTCCCGATCTGTTGCGCCGCCTGCTCCGACTTTCTTACTATCTGTTCCGCCAGGAAAAGACCCGCGCTCTTCCCCCCGAGCCTGCCGATACTGTCCGCGGTGTAGATTATGTGGTCCAGTATGCCTGAGAAGTCCTTTATCTCCAAATATCCGACGGCGGCGCTGATGTAATCGGATTGCTCGGAAAGGAACCGCCTTACGAGAGAGACCAGGACTCCTCTACTGGTGCTGTGCGGTAGAGCCATTCCTTCCGGCGCGATGTGGTGGTAGCGCCGGATCGAGTCGACCACCTTCGAGAGCGGCAGATGCTGGTTGAGCAGCTGGACGATGAAACTCACGCGTTCTTCCTGAAGCCATCCGTGAATGTGCGAAAGCACCTGGTCGCTCGGAAGATGCCTCGCGGCGATGCCGAATATCTTCTCCGAGAACTCGTCGTTGAACGCGAGGACGTTTTTCTGGTACGGACGGTTGTCGTCGGCGAGGGCGCTGTCCTCGCTGCATCTTGAGCTGGAGCCGGCTTTTTGAAGCAGCTCCTCTGCTTCCTGAACTCCGCTCCAGCACAGGAAGTTGAGCATGCGCCGGGAGATGTTGACGAAGAGATTGTGGTCGGTCTGCCTGAGGAGATTGAGCGCGACGCGCCAGTCTTCCACCTGCTGTTCCGCCAGGCCCTGCTCCGCCGCCTGGTACTCCTGGAAGACCTGCTTCATCCTGTTGTACATCATGAAGTGTCCCAGGCGGTCGGCGATGGTCTCGAGGAGTTTTGTCTCTTCTTTCAGGAAGGGGCCGTGGTCTGCCTGGGGCATCTCCTGGGTGTAGTAGACCCCGATCGTTCCGACCTTCTTGTCCTGGACCCAGATGTCCGAGGTCTGTACCCACGAGGTGGGCTTAAAGTTGGGAGAGAAGCACGTCCGGCCTTCGAGCTCTATGCTGGCGACGCAGATGTCGGGATACTGCCAGCCAGGAGGGATGGCCTCCACCACGCCCCTGCACACTTCGTCCAGGTCGGGGTCCGGCTTGTTCAGAAGCTCTTCTATCTTGTACAGGCAATTGAGCTCCTTGGCCCTTTCCTGGAGAAACCAGACGAGCCCTTCAGTCCGCGTCTTCGGGTCAGTCATGTCGGACGACTCCTCGACCTGTTCTGCCGTCTACCCGGATCTCCAGCGGCGTGTCCAGGCGGATCAGTCGAAGCAGGTCAGTTTCATGCGCCACCTTCTGCCGTTTGAGCCAGTCCCAGTTTATCCGATGCCTCTCGTCGTGTGACACAGAGAAGTAGCAGATCTTGAAACTCGTGATGTTGTGAAAGAAATGTGAGCCCTGGCTGAGCATGCAGCTCATGTTGGGAAGAGCGGCCTCCACTATGGCTTTTGTGCCGGAGATCTGCCCGAAGTTAACCGGTATTCCACCCTGCGGGTCGGAAGATCCCCACCTGCCGAAGCCTATGAGAACGTAGGGGCGTCCCTCGGCCAACAGGGTTCTGTTCACCTCTTCGAGCTCCCGCGCGATTTCCGTGGTGCGCGTAATGTGGAAATCTTCCGGCTTCACGTACACCACGTCGCGCACGCCGTCCACGATCCCGTTGCCCAGGACCGACTCGGACGCAACCACGGCTCTGTTGCTGTGGAGCTCGTCGTTCGAGATGTCCACGATGTCGTGAGTGAGCACCATGGGCCGCACCTGCAGGAAGCCGAGACGCGCCGGCACCCCCCGTGCCTCGTCGAGCGTCACTGCGAACTCCACCTCCACCATGCAGCCCAGTGCCTCTTCGCAAGTCTGCAGCAACTTCCGCAGCACGTCATTCAACGGCACCTGTCCGCCCTTGAGGATGGGTCCGAAGTCGACGACCCTGGGACCGGGAATCCGCGTGCCCATGACGATCCTATCGTCTGCGGCTCTGTAGGTCGAGGCCACGAACGTGAGCGTTCCGTCGATTTCAGCGTCGGCCAGGTCGTACCGCACGATGTATTCCGTCTCTTTGATCGGATCGTAGGCCGGAGGCTCGCCCATGTTGACCGCCCAGAACCGTGTCTGCGTCTGCTTCAGGAGATCCCTCACAGCGTTGTAGGGAGGATTGGCCTGCGGATACGACGGCGAGTACGACCAGGCCACACCCTCGTCGACCACGGTCTTGCCGAGGCCGATGGCGAGGTCGATCACTCCCTCGGACGGCTTTGCGTAGCCGAGCGGATAGAAGTTGTAGGAACGGGCCACTCCCGAGATGTGTGGATAAAATCTATCGTCGTGCAGCGAGCCGACGACCTCCTGGATGACCACCGCCATCTTTTCGTCCGCGGTCGTGTGCCTTGTGGCGCGGATGTAGTTCTTGGCGTTCCTGAAAAAGGTCGACGCGTACACGTACTTGATCGCTTCGACCAGCTTCCTGAACCTCGTGTCAACGTCCTTCTGATTGTTAGGGATCATCTTGGTGGCGTAGACGCTGGCGAACGGCTCGAACATCGCGTCCTCGAGCATGCTGGAGGACCTGACTGCCAGCGGGGAGTGTACCTGGGCCACGAGGGCCCTCAGGTCGCCCACGAGCTGCGGCGGCAACTGCGCCTTCTGAAACGCATGGGCCATCAGGTCGTCCCGCGTGTCGGAAAACGCGACTTCGTGCAGGTCGTTGTATTCGAGGAAGAGATCGAAAAACTCCGTGGCTATGACCGTAAGGGTCGGTATGCTCACGTTGACGAGAGGGGAGAGTTCCTTGCTTACCGCGGTCTCGAGCACGCCCATCACGTTGGCGAGGCCTTGCGCCTTTCCTCCGATGGATCCCGAACCGATGCGGGTGAACTTCTCCTCGCCCGTGAAGAAGTTGCGGTCGAAGAGGGGAATATCGTCGCGGTGTGCCGTGGTCATTTTCCCTGGTTTGATGCTCGTTGCGCGCCCCTGCGGCGGGCGGCCTCCGGACTACAACCAGCCGCGGTCCCTGCACGCCTGCTCGACGCGCGCAACCGCAATCAGGTACGCGGCGTCTCTCGAGTAAAGCTCGTTCTTCTTTGCGGTGTCCATGACGGAGTTGAACGCGGCCGTCATTTTCACGTCCAGCTTCCCAAAGACCTCGTCCTTCTCCCAGTAGTAGTTCATGTTGCTCTGCACCTGTTCGAAGTAGCTGCAGATGACTCCACCCGCGTTGGCGATGAGGTCCGGAATCAGGAAAATATCGCGTTCGGCGATGACTATGTCGGCCTCGGGAGTGGTCGGGCCGTGGGCGCCCTCAGCGACGATTTTCACGCTGCTCTTGATCTCGTTTACGTTATCGAGGGTTATCTGCTGCTCCAGAGCCGCGGGAATGAGAATGTCCACCTGTTGCCTGAGCCACTCCTCGCCGGCCAGCACCTCGTAGCCGAGACGTGCCGCCTTCTCCCTGTCGATCGTGCCGAAGTGGTCAGAGATACTATTCAGCTCCTTGAAGTCAACGCCCTGGGCCTTCCGGTACGCGTACGCCGCCTGCTCCTTGTGGTCCCAGCAGGAAACGCACGTGACTCTTCCGCCCATTTTCTGGAAGAGGTCCACCGCGTGCCGGGCCACGCTCCCGAACCCCTGGACGCTTGCCGTCGTCTGTTCCGGCTTCAAGCCGAGTTCCTTGAGCGTTTCCCTGATCGTGAATACGAGACCGAACCCCGTGGCTTCTGTTCTGCCCAGGGAACCCCCCATGCCGACCGGCTTGCCGGTTATGAACCCCGGCAGTCTCTCCGCATGGATGGTCTCGAACTCATCCAGCATCCACAGCATGTGCTGCGCGTTCGTCATGACGTCGGGCGACGGCACGTCCACGCGAGGTCCCAAGTCTCTCGACAGCTGCCGGACCCAGCCGCGACAGAGCAGTTCCTGCTCCCTCTGGCTCAGGTTGTGTGGGTCACACGTCACACCTCCGTTACTGCCGCCGAGAGGGATGTCCACGACCGCGCATTTCCAGGTCATCCACATTGCAATGGCCCGAACCACATCTATGTTCTCGTGAGGGTGGAATCGGATCCCGCCCTTGGCAGGACCCCTGGCGTCATTGTGAACCACCCTGAAGCCTCGAAAGACCTTGCTCGTGCCGTCGTCCATCCTGATCGGAATGCTGAACTGATGCTCCCTGAGCGGGTAGCGCAGCAAGTCTCTCGAAGACGCGCCGAGCTTCAGCAGATCTGCGCTCTTGTCAAACTGCACCTGGGCCATCTCAAATGGATTGAAGGACTTGGGATTCATTCAATTACCCCTTCATCGCCGCGTGAGCGGCCGAGGTGCGACACCTCGGAGTCACGAGGCAGTGCCTTGCGTCAGAACTTCTGTGCCATCCGGAACTTCGGGAAAGACAGCGTCCTCTCCAGTGGGCTGGAACCTACAAGAGCCACCTCCCATTATAAGCTACATTCAGTGGGGGTCCGTGTCAACTCAGGTTTTGCCGCTGACGGCCCATGGAGCGCTGCCGCGTAGCCGGCCGCCCGCATCCAGAGCCGCCATGCGCGACACCTACCGGTGTGGCGGCACCCGCCGTATCTGTGCGAGTTGCAGGGCGGCGACGTGTGCGACGTCCGTACGCAACGTCGCGGGAGTCTCGCGTCTACTCACGCGTCGAGACCCGGTAATGGCTTGGCAATCAATAAGATAGGGAGTCGGCGAGATTCTACCCGCAAAACCGGGGTTGCACGCCCCGTTCACGGGTTGTATAATAAAATGCTTGTTTTCAGTCACGTGAATCTCACTATATGGAAGGGGAATTATGAAAGCTGAAGACATTCAAGCGATACTCGACAAGCGCAAGAAGGAAGGTGGTGGGCTGATCGCCATCCTGGAAGACGTTCAGGCCAAGTACGGCTGCCTTCCGCACGAGGCGCTGAAAGTCGTGGCGGAATCGACCGGCCGCTCCATGGTGGACATTTTCGCGGTGGCCACCTTTTATAGGTCTTTCAGTCTGAAGCCGAGGGGCAGACACCTCGTATCGGTATGCCTCGGAACCGCATGCCACGTGCGCCGGGCTCCGCTGATGGTCCAGGAGTTCGAGAGACAGCTTGCCATAGCGCGTGGCCAGACGACATCGGATAGAGAGTTCACGCTCGAAACCGTGAACTGCCTGGGCGCCTGCGCAATCGGTCCCATAGTCGTCGTGGACGGTCATTACTTCTCGCAGGTGGACGTGGGCCACGTTAGCAAGATACTGAAGAAAGTGCGCGAGGGGCTCGACAAGGTCGAGGTGAAGGGCGACGAACGCATCTTCCCGGTGGAAGTGAGCTGTACGAGATGCAATCACACCTTCATGGACTCCACGCACCCCATTGACGGAAAGCCGTCCATACGCGTGACGATAGCGTTCGGCAGCGAGCACGGGTGGCTGCGTCTCTCGAGTCTGTACGGAAGCTACAACGTAGAGTCCGAATACGAAGTGCCGCGGGAGACCGTTGTCAACTTCTTCTGTCCGCACTGTCACACGGAGCTCATCGGCGGCTGGGATTGCGCCGAGTGCGGCGCACCGATGGTTCCGATGATCGTGCGGAACGGCGGCGTGGTCCAGATCTGTTCCCGGAAAGGTTGCAGAGCTCACATGCTGGACCTGACCCGCCACGCTTAGCGGACCACGGTGCAGGTAGAGCTGGTACTTCTGAACGGTGGGCCCGGCTGAGTGGACCCACGACGTTGCCCCTGGATGAAGAGGGGAATGCGTAGATAGGGGGAGCAAAGACGCCATATGGAAAAACTCAAGTCGATCAAGGAGCTAAACGCGCTGCGCGAACGCCTGGCGGCCGCCCGCGAGCCGAAAATGCCGGTGATCATCCTCTCGGCGGGCACCTGCGGCCAGGCCAGCGGAGCAAACGACCTCATCAGGGTGACCAAACGGGAACTCATTGCCCGAAAGATGGCCGACAAGATCGGCCTTCGCATCACGGGCTGTCTCGGTTTCTGCGAGATGGACCCGTCGGTGCTGGTGCAGCCCTCCGATATTTTCTACCCCAAGGTCAATATAGAGGACATCCCACGCATCATCGATTCTGTGATGGACGGGACCGTGATCGAGGAGCTTCTCTACGCAGACCCGGCGACAGGCAAGCGTATCCGCAAGCAGAGCGACATCCCGTTCTTCAAGGAGCAAAACCGATCCATCATCGGGAGGAACGAAAGCGTCGATCCCATTCGCATTGACGACTACATCCAGGCCGGCGGTTACGCCGCGCTCGCGCGGGTGCTCGAAAAGGCCGATCGGAAATGGGTCGTCGACGAGATAAAGACCTCCGGCCTGCGCGGCAGGGGCGGCGCCGGATTCCCTACGGGCATGAAATGGGAACTCCTGGCAAAGCAAACCGACGGTAAAGGAAAGTACGTGGTGTGCAATGCTGATGAGGGCGACCCCGGCGCTTACATGGACCGCAGCGTGCTCGAAGGCAACCCCCACAGCATCATCGAGGGCATGGTCATCGGCGCGTACGGGACCAGAGCGACCGAAGGGATAGTGTACGTGCGTGCCGAGTACCCGCTCGCCATAAAGCACCTCATCATCGCGCTCGAGCAGGCTCGGGACCACGGCCTCCTCGGTCAGGACATACTCGGTTCCGGCTTTTCCCTTGACATACGGATAGTGAGGGGAGCCGGGGCGTTCGTGTGCGGCGAAGAGACCGCCATGATACGGTCGATCGAGGGGATGGCAGGGGAACCCCGGCAGAGACCGCCGTTTCCCGTTCAGCGCGGCATCTACGGCAAGCCCACCGCCATCAACAACGTGGAGACGTGGGCCAACGTCCCCCTGATTATCCGCGAAGGAGCCGCCGGATACGCGAAGGTCGGCACCAAAGGAAACGCCGGCACGAAGATATTCAGTCTGGTCGGCAAGATAAGAAACACGGGTCTCGTCGAAGTGCCCATGGGCACGCCGATAGACAAGATCATTTACGAAATAGGCGGAGGTCACGCCGCGGGCAAGAAGATAAAGGCCGTGCAGACCGGCGGGCCCTCGGGCGGGTGCATTCCTGCGAGCCTCTTCAACCTGCCCATAGACTACGACAGTCTCACGAAGGCCGGCTCGATCATGGGCTCCGGCGGCATGATCGTCATGGACGAGAACACGTGCATGGTGGACATAGCCAAGTACTTCATGAACTTCCTCAAGGACGAGTCCTGCGGCAAGTGCTACACGTGCCGCAAGGGCACCCAGCGCATGTACGAGATCTTGGATGACGTCACAAAGGGAGAAGGAACTCTCCAGAGCCTCGAGCTCCTCGAGGAGCTGGCGAACGCGGTGAGGGACACGACGATGTGCGGCTTGGGGCAGACGGCGCCCAACCCGGTGCTCTCGACGCTTCGTTATTTCAAGGACGAGTACGAAGAGCACATCAAGAACAAGCGTTGTCCGGCCGGGGTCTGCAAGCCGCTGATCACCTATTCGATAAACGACAAGTGCACCGGCTGCATGGTGTGCCTGAGGAACTGTCCCGAGGACGCCATAACCGGGGCGAAGCAGAAGCAACACGTCGTCGACATGGCGAAGTGCATAAAGTGCGGCGCCTGCAAGAGCGTCTGCAAGTTCGACGCGGTGGACGTGAAGTAGAAGCGGGCCGCGCATTCGCCGGTCCAGGGACCCAGAATCAGGAAGGGACGCGATGATCAAACTTTACATCAATGACCTCGAGGTTCAGGTCGAGGAGGGAACGACGATACTCGAGGCGGCCCAGTTCCTCGGATTTCCCATCCCGACTCTCTGCTACATGGAGGGGCTCTCGCCCTACGGCGCGTGCCGCCTCTGCGTGGTGGAGATCGGAGAGGGCCCGAGGGCGAAGCTGGTCTCCGCCTGCACGTACCCGGTCGAAGAAGGACTCAGGGTGCGTACGGCTTCGTCGCGCGTCGTCAAGGCGCGCAAGATGGTGCTCGAGCTTCTTCTCGCCTCGTGCCCGCAGTCCAAGATCGTTCAGGACCTCGCTTCCGCCCACGACGTGCGGCAGCAGAGGTTCAAGCAGGAGTTCGAGGACTGCATATACTGCGGCCTGTGCACGCGCATGTGCGAGGAGCAGATGATGGCCAAGGCCATCGGCTTCCGCGGCCGCGGAGAGAAGCGCAGCATAGGCACCCCGTTTGACGTCAAGTCGGACGAGTGCCGTTTGTGCGGGGGTTGCATGTACGTGTGCCCGGCGTGCCAGTTGAGATGCACGTACGCCGACCCGGAGAAAGCAATATGCGGCGGCTGCGCGAACCTGAGCCCGCCGTGTGTCGAGAAAGAACAGTTCGACGACATGATGTGTTACATGGACCCGTGTGTGGCATGTGAGCTCGAGAAGGACCAGGAAAAGAAGCACTCCAAGGCGAAGTAGTGCGGGGAGAATAAAGGAGGACCAAAAATGTCGCTCTCTAGAATCAACGCCTCGGCCGCAACGCTCACGAAGAACAGAACTGAGGACTCCATAGTCCCGGCCTCCGGCATGTGCGTGACTTGCGTGGACGGCTGTATCGGGATGTGTGAAATCGGCAAGTCCGCCTACAGAGGCCACGAGGTCATATACCCGCAGCCATTCGGCATCATCACTACCGCCGGCGAGAAAGTCTACCCGATCGACTACGGCCACTTCAACATCATGGGCACTGCCGTCGGCGCGCACGGCATCCCTGCGGACCCCGACAAGGCCATATTCCCGGCAGTGAACATCGAGGTCAAGTTCGGGCACGACAAGGGCATCAAGTTCCGCTATCCGTGGATCATCCCCGGCATCGGCTCCACCAACGTCGCGAAGAACAACTGGGAGGGTCTCGCAATCGGCTCAGCGCTTGCCGGCACCGGTCTAACCATCGGTGAGAACGTGGTGGGCATGGACCCGGAGGCCACCATAAAGAACGGCAAGGTGACGGACACGGTCGATCTGAAGAACCGTGTCAAGCTTTACATGGACAACCAGCGCGACGGATACGGCGCCATAATCGTCCAGGCCAACGTCGAAGACACTCGTCTCGGCGTGCAGGAATACGCCATCGAGAAGCTGGGCGTCAAGGTGGTCGAGCTCAAGTGGGGCCAGGGCGCGAAGGACATCGGCGGCGAGGTAAAGGTAACGGACCTCAAGAAAGCTCAGTTGCTCTACGAGCGCGGCTACGTGGTTCTGCCGAATCCGACGGACCCGGAAGAGATCAAGGCGTTCCAGCGCGGCGCGTTCAAGGAGTTCGAGAGGCACTCGCGCGTCGGCATGGTGAGCGAGGAGTCCTTCGGCCAGAGAGTCGAGGAACTGAGAGAGGCCGGCGCCAAGTACGTGTTCCTGAAGACCGGCGCTTACAGGCCCGTCGACCTCGCGAGGGCAATCGCGTACGCGTCCAAGTTCAAAATCGACCTTCTCACTGTCGACGCGGCGGGCGGCGGCACCGGAATGAGCCCGTGGCGGATGATGAACGAATGGGGCATCCCGCCTGTCGAGCTCCACTCGCTGCTCTACTTCTACGCGAAGAAACTGGCCGACAAGGGCAAGCACGTTCCGACGCTCGCGGTCGCAGGCGGCTGCACCTTCGAGGACCAGATATTCAAGGGCATCGCCCTCGGCGCTCCTTTCGTCAAGCTCGTCGGCATGGCGCGCTCTCCGATCGCTGCCGCGATGGTGGGCAAGACCATCGGCCGCGCTATCGACGAAGGCCGCGTCCCGGTCTACGTGGCGCGCTTCGGCAACACCAAGGACGAGATATTCGTGACTGCGAGCCATCTCCGGAAAGAGCTCGGCGACGCGGCGTTCGAGAAGATCCCGGCCGGCGCCCTGGGCCTCTACACCTACTACGAGAGACTCGCGCAGGGCTTGAAGCAGCTCATGGCCGGAAGCAGGAAGTTCTCGATCGACCACATAACCCGCGACGACATCGCATCCCTCACCAAGGAAACTGCCGACATCAGCGGCATCCCGTACGTGATGGACGTCGACAAGGCGGAGGTGGAGAAGATACTGAGCTTCTAGGCTGGTATTCACGGAAGGGGGGAAGGAATGAAGACATACAACGTGCCGGAAATAGCCAAGGACGTTTTCTGGGTCGGAATCAAGGACTGGAATAGGAGACTTTTTGACTCCCTGATACCTCTGCCTCAGGGCACGACGTACAACTCTTACCTTGTAAGAGGCAAAGACAAGATCGCCCTCATAGACACTGTGAACCCGGGATTCGAAGCGGAGTTTGGTGCCAAAGTGGGCCAGCTCACCGACCTTGCCACCCTTGACTACCTGATCATGAACCACGCCGAACCGGACCACGCCGGCTCCATCCCCTTCGTGATGGAGATAGCCAAGAAGGCAGTCCTCGTGACGTCGGAAAAAGGCGCCAAGATGGCGCAGATTTACTTCCGCGTCCCGGAATCCAGAATAAAGAAGGTGAAGGAGGGCGACCGCATAGAGCTCGGGGGCAAGACGCTCGAGTTCGTGGACGCACCGTGGCTCCATTGGCCCGAGACCATGTTCACGTATTTGGTCGAGGACAAGGTGCTCTTTTCGTGCGACTTCTACGGCACACACACGGCTTTCGGCACGTACGACGACGAAGTCCCCGAGGCGGTGG
>Ga0315295_10004483_pt1 | contig 11915 bp, 10 predicted proteins | sample YL17G14_0_MG_FD_204453 | JGI IMG/M metagenome (GOLD analysis project Ga0315295, IMG submission 204453) | Sediment microbial communities from Yellowstone Lake, YNP, Wyoming, USA - YL17G14_0 | ecosystem: Environmental > Aquatic > Freshwater > Lake > Sediment | place: USA: Wyoming | collected... | reverse complement strand
CTGCCCTCCTCTTCGAGGACGAAGCTTCTTTCCGGCAGGACCCCACCCTCTACCAAACATGGGCCAGAGTAGGATGCCAACCCGAAATTCCCACCACCGGGCAGAGGAAGTCTTTAAAAGTCTTTGGTACGATCGAGCTCTATTCGGCCCGTTTTCTTTACCATTTTCAACAAGTCTTCAATGCTTCGACCTATATCGTCTACCTGGAGAGGCTGGTTCGAAGCTACTTTCCTCGCAAAATCTATCTCATCCAGGACAACGCCTCCTATCACAAGGACGGGGAGGTTTGGGATTGGTTTTCTGGACATCGCAGAAACATCGAGGTTTACAATCTCCCGACCTACTCGCCAGAACTCAATGCGTTAGAAAGAATTTGGCATTATACGCGGGTGGATGCCACGCACAATCGTTACTTCACGACTCTCGAGGAACTATATTCATCCTTAACTTCAGCTTTCCGGAGTATCCAGAAAGCTCCGTTTCAGGTCCAAGGCCTCTTGCATCCTTTTCAATGATATCTAATGTCGCCTTATTTATGCAATGCTATATAGAACCGCCGTACATAGCACCATAATATATTCCAGCAAGCATGATTAGAACTCTCACCCGGGATAATTTAAACATGATCGGCAATAACACAGCGATGGTTGCAGACGGGCCAATGCCAGGCAACACTACGACCAAAGGTTAATCCGCAACCCAATGCCGTACACAACAATCCAGACAACAAGATTTACCATCACCAAAGAAAGAATAGCAATATCGAGGGGTTAGGTGGTAAAGCGATCACACCCCAGGTGGTGCGCCCTTTGATCCTCGTTCTTGGTTCTTGAATGGTATTTGCTTTACTCATTCAACCCCTTGGTCTTGAATTGACAACACTGTTACCCGTCGTTATCAGTTGCCTCGGTCTCTGGGGATTCTGTATCACAGGGAGCGGAAGACAATAATAAGTTCCGGAAAGGCGAGGATACCCCCCAGAATAGGGGGGATATCCGGGCTCCATGTCCATTGCATTCCCCATTCGGTAACCCCAGTCAAGAGCATGGCAAAAAACAGCGAAAAAGGGAAAAACCATGCCCGCATAGGGATCTTTACAATTAGAGATTTCAATTTGTTGACTCCTCGCCATGGAAGGCGTTGAGTTTTACAGCAAAGGGAGACCATAGATTTTGCGGTTTCTTTGAAAAGCCTCCCTTTCCCCATCTTGTGGCTTGGCATAATAAATTCTTCTGTTTACAGTGACGCCACATTTCTGCTGGAGATCTGCCAACATTTCCAATGTCTTAAGAGAGCACACGTTGGAGTCAAGAAAGGGAATCCCCAATAAATCAGGGGGTAATTCCCTTTTCTCTCTCGCGAAGAAGGCAGATACAATAGTGCAACCTAAGATAATTAGGTCTGCACCATCACATACCATCTGTTGAACAATTTCGATCACTCGCTTTCGATTTCTCTCCGGATCCCGCTCGACTTCCTCAATGCCCATCTCTATCGCTCTAGACCAACACACTCTACATCGAGCTTGTCTTTCTTAAAAAGGTCATAGGTATTCACTCTTGCCAGTTCGGTATCGGTGATAAAACCAAATCTCTATCCTAACTGCCGTGCCAAATGGATCGCCGGAACCAGCCCGCCGACCACGGGTATATCCACGACCTCTTGGGCTTCCTTGACCCCCGGATCAAAGCTACAGCCGATGTATACCCCGTGATAGTCTTGTTTTTCAGCTCGGATGACGTGTTCCACAATGTCCGGGACAGCCAATGACTTGAAATACATGTAGCGGAAAAACGTCGGCCCTTTTTCCAAATGATCCACAACCAGTTCAGTGTCGGATCGCTTTGCTTTCCCCAAAACGTCCCGTACGGCATCATCAAAAGCACCTGTTCCAAATGGGTTTAAAGCAAGAAGCTTCATTTCCGACTTCCTATTTCTCTCTTTTCCCAAGATACTTGTCTACCAATTTACGATAAAGAGTAACCATTTCCCGAGCCCTTGCATCAACCTCGGAGGGTTTAAATTGCTTGCAGTCAAAACCTAACATCTCCTTCATGATCGGTGGTACGTAGTCAGAAAAGACAACCGTACCATCGTCCTCGATCATTGCTACCCCATCATACCACTGGGCTTTCTCATTAATCTTAATGGCTTCTTCCAAACTCAACTCCTCGGGCAACACTACCTCAGCGCCCTTTGCGCTAAGACGAATCGGATAGCCACCAGGTAGACCGTTAGGTCCTGGAGAATGGGTTACGATACCTGTATCGAAGATTAGGGCCATGAGGTTCCTGATAGCTGAAGAGGCCGAAACGGTAGTGAACTCAATTCCAGGTGGATAAAGCCTGACCGCATCGTACATCAATCGGTCCGTGTCAAACTGTTTTGTAATGTTTTTGTCTCTCAACATAACTTTTAGGTAGTAAGGTGCGCCTTTCCTGTATCCTGCCTCTCTGGGATATACCCAATGCTGGTGATGGCAAACCAAATAGATGCTTATATCCCTTCTCGGCACTTTTAACTCATTCGCCACAAGTGTCTGTACTGCAGGCGCAATCTTGTCCACATTGCCTATTCCAATGGTGGGCGCCATGCCCAATTTTGCCAGCACCGGGTTTGTCAAATCCGCAAGTGAAGTATTAATATAGTGGGTCCTCACTCCAGACTGCTTGATGGCTTGGGCCAGTTTATAGGCCAGATTGAGCTGAACGGGTAACCAGGCTCCAAGTGATGCGGAACTGATTTTACTGTAAACATCATGAGGCAGTTGCCTGATGAGATGCCACGTGTGCATAACTGAACAGTTAATGACTACACTCGGTGCAAGTTCTTTGATCAATTGTGCTGTTTCACTGATATTGTTTAGATCTACCTTTCTGTAAGAAAAGTGTGGATGAAGATCACAAAGAGCTGCTCCAATTATTGCATTATTCATTTTTAGCCTGGCTCTCTCCTCATCAACATCCCCAAGGATCAACTCAATGGGCCTGGGATCCCGCGCCAAGAACTCCACAATGTGACCACCTACATCCCCAATACCAACCATCAACACCTTTTCCATTTCAACCCTCTCCTTTCTTCTAGTGGTTTCTAAATTACGCCCTGATGTTTCACATTGAGGGAGTACCAAGCATCCCTTTAGTATATAAATCGAGAATGCGTTAAGAATATACCATTCGACATTAGAATGATAAGTTCTTCAGCAAAATCGGCCAGGGGCTTATCCATTTTCTCTTAACATTAATTTCAGTTTTTCAGCAGTTTGGTCCTTTCATCAATCTGAGGATACAGGAACATGCTTGACTTGACGGGATGCCCCCAATCCACAGAGATAGATCGCGCACAGGTAAGCTTTAACAGACAAAATACACTGATTTCAGCATTATTTAATAAAGTAATCTGAGCCTCCTTCCAGAGGGCTGCTTGCTTTAGGGGGTCGATTTCAAATCTTGCTTTTTCGATCAAAGTGTCAATAAGATTTCCATGGGTAAAGTTTGTATCGGGCGATTTGCCAACCGCAACCGCTGAATCGGAGTGGAAGAAACGAGTCAACCAGATATCTGGATTCGGCCTCCAAACACTGTACATGACAAAAGGATTTGCGTCTTGCCTGATCAAGCTATGGTATGCCGCATGATCAACCATGTTGATTTTGACATTGACCCCGATCTTCTTCAGTTGGGATTGTATCACCTGCATGGGTTTAATATAGTAGTCTCGCTCAGACATATTTGTTTCAATGTTGAAGCCTTTCGGGAAGCCTGCCCTGGAGAGCAGTTCTTTGGCCTTGTCGATATTTGTCTCGATCCCCCAAGAGATCCCTGCCCTTTGAACCTCGTCTTTACTTAAACCTCCAGTCATGAATCCGACAGGTATAGGGGAGTAAGTTGGTGTCGCTATCCTCTCTCCGAAAAGGGCAACGATCTCTTTTCTCGAGAGCGCATAGCAGATTGCCTTCCTGACATCCAACAAGTTGAGAGGAGATTTCTTTGTATTCAAGTAAAGAATATTGTTTTCCCCAGGCCCAAAGATGTCCACTTTTATCTTTGGCATTCCTTCCATCTTTTTCACCCAATCCTCATCGGTTGGCCCTACCATTGCCTGCAATTCTCCTTTCATAAGTGCCATTTCTGCAGACGACAAATCAGCCATCAAGACTCCATGGAACTCTTTCAGAATTGGTTTTCCTCGGAAATATTTGGAATGTCCCGTAAGAATGACTCTTTCTCTTGGTAAATATTTTTCTAACGCGAAAGGACCTGTACCTATCGGGTTTGACTTGAACTTTTCATCTCCAATTGCTTCTATTGCTTTTTTAGGAACAATGTGGCCACCCGCATAGCTGGCAAACCTTGGGAGCAAGAGTGTCGGTGAGAGAGGTTGATCTAAGATTACCTTCACGGTATATGCATCAGGAGCTTCAAGGTGAATCCATGCAGGATAATCTCCGGCCCATGCAGAACGTGCAGGATCAGCCGCCTTTTTGAATGAATATACGATGTCTTCTGATGTGATTTCATATCCTTCAGGATACCCTGGAAAAGGATGGGTAATTACGCCCTTTCGAATGTTGAATGTCCAAATTTGCTTTCCAGCTACGATCTCCGGTTTCGGTATGTTTATAGCTATATCCGGTTCCAATTCTGGATAGAGACCTGGTTTATACCGCAGTAAACCATTGAATACCATATCAACCAGAAGTCGGTCTCCTGTTGCTGAGGCATAATGAGGATCAAGTATTTTAATATCTGCAGCTAAGAGAGACATACTAAGCACTTGAGCAGCTGCAAGATTATCTGCGGCTCGGGTGTGCGATACTATGAATAATTGAAAGCTCAAGAGTCCTATTGCCAAGAGTACCATTGACCACCCTTTTTTAGTCTTCATCTTTAACCTCCTTTCATCAAGTTCCAATTATTTAGCATATTCTATCATTTAACCTTCCTCTCACCTTAGCCTACCTCACCCAAAGACATCAGATATAGAGTGATGTGACCATCTTGTTTCACCTCCTTTCGATATGCTTCTTTCTAACCCTTCAACCTAAGACAAATCCATATTTCAGTGGATCAAGAGGGTCCACAACAAATTGATGAATTCCAGTAATGAAGGCACTGCCTGTTATTTCTGGTATGATCCCAGGATATTTACCAACTTTTGTTTCCCCGGTTATTCTACCCTGGAATAGTGTCCCAATAACACTCTCATGAACGAATTTGTCTCCAAGACGGAGTTCCCCCTTCGAGTAAAGATTGGCCATGCGAGCACAAGTTCCTGTGCCGCATGGAGAACGGTCTACCATCCCGGGAGGGCAAATAGTGATATTCCTCATGTTCGCCTGGGGATTCAAGGGAGGGGCGAAAAACTGGACGTGTGTAGCGTGATTAATGAAAGGCTTCTCGGGATGAACGACGCGGCATCTTTCATTGATAAATTGCTTGATAAGAGCTGCTTTTTCTATAAAGATAGAGGTATTTTCTGGACGTATTTCGACTCCTATATCCATTGAATTGACAAGTATGTTAAAGTTTCCACCAAATGCGATGTCAACCGTAAGTGGTTTCATTCCAGGTACGTGGATATCCACATTACTTTTATATGCAAATGCTGGCACATTAACAAACGATACCGATTCCACTTTACCGTCCCTCACCGCGGCTTTCGTGTGAACAAGACCTGCGGGAGTTTCTAAAACGACCTCAGTCACCGGTTCAAGAGGTTTAATCACCCCAGTTTCCAGGATTGTAGTGATAACTCCTATGGTTGAGTGTCCGCAACTTGGCATACAACCACCGCCAATGAATATAACCGCGACTTGCGCTTCCTTTCTTGTGGGGGAAGTGAGGATCGCTCCGCGCATCGCCCTATGCCCGCGAGGTTCGTCTATTAGTATTCCTATGGAGTCCCCCATAAGATCTGCAACATACTGTCTTTTTTCTTCGAGGCTACTGCCTGGAATGGTAGGGATACCGGCGACAACCATACGAGTTGGCATACCTGCCGTGTGAGAATCAATCGTAGTAATGCAATTGACAAGGTTCATGATTCGGATTCCTTTCAGTGTCCATATTCTTTCTGAGTAACCCAACAAAGGGGCGACCTACTCCATCCATACGTCGTTCAACTTGTGTCCGTGTTGGAATGGATCGCTGGGGTCAATCCCATACTGCATAAAACCAGTAATCCAAGCCTGCCCTGCAATGCTTGGAATGATCCCCTTCACGTTACCTATTTGACACGTGTCAACAATTCTACAGATAAATTTTGTCCCAGTAATCGAGACGCTCTCAAAAATTTCATCCACTTTGATCTGGCCTTTAGCTTTCATAACCGCGAGTCTGGCTGCCGACCCTGTCCCGCAAGGGGATCGGTCCAATCGCCCAAGATTACACATTGTTCCGTTCTTGGCTACCACGCGGTGGCCATAACGCTCCAAGGGGCCAGCAAAGACGACATCGGATACCCCATTGATTTGTGGATTCTCAGGATGAACTGAAACGAATTGCTCATTGCACGCTGTTCGGATTTTTTGTCCAAGAAGAACCATATCGTGTGCTTCATCTGGTGATACTTTGAATCCAAGAGACGTCGCATCAGTGATAGCAAATATGATACCCCCATATGCAATATCAAGTTTTATTGCACCTATCGATTCTACTTCAGCGGTTTTGTCCGCATACATGAGGAAACTTGGAACATTTCTAAATTCGACTTGCGTCACTTTTCCGTCGTTGCAGAGGCATTTAACTTCAATCAATCCCGCAGGACTCTCCATGGTGAATTCTGTTATTGGCTCCTGCATTGGCAGAATTCCGGTTTCCAACACTACCGTCGCGACACAAACAGCGTTTGATCCAGACATAGGTGGATATTTTCCCACTTCCGCAATAACGAAACCGATGTCAGCTTTCGGGTGCTTCGATGGCAGAAGGTAGTTTACCGCATGGTAGGGTGCGCCTCTTGGTTCTAACAATAACACTCGCCTGATCAGGTCGAGATTTTGTTCCATATACTGTTTCTTGTCCCACATCGTTTCACCTGGCACATCGACGATACCACCAACAACTACATTTCCAACCTCTCCCTCTGCGTGAGCGCCGATTACACTAAGTGTTTTCTTCCAACGCATCTCATACCTCCACTTTCAATAAGCTAAACCAAAATGCTGTATGTTAATTGAATTTCGTTTAAATATAGACGAGATTTTTAATCTCGCATAAGGATTCCCTCTGACATTGAAACCCAAAAAGAGAACACCCCTTTTCCTGTGCGACCATACTCTCCCTTCACACTTTTAAAAGGGGCTTTAATTGTTTAACAGCGAGGTTAGGCCCTTTTCACTAGCCTCCCGGACGATGGTTTCGAAAGCAACCGTACCAATGGGTTTTCTGATTCCTAGGTGCCCTAAATCAGCGATAGCATTATCCCTTTTCCTTTCTGTTTTGCCATTTTGTAGATTTTTCCTGCGACAGCAATATCTTCAGTGCCAACCCCCATAGGTACATAGATAATGAACTCATCTCTATTTTCCCTACCCTTCTTTTTTCCTACTGCTATCTGACCAATTTCGCAGTAAATATCTTTCTCCTTCAGGCATCCCTCTATAAAGAAAGGATACAACGCGCCTTGGTGCATACAGCCGTCGATTGTGTCTACTACGATTTTGTCAGCCTTATCCAACACTTCCGGCTTCAGTTCGGACTTGGCCGTAATGGAAATGAGTAGCATTCCTTTCTTGCACCATCTTCCTTCAAAAAAGGGAGATGGGGTAAGGGACGCCGTGGCTATAACAACGATGTCAGATTCCGCAACAGCTTCTTCATATGATTTGCAGATATGAATTTTGATGCTAGGGAGTTGCTTCGCCATTTCTGATTTATATGTAGCTGCTGCATTCTCGTCTATATCGTATATCTTACATTCCTTCAGATCGAATGTTTCAGCTAATGCCAGCAATTGGTAACGTCCCTGAAAGGAGGCACCGATTATTCCGAGCACATGGCTCTCCCTATTAGCCAGATACAAGGCCCCTACTGCAGTTGCTGCCCCTGTTCTATAAGCTGTAATCAAAGATGCCTCCATCAAAGAGACAGGAATCCCAGTCCTAGGATCATTGAGAATTACAATCGCCGAAGAACTATTTAGTCCGTGTCGTTTCGGGTTATCAGGAAAAGTACTGATCCATTTAACCCCAGCTGATGGCCCTCCTTCAAGATCTACATATGCCGGCATAGCAACGAAATGTCCGTTGATTGTAGGTTCAAGAGCTAACAATGATTTAACTGGATTCGGTAGCACAACTAACCCCTTCCCGTGACCTTCAAAGACCTTTTCTATTTCCGAAATCATCTGCCTCATGTTTAGGAAATCTATAATTTCACGTTGCCCCAAAAATAATACTTCCAGTTTTCCCAATTAATCGCTCCTTTCTCACAAAGCATACTAACGTTGATGACCGTCAGGGCAATAAAGAATAATTTTCTATAATTCAGATATCTATACTTTTGCTCTAAACCAAAGCCTAAATATGCATATAGTTTACGTGAGATAAAGGCCGATATCGATCTCTTTTACCTCTTTGATTAGCCTTTGGCAGATATTTAATGCTTTGAAGTCTCACGGGGAGTCATAGCTTTTACCTGCCAAGTAGTTGTTGTTCCACTTGATTGAAATGTCGGGAATACGCATTCCTTATCTTCTTCTCGTCTCGGTCTTTTAGACCTTCATAAATCGCCTCGTGAACTTCAATTGCTTCCTTAACGTATTTCTCTTCCGTCAAGTAATGCTTCCTTAACTCCACCCCGAAGTCGCTCTTCGTGAAGAGATCTAGTAAAGACTTAACGTACTTAATCAGAGGGCCATTTCTTGTCGTTTCAACGATAGCAAAATGGAACTTCTTGTTTTCGTTGTGCCATCTGCGGGAATCTTTTTTACTCGCTGTCTTTTTCATATTTTGCAGCGCATCTAATATTTTCGATAAGTTCTCTTCTTTCATCATCTCTAATGCAAATTCGGCAACTGCCGGTTCAACAACCCTTCGAGCTTCCAATGTCTCAAAAGTATTTGCACCATGTTGGAATATTTCTGCTACCGTAAAACTTTCCTTTTTGCTATCTTTCCTCCAGTTCTCAGATGCGATAAACGTACCATCGCCTTTTCTTGTCTCAATAACCCCTACCAAACGTAGAGCATTAAGAGCCTCACGAATCGAAGACCTACTCACCCCTATCTGGTCACAGAGATCCATTTCAGAGGGTAACTTGTCGCCAACCCTATATTCCCCGGCTTCAATTGCCTCCAGGATTTGGGCTACAACATATTCTTGTTTGTTATTATTGTCTAATCTCTTAAATACCATCTTGGACTCAGGATGTAAGATGCCTGGCATCTTACATCCTGAGTTTCGATCTGTCAAGAAAAAAGTTTTTCATTGTGCTAAGAGAGTAGAAATGCGCCCCTCTCTTTGCTGCCTCCCAGCGAAACCTCCGCCGTGACCAAGGTTCTTTGACCCAATCAACTCATCGGGGTTGCGGGAGGCATGGAATACAATGTCCTCAGGGGTCTCACACCCAGGAAGAAGTAAGCTCTTCTGGATTGGGGGCTGGTCAACACTAGATGATTATGTTAAAATACAACGAAGGAGTGAAAAAGCTTTAAACAAATTTCTAACAGGGGAAAAATTAACCATCAAGGCAATTTGTAAGTTAGAAGTATCAAAAGTATCATTAGTCAGATTTGGTTTTACGGTTTTCATTTATGGTGAAGGCCAGTAGGAATGAAAATAGAGTGTACAAGTTTGATATTGGAAGGGTTAATGATATTTTTAAAAGAGGTAACTCAATGGAAAAAGAAAAAATTATTAAAACAACTCAAGAACTAATTAGGATTCGTACCGAGAATCCACCTGGAAATGAAGAAGCTTGTGCTGACTACGTAGAACAATTTTTTAAGAACGCTGGCATCAAAACCCTCAGAATGAAAGTTGAAGAAAAAAGGCCAAATATCATTGCTAAATTAAAAGGGAATTTCAACAAACCTCTTGTTTTTCTAGCACATATGGACACAGTTGAAGTCGGAGAAGATTGGAATGTCGGTCCATTTTCAGGGGAAATAAGGGAAGGAAAGCTTTATGGCAGAGGAGCAGCAGACATGAAAGGAGGTCTTGCTGTGGGGATGAATGTAATAGCCGAAATCTCAAAAATGAACTTGCAACTCAAAAGGGATTTACTGTTTTTCGCTTACGTTGACGAAGAAGAACCTTCAGCGAAAGGAATAGATGCTTTAATTAAGGAAGGAATGATACCCGAAAATGCCTTCATTCTAATATTAGAGCCAACCAATCTAAAGCTTGCGATAGCGGCGAAAGGAGTTGGGTGGTATGAAGTTATTGTTAAGGGCAAAAGTGCACATGCTGCAACTCCATGGGAAGGGGCAAATTCGATTATGGCGATGAGTTTGATGCTTGTTAAATTAAAAGACAGGGTAGACAGACTAAAATACGATCATCCACTTTTAGGCAGGCCCCAGTTTACAGTAGGTAAAATAATTGGTGGACTAAAAGGAAAGGTTAATATGGTTCCTTCGTCATGTAAGGCAGAAATTGATCTGAGATTTGTGCCTCCTTTAAGTTGTGATGATGTAACGGAAATGATCGACATTTGCATAAAGGAAGCATGCAAAACCATACCTGGTACTAGTGGGTCAATGAGGAATTTGAGTTTTCCCAAACCTCCATTTTTCTCAGAGGCGGATTCGATATTAGTTAAGTCGATCGAGATGTCATACCAAGAGGTTACGGGGAAACATTTAGAAAAATTTGGTATGCTTGGATATACTGACGCAAGTGTTGTTGGAGCTAAGCAAAATAATAAAAATTGTTACGTTTTTGGACCAGGAAATATAGCGCAAGGCCATGCTGTAGATGAATTTGTTCCCATAGATGAGATTTACGATTGTTACCAGATTCTTCTCTCTGCAGCTGTCGATTTGCTGACCAGAGGAGATGATTAATATGTATATGCAAATTCATCGGATTTCGTTCACTTGTTGAAAGGTGATATCTCACTCATCATAACCTTACAAAATTCAAAACCTGCATTCAACTAAGTGCAGCACTCGGCATCGAAGACTTCTGTCGGGGTTTGGAATCCGAGACATTTTCTGGGACGATTATTAAGCCAGGATTCGATCTTTGACCAATGATCTTGTGACATCTTAGGCAAGTTGGTCTTCTTTGGCAAGAAGCCCGTGACAAGACTGATAGTATTCTCAACCGTGCGGCGCCCGTAACTGTGGAATGGTTCAAAAAATTAGGAGCATGTCCCAACAATTTTGTTGGGGTACAGATGCTCTGCATTTTCAGACCCGGTACCGTAAGTGATTGTGCGCCTAAGGTTTCTAGGGTAACGGCTGAGTCTTCGAGTCAAAGCAACACCAATGGCTAGGGACCTCTTGGTTTTGAGTTTCGCCAGCTTTGCATGTGGATGAGGTTCTGCAATGGATTCTTCACCTTCGCAGACAAATTCTTCTGGATCTAGAATACGCTTTTCAAACCGATCCTAAATATTTCTCCCTCAACATCATGAGGATGATCACACTTATGGATCATACGGTGGCAATTAGAACAAAGGACTATGAAGTCTTTATCTGGGTCAAGAAGCAGTTTCCTACCCTTGAGCTCTGATACCGGTGACCTGCCCCCCGAAAATCGGTCCAGGGGATGAGTTAGAATAGGGCTGAGAATAAGTAAGGGGAGGTAGGGATGAAGAAGAAGGGATCTACTGCAGGCTGTTAGCGGTAGTAGAAAGGATACCAGAATTAGTAGAGGTGGTTCTTTAGTGGAGATGGTGAAGTAGCCCACGTTATTTTTCCCTACCTTGTTTAGCCCTGTTCATTTCCCAACCCCTTATCAAAGA
>Ga0315295_10004479_pt1 | contig 11926 bp, 11 predicted proteins | sample YL17G14_0_MG_FD_204453 | JGI IMG/M metagenome (GOLD analysis project Ga0315295, IMG submission 204453) | Sediment microbial communities from Yellowstone Lake, YNP, Wyoming, USA - YL17G14_0 | ecosystem: Environmental > Aquatic > Freshwater > Lake > Sediment | place: USA: Wyoming | collected... | reverse complement strand
GTTATAGGGAACGTTGTGTCCCAGGCAGCAATATAATTAACAGCCCCCAGGAAAGAGTGCAAAAAAGGAGGAATCGGGTCGAATGTGCTCAAAGAAGACAGCCGCCGGAGCAAGATGAGTACGGTTCCGGCAAGGATAGCGAAAGGCCGCGGGGATGGATTCGGATTATCTATGCCAGAGCTAGCGCGGCACGTTGCTGTGACCGCGTCCGGCATCGCCAAGGCGGTTGCATGTTTGGAAGAAGAGGGATGATTGTAACAGAGTCTAGAAGGGCAGCTAGGACACAACGTCCCTCGGTTTATTAGAGAAAAGCTAGGCCTCGCAATGTTTAAAAGTCTAGCTTTTCTGCGGATTATCGATGAACCGTCTATTTCTTCGCGTAGTTAGTTGCCCCGTACCAGTCGACAAGGACAACAGGCGTGCTGCCTACCACCCAAGCGTCGTGTCCGGCCGGCAGGAATGTAACATCACCGGGACCGCTATCATATTCCTTACCATCAGACATGACTATATGCAACTGACCAGAGACTTGGTATTGAAAATGTGGAGCCTCACACCACTCCGTCTTGGCAATCGGTTTCACATGTTTCGACCAACGCCAACCGGGTTCCAGGATTAGCCTCCCGACGACGCCACCGCCGATATTCAGAAGTTCAGCCTTACCCTTTTCGAAAGTCCTAACCTCATCTGGAGATTGGAATTTTTTATGCTCTGATTTAGTCATGGCCCGCCTCCTTTCTTCCCGGTTTCATACCGGGGTTCGAATTCAACAAAGCGCCAATGCGCATCCACCTGCCACCATTCAATTTGAGAAAGCTGAGAACTTATCAATTCCACCCCGCTTGAAATGAGCTCTACCAGAAGCCACCACATTTCGCAGGCGGAGTCCTTCAATCAAACCGTAAACTTCCCTATTTCGTCTAAGAAGTAGAGCTCCGGTTTCCCTACGACGCCGGCACGCTCCATCGTCTGGCGTAAATCCTCCGATTCTGCAAACTGATGCGCCTTGCCGAGATCTTCCCACTCAAAAAAAATCACCACCTCGTTTGGATCTTTTTCTCCGCGAAAAAGTCGCCCCCCTTTGCAGCCTGCTGCTTTCCGTTTGGCTGCGTGCTCATCGAACATAGATTTCCATTTTGGATAATCCTTGACTTTGTGTCGAATAAAAAGCTGTGCGATTATGGTTCCTCCTCTCTCTTCTCCAAAGCTAATTTGGAGAGGCTAAAATAAATCCTCTCAGGAACTCCTCCTCCTCTTTTCACCTCCTTTTCCTTTTATAGATGCATCAAAACAAAAAGGCCGAGCTTGCCAAAAATCATCCATCGGCAGCTCGGCCATCTTCCGCTTACTGATAAGATCCGTCGCTTTCCGTCCCCTTCTCACGGAGGGTTTAGCTTTTTCGGTGGAAAAAATTATCTTAATATTAGAAGTATGCGCGAAGTGATTTGCAAATAAAATAAGGTCAACTTGGTATTTCTTGAAGAAAAAGAATGTATTTTTAAGCCAATTTACATATGCGTATGGGGGACGTTGTGTCCCGGGTAGCAAACTAATTAACAGCCCCCCGGGAAAGAGTGCAAGAAAGGAGGAATAGGGTCGAATGTGCTTAAAGAAGACAGCCGCCGGAGCAAGAGGAGTACGGTTCCGGCAAGGATAGCGAAAGGCCGCGGGGATGGATTCGGATTATCTATGGCAGAGATAGCGCGACACGTTGGTGTGACCACGTCCGGCATCGCCAAGGCGGTTGCACGTTTGGAAGAAGAGGGATGATTGTAACAGAGTTTAGAAGGACAGCCAGGAAAAAACGTCCCCCAGTTCACATTTTTGAGCACCAATAAAGAACCCTTAGCCGCAATCTGCTGAACCCGCCGCAAAAACCGGGAGCAAAGACAAAAGCCAGGGTTTAAAGGCCCTGGCTTATATTCGATACCTGTAAGGCACTATTAGATATAATCCGGGCTGACGACATCACCTACAAAGTGTGGAGATTAGTCAACGCCAAGGGTTGATGATTTCCAATTGAAAGAGAGCATAACGATTTGTATAGTGCAAAATTTCCACTACGTCTCCTCCCTTCCCCATGGGTGACCCTGAACCCTGCTCGCCGGGGAAATCAAGGCCAACTCTTTTAAGTATAACTCGCCGATTTTCCCTCTTGGGATCATTACTTAATTAGTTATGCCTGGCCCCAAGCCCCATTTTTCCCGCTCCCTTAAACTGGGATGAAAGGAGATGCCGCATCAGCGTGGTTTTGCCCGCGCCGAGAAAAACCGCCACGAGAAGGATCTTCACCCCGATAGCCTTTTCCTTGAGATCACCCTGAAATAATATGGACAAAAAGCCCGCCCAGATCGCTCTGGGCGGGCCAGGGAAGAATCCTTCCAAAAATGGAATCTGGATTCGTGCAACATCGAACCACTCGGCCAAAAGGCCCGATGGATTTTAAACGTCCTGCATCTCGCCGGCCAACTTTTTCTTATCGATCTTACCGACACCGAGCATGGGAAGTTCGGAGCGGAAAACGAACTCCTTGGGAACCTTATAATTGGCTAACTTCTCCCGGCAATAATCCCGGAGTTCCGGCTCGGTCAAAGACATCCCTTGCTTCACGACGACAAAGGCTCTGCCTACTTCCTGGTAAACAGGGTCCTTCTTGGCCAGGACGCAGACCATCATCACTGCCGGGTGTTTTTCAATCACATTCTCCACTTCCCGCGGATACACATTAAACCCGCCGGAAATATACATTTCCTTGCTCCGGCCCCGCAGCGTAATGTACCCCCGCTTGTCCATGTGGGCGAGGTCGCCGGTATAGAGCCATCCTTCTTCGTCTACCGCTTCCCTCGTTGCTTCCGGATTATTGAAATACTCCTTCATGACCGTGGTGCCTTTGATGGCGACCTCCCCCACCTCTCCCAGGGGCACTTCCTGGTGATTCTTGTCCACGAGCCGGAGCTGAAACTCGGGATCGATTGCTCCGACCGTCGAGATTTGTGTCTCCAGGTCATCATCCGGGTTTGTGTACGTCACGAAGCCAACCACTTCGGTGAGGCCGTAGCCCGTAATCAGGGTTTTTCCCTGGGCGCCGAGTTTTTCCACCATTTCCCGGGGGGCTGTAGAACCTGCCCACAGGTATTCTCGAATGCTGGATATATCATAAGAAGAGTAATCGGGCAGGTTTAATTCCAAAATGTACATGGTCGGGATTTGGTGAAGAACCGTCACTTTATGCCTGGCTATTGTTTCCATAACGTCCCGGGGATCGAAATGATCCATGAGCACCAGCGTCGCCCCCGGAAGCAAAGCGCCGATGGCCACCTCGGTCGCTCCCGCAACATGGTTGACCGGGAAATGGAGCAGCCAGCGATCGCTCTTCTGAATAAAGAACCTTTTATCCTGGACAAGAATGTTGCGGATGATGTTCTTGTGGGTCAGCACCGCCCCTTTGGGCCGGCCGGTGGTCCCGGAAGTATAGACAATCAAAGCCCCGTCATCCTCTTCGACCGTCTCTTCCCTGGCTTTCAATTGGGCATCCAAATGGGGGCGGGGGTGGTTCATAAAACGGTCGAAATTTTCCATCTTAGGCGAACGGGTTTCTCCGATGACCAGGCATTTTTTTATACAATCAAACTCGTTAAGAAATTCTTCGAACATGGGCCGGTAGTCCCTTTTCTGAAAGACATCGACGGTGATCAAAACGCCAGGGGTTGAATTCGACAGGATATAGCGAACCTCGTCGGGCATATAGCGGACATTAATGCCCAGCCACATGGCCCCGACCATTCCGGCGGCCATATACGCATACATGAATTCTTCCCGCGCCGGTGTCACCATGGCGATCCGGTCTCCCCGCTTCACCCCCACCTCCAAAAACCCTTTGGCCAGGGCCTCGGTCTTGGCCATGGCTTCCCCGTAGGAAACTTCTCCTTTATCGGAAACCATGAATGGCCGATGGGGGTCTTCGGCGGCATGCTTAGCCAGATAATGCCAAAGAAGATTCAATTTTTCCGCACCCATCTGTTTTCCCCCTTTTGCATCTTTTCATCTCAAAGAGATCAAGTTAAGTGCCTAAAATGCCTAAAGTGAGCTAAAGTGCCTAAAGTTAAAAAAAAGAATTTCCTATACAATCGAGTTAAGAACGCGAAGCATGATATTGCTTGCAGAACCTGACCCCTTCCACCGCGTCATTTGCCCGGGCGTCGGCCCCAACTTTCTGGCACATCAGATCCGTAGTGACCGGGCCGCCGATGATTACGAAAGTCCTTTCCCGGAGGCCACTTTCTTTCAGGAGCTCGATGACTTTTTGCATGGACAACAAAGCCGGCGTTATGAGGGCCGACAGGGCCAGGATGGAACCCGGGGTCTCTTTTAACTTCTGGATAAATTTTTGCGGAGGAACATCGACCCCCAGATCATGGACCGTAAACCCGCTGGCCCTCATAAAAGCAATGACAATGTTTTTCCCCAGGTCGTGGATATCCCCCTGGGGCGTCCCGAAGACGACGACCCCGGCGATCTTCTGGCCGGCTCCCCTGCCGGCCAGTCTATCTTGAAGAATCGGGCTAACCTCCTTGAAGATCTCAGCCGAATAGATCAGTTCGCTCAGGAAGAACTCCCCGCTTTCAAATCGCTTGCCCACCTGCTCCATGGATTCCTGACACTCTTTCAGGATCAAAAGAGGATCCGTCCCCGCCTGGAGTTTTTGCAGCACAGAATCCAGCACAGCTTGTCGGTTCATGGATAAAAAACCCTCAACAATCGACGAATTCATGGAAGGCTCCTTTCCCGGCCCTACATTCTAAGGTCGAAACTTGGTGACACTTTCAACCATAACCTTGACATTCTCAAATTGGGCATCCACCGGGCATTCGCATCCGGTTGTCAGAAAAAACCCTCCCCCCCTGCCGACTTCGGTGATGAGCTGTTTACAATAATCTTCCACTTCCTGTTTCGTCCCCAGGGTTAAAAGGCCGGCTGGCACATCCCCGCTGATGCACATATGATCTTTTAAAATCTCCTTGGCCCGGAAGATACTCGTTGTTCCGTCGAGATCCAGTACGCATTTACCCCGGGGAAGCTGTTTAAAATAAGGCAGGTTGCCCCCCCAGTCTGTATCCAGGTGCAGCCAGGGAATGATTCCGTTGGAGATGAAGGCGTCCACGTATCTCTGGAGATAGGGCCATTCGAATTTTTCAAAAATGGCCAGGCGGTAGATGGCCGCCGAACCCCTCTCCAACACGATCCAGGCTAAGGGGATTTTGGTGACCGCGATGGTATCCAGGGCATTTTGAATCAAATCTTCGCAGCAGGCGTCCATCGCTGCCTTGACTTTATCCGGGACCTCGAAAAGATCCATGGTGAATTGGGTCATGGTCCGGCACAGGGAAAAGGCCATCAAGACCGAATCCACGGTCGATCCGAGCAGCACGGGAATCCCCTGATCCTGGCAGATTTTTGCCTGCTTAACATAAAGGTCCAGGAGGTAGTTCTGTTTGGTCGCCAGAGACGTCATGGTCCTGCCGCTGATGTTCGGATAATGCTCTTCCCAGAATCTGTTCCATCCGAGAGCGGCGATCTTGTCGTAATCGGCCCGGGAGAATAGTTCTCTTTCATCGATTTGGTTCAAAGCATCCTCGGGTAAATCTTTGCCGGGGATTTTATTGCGGATGGGGGCGTTGTTGAACTTCCCGCCAAGCATGGGCCAGGTCATGTTCGTCCGGGTCAACATGTCGCAGGGGTCCAGGTCCCGGTAGGTTTCCAGCATGGCCGCAAAGGCCTTCTCCGGATCCCGCCAGGCCTCACCCTGAGTGATCCCGCCATGTCTCATAGCAAAGGCGCTCATAATGGGCATGACCGGGATGCGGTCTAGGGGATCCAGGGAAATGGCTGCTTGAATCCTTTCCGCATTTAACATTCTTTTCCCTCCTTGATCTTTGGCCCAATGGTCACTTAGACTGCCAGGTACGTCTGCATGAGTTCTTCGCTGTGCATCAATTCCTGGGTGGTTCCCTGAAACCGAATTTCTCCTTTATCAATGACATAGCATCGTTCGCATAGCCCCATTCCGAATTTGGCATTTTGCTCGGCCAGCAGAATGGAAAGGCCTTCTTTCCGGAGCTTGAGGATTTGTTCTCCCAGATGAGCGATCACCAGGGGAGACAGTCCCGTGGAAGGCTCGTCGAGGATGAAGATCTCCGGGTTGCCCATCAACGTCCTGGCGATGGTGAGCATCTGACGTTCTCCACCGCTCAGGCTTCCCGCCCTTTGCTGCCGGCGTTCCTTCAGCCGCGGGAACAAATCATAAATTTCATCCAGGGCCCTCGGCGGCAGATCATTCCGCCTGGGCTTTTTCATACCCACGGTCAAATTTTCGATTACCGTTAGATCACCAAAAACCTTATGCCCGCTCGGTATGTATCCGATTCCCTGGCGGGCGATGATATAGGGGCGTTGCCCCGATATGACTTCTCCCCGGAAGCGGATGATCCCGGACCGGGGAGGAGTCAACCCCATGATGCTGCGGAAGGTCGTCGTCTTCCCTGCCCCGTTCCGCCCCAGAATGGCCACGGCCTCGCGATCATCGACCATCAAGGAAACACCAAAGAGGATGTGACTCCAGCCATAAAAGGTGTGGATCTTTTCCACCTCCAGAATCATTCTGTCTCCCCGAGGTAGACTTTTCTCACGGTTTCATTGCCCTTGATCGCCAAGGGAGGACCTTCCGCGATCAACCGCCCCAGGTGCAGCACCCCGATCCAATCCGAGATGGAAAAAACCAGACTCATGTCATGTTCCGTAAAAAGCACCGTGAAGCCTTTCTGGGCCGCCAAACCCTGCAGGAGTTCCATCGTGGATACCCTTTCCACCGGCGACATCCCGGCGGTGGGTTCATCGAGAAGAAGCAGCTTGGGGTTCTGGGCAACGGCCATGCCCAGCTCAAGCCTTTTCTGGTCCCCTAAGGAAAGGTCTCCGCTAAAAATATCCTTCTTTTGGTCCGCGAGCCCCACGCTCTCCAGAACAGCCATGGCCTCATCCCGAAAGAATTTCTTGGCCGGGGAGAAGGGGTTCCAGGTTTTCTCTTCCCGGGCCAAAAGGGAGATGAGCACCCCGTCATAGGCGCTCAGCCGGGGAAAGATACTGATGAGCTGAAAGGACCTGGCAATCCCGCTCCGGCAGATCTCCTCGATGGATTTCCCGGTAATGTCCTTTCCCTGGAAAAACACCTTGCCTGAATCGGCCGGATGATATCCGCTGATGAGGTTGAACAAAGTGGTTTTCCCTGCCCCATTGGGGCCGATGATGCAGCTACAACCTCCCTGGGCGATTTTCATACTCACGGAGTCTACCGCCAGGAGACCCCCAAAGGTTTTTTTCAACTCCTGAATCTCCAAAATTGCTTCGGCCATTTTCCCTGGAACCTTTTCTATCTTTTTTCCTTCCGGGCGGGTCCTGGATTTGAATTTTCACCCTCTTTCGGCCTGCTTAAAAATCTTATTCTTACCCCGGCTCCCATAACCCCTTCCGGCAAGAAGAGAACGACCAGCAGGAGAAGAAAGCCCAAAACGATCGACCAGTATTTGAAGAAGGTCGTCACGATCTGCTGCAAAAACAACAAGACGGCCGAGCCGATCAGGGGGCCGATAAAAGAAGACATTCCCCCGATAAGGACCATGATCAGTCCTTCGCCTGACTTTGCCCAGCTGGCGTAATCCGGGAAGGCTCCTTTCGTAAAAGCTGTGTAAAGCCCCCCACTGATGCCGGCAAATCCGGCGGAGACCACGAAGATCGCCAGTTTATAGCGGGTTAGCGGGATGCCCAGGAAACGAACCCTCTCCGGGTTTTCCCTGATCGCTCTCATCGTATACCCAAAAGGGGAATTGATGATCTTCCACTGGATGGCCAAGCACACCGCAAAGACGCCCAGCGTAAAGTAATAGATTGCTTGAGGGGAAGAAAGGATGGAAGGGAGCACAACGCCCACCAGACCGTTGTCTCCCCCGGTAAAGCTCTCCCATTTATAAATAATTGCCCAGACAAGCATGCCAAAGGCTAAGGTCAGCATGGCAAAATAAAACTGCGTTAACCTTACACAGAAAAAGCCGATGATCAGGCCAAAGGCGGCGGCGGTCAGTGGGGCCACGAACATGGCCGCGGCGAACGGAATGCCGGTCTTGGTCATAAGGAGGCCCACCGTGTAGGCTCCGAGACCATAGAAAGCCCCGTGTCCGAAGGTCACCATCCCGGAATAACCCACCAGCAAATTCACCGCCAGACCAAAGAGGCCTAAAATGAAGATCTCGGTCAAAAGAAAAATGAAAAACTTGGGCATTCCGATAGGCAGGAGAAGGAAGAGCAGAACGATCAGAGAGCGCCCAAGGGTCCCTTTCCCATATTTCCCCAAAAGCAAGCGGCTTTCCTTTCTCTTTTTCAGGCAGCGGGCTTACCCAATAATCCAGTAGGACGGATAATCAAGACAACGGCCATCACCCCGAAGGCGAAGGCAATGGCAAACTGAGGAAGGATGAGCAGGCCGAAGGATTCCACCAACCCGATAATCAAAGCTCCCAGCAAAGCTCCGCGGAGGCTACCGACTCCTCCGACGATCACGACCGCAAAGCAAAGGATGATGATTTCCATATCCATGCCCGAAGTCGCGCTGATCACGGGAGCGGCCACCACCCCCCCGATCCCGGCAAGCCAAATCCCCAGCATAAAAACCAGGGTAAAGAGCAAGCGAACATTGATTCCCAGGGCATCGGCCACTTCCGAGTCGATGGTGCAAGCCCGGATGATTGTCCCCCACTTGGTTTTATAAAGGATCAACCACATTCCGATACCGGTTGCCGCGCTTACGGCAATCATAAAGAGGTAACTCGTGGGTAACCGCACCCCCCCCATGAACATCCCCCCCTGAAGAAGCTCCACCGGGGGCAGAGACTTGGGATAGGTGCCCCAGGCGAGCTTGACGACATCTACACCGATATAAACCAGAGCGAAAGTTAAAAGGAGCTGAAGGAGATGATGGGCCTTATAGATGCGGCGCAGCAGAAAGATTTCACAAAGGCCTCCGATGAGCGCTAAAATCAGGGGCGCCAATACGGCAGCCACCCAATAATTGGTCGCGGCGGCCAAGGTAATGGTGAGGAAAACGGTGACCATGTAAAAGGTGCCGTGGGCGAAATTGATGACTCCGAGGACACCGAATATCAGGGTTAAACCCGAGGCCAGCAGATAATAGAGCATGCCTCGGGTTAACCCCGCCACAGCTTGGGCGAGAATGAGAGAAAGGGTTACTTCCATTTCATCTTCTTCGGGATCGGAAAAAACAAGCCGGATGGCTTATCCTGGATCTTGGGGATTCGGCCAAGCTCTATTTTTTCCCGCGAATGGTCAGAATTTCCTCATCGGTTAGACTCACATCACTGTCGAGCAACCAATACATTTTGTTCTTATCGAGGCTTCGATGCAGGGGGGGATCGGCCTTGACGAGGGGGCCCCAATGCATTCCGGTTTGCATCTGATGATTGATTTTGCGCATCCAAACCTTTCCCAGAAAGGTCTCAATTTGGGCATTTTGTAGCGCCGGCACCAATTTTTCGGGATTCGTCGTCTTGGCATCCTCAATCGCTTTGGCCAAAAAATAGGTCATAAAGTAATTGCGCACTCCAAAAGCTCCGGCCATTTCCCCATGCATTTTTTGATAGGCCTCGTGATACTTCTGATGCCCGGAATTGCCCGGAATCCCCGGCAATTCCATCACATTGCCCCATGTGCCAATGGGGAATAACTCCCCCACCTCGCGCAAATACTCTGCGCCCAGGACTTCCGTGGAAGCAAAGAGGGTGGTGAGATCCCATAGTCCATAGGCTTTGGCCTGTTTCAGAAAAGAAGGTATGCCGCCTCCCCATATCGTTGTGACGACCACATCCGGCTTGGCCGCCGCGATCAGATTCAAATAAGGGGTATAATCTGTTTCCGCCACCTTTGTCCAGGATTCCATGAGCCTGACCCCGGGCCGGTATTTTTTCAACGCCGGGGCAAACCATTGATACAAGCTGCGCCCGTACTCGTAATCCCAGGACAGAAAGTAGACCTTAGGATTCGGTTTGTCCTTGAGAGGTCCAAACTCGCAAAGAGCTTTGGCCATTCCCCGGGCTTCCGGGATGTCTTCTTGCTCCCCAAAAAAGACCAGCGGTTCAAATTTTTCATTCCGGAGTTTCGAGGTCTTCCCGCCTTCCAAAAAGGCCACTGTCTTCCCGTGCTCCTTCACCACGGCCGATGCGGCCAGTCCCAAAGCGCTGCCAAATCCGGCATGGAGGATGTCCACCTTTTCTGAGACGAGCATCTCCCGGCAATACCTCGTCTCCAGTTCGGGCTTTCCCATGGGATCTCTAACAACCCATTCGAACTTCCTTCCCTCTAAAAGCCCCCCTTTCGCGTTGATTTCGCTCATAGCGAGCAAATGAGCTTTATAGGCGGGGATGGCGATTGTCCCCATCACGCCGCTGATAGGATAGACAATGCCGATCTTGATCGGAGGTTTATCCTGTGCCAGCGCTGAGGTACCGCTAAAAGGACCTGCACAAACAACAGCTAAAAATGCAGCTACGCCGAAGGACCAAGCCAAACCTGGAAGTCTCACTTTCTTTTTCATCTCTTCCTCCTTGAAGGCGCCACGCAAAAAGATTCGCGGAGCGCAAGGTTCTGCGGGCAGCGCCCGTTTTTTGAAGCCCCAAGAGTCTTGTCGGTGCAGCCGTTGGGGCCGTCTTTGAACTTACTCGATATTTCAAGGACTTTGTTTCGCCAGCAAAAATCGCCCCCCCCTTATAACACTTATGCAAAAGTGCGTCAAGTTCTTAATGAAGCGTCTGAAATTCTGCCATAAGGATGGCGAGAAGGTGCCCGGGGGGAGAGGGGAGGTTTAAAAAAGGGTGCGGGCGTGGTTCTTGAGGAAAAGGGAGGGGTCGGTCGTTTTTCTCAGCGGGCTGCAAGGGTGAGAGGGAAAAGAGTGGGCGGTCGCTTGGGGAATTGAGGGAAAAGTTATCCCTGCGGCATTTCGGAGACGAAAGCCACCTGTTTTTATTCGAGCTCCCTCTGGAACCTTTTGATCTTCAATCGATACAACTCCTGGGGAGTCATATCGAGAAGGTAGAACAGTTCTTCTACATCGACAATCCCATAGATGCCTTCATAGTAAACGATCATTTTATGAATGCTCTGACCCATCTGCTTTCCCCCCCAGCGGCGAATCCCCAGATGGGCCAATCGCTGTCCCCGCTGACTCTTATAGGCATTGACCAGGCTATAAATGATCAGGGTCAAAACGGCATGAGCTCGAACGGCCGACCCCGTCTTCTTAGGATATTTCAATAAATGATAGCCCTGCTTGAGCTCCCGGAAACCCTGATTCTCAATCTCCGAACGAAAACCGTATTGTTCCAAAACCCTCAGGGGCACAGCCACAAGAGAAGAAGTCGATCGATTAAGCTCCGATCCAAAAAACAGGAATTTTTACCTTTAGCCCTTGGAGCCTTTCCATCGTCACCTTCCAGATCTCCCTTCTCATAACATCCTCCAGAAGGTTAGGAGTTATGTTTTTGCATTAATGACGGCCAACAGGAAATACAGCAATCAGGCTAATAAAACGGTCGTCATCTGCATGGAGAACGGAAAGGGAGCATGAACGTGGCCATCTTCATATTATTGAAGAGACACTTCAGCTCAGATGGAGATCAGTGTCGCCTTAAAGATAATAGAGAACCCCTAAGAGAGTTTGGAACCCCCTTAGAGGTTTCACATGACCATCTCTTGGTAACCCCACCTTCTCATTTTACTCCCCAGAAGGTTAGATGACAACGTTCACGACATCGTGGACAGTTTTTCTGTTCAGGACATCGTAGACAAAAGCTCTTTGACATTCGAATAG
>Ga0315295_10004478_pt1 | contig 11929 bp, 10 predicted proteins | sample YL17G14_0_MG_FD_204453 | JGI IMG/M metagenome (GOLD analysis project Ga0315295, IMG submission 204453) | Sediment microbial communities from Yellowstone Lake, YNP, Wyoming, USA - YL17G14_0 | ecosystem: Environmental > Aquatic > Freshwater > Lake > Sediment | place: USA: Wyoming | collected... | reverse complement strand
GGGATTGAGATCCCAGTAAACTTCCTCAGGAATAATTTTGCCCTTTCCCCCGAGCAAAACCTTCTGCATTCAGTGGAAGGTCTTGAATATGAAATGATTCAGACTATTGCGACAGTAAGTTCAGATACTATTTACAAAGTTGCATTTATTGAAGGACATAACGAGATACCTGAGATTGAGGTTGCCGATATGACACTCAGCCTGGCAAAATTTTTTACAATCGACAGGGGAGTGATAGGGGGCAGACCGGGAATTCTGAATAACTATGCAGCAATTGTCATCGCCGGACCGGAAAAAAGCTTTGATGAGAAGGATAAACTGGTAATCGACCAGTACATAATGAACGGAGGTAAAGTACTCTGGCTTTATGAAGAGGTGAAGGTGAATGAGGATAGTCTTAATTTCGGTGAGACAATTGCTCTTTACAGACCACTTAACCTTGAAGATCAGCTCTTTAAATATGGTGTCAGAATAAATCCTTGCATCATTCAGGATATGGAATGTATGCTGATTCCGATGGAGGTTGTTTCCGGCGGATCGCAACAGCAAATCGTTCCGGTACCCTGGCTTTACTACCCGTTGTTTACACCATCAGTGAATCATCCTATTACCCGCAATCTTAATAAGGTGTTGGGTAAGTTTGTAAATTACATTGACACGGTAGGACGCGATCCAGATATTAAAAAGACTATACTGCTTGCAACCTCAAGATATACCAGAATAATTAATCCCCCTGTTCTGATTAGTCTGAAAGAAGCTGAACGGACACCGGATGAAAGTAAGTTTAATAAATCTTATCTTCCTGTTGCAGTGTTGCTTAACGGGAAATTTCACTCAGCCTTCAGGAACAGGATGATAAATGATCTTGTTGAAGACAGGAGTTTCAGGATTAATACTGAAAGTGATGAAACAAAAATGATTGTGATAGCTGACGCCAATATGATAAGAAATGAGGTCTCCAGGGTAGGTACCACCGTAACTCCTCTTCCTCTCGGCCATGACAGGTACACCCTGCAGACATTCGGGAACACGGATTTTCTTATAAATTGTATTAATTATCTTGTTGATGATAATGGAATAATGGCACTCAGGTCAAGGGAAATTAAATTGAGACTTTTAGATAAAACAGTCATTAAACAAAAGAGATTCATGATCCAACTGGTTAATATCGCAGCTCCTGTTTTACTCGTGATTCTTGCCGGATTGCTTTATGGCATTATCAGACGAAAATTATATACAAGATAATGATAATGAATAAAATAGCTATCAGGTATATTTTATTTATTTTAATCGGTATGGTAATTCTGCTGTTTCTCCTGAAGGAAAAATCTCCGTTCGGGAAAAACAATACATCATTTGCAGTTAAATCCGGTACCGAAATAACCAGGATTGATTTATTTCAGGGCGACAACAGATTATCACTTCAGAAATCGGGCAAGGACTGGAAGGTTAACAGAACAAAGGCGACAAGGAAGAGTGCAGTACTTTTTATCATCCGTGCACTTAAAGAGATTAAGATCAAGTCACCTGTATCTCCTGAGATCTTCAGGAATGAAATAATAGGCAAGGGAATCATCCCTGTAAAGGTGAATGTATATGAAAGGAGAAAGCTGGTCAAGAGTTTTTATGTTTACAAGACCACTTCAAATACTTATGGTAACATTATGAAAATGAAGGCCTCTTCCAAACCATTCATAGTTTTTATGCCTGGTTATGAAGATAATATAGGTACTCATTTTACTCTCAATGAGTTGTTCTGGCAGCCATATACAGTATACAATCTTCTGCCTTCTGAGATAGCATCTATTGAGCTCGATAATTACAACGAAGCTGAAGCTTCCTTCAGGATAACAAATAATAAAAACAGATTTTCATTATCTTACAGTAATGGATATTTGTCGGGCTGGGATACGTCAAGGGTTAAACGTTATGTAACCTACTTTACCTATATTCCATTTGAGTCATGGGCATTTGATCTGACCGGGGATGAGAAGAAGCAAATAAAATCACAACCTCCTCTCTACCGGATAAATGTAAATAAGACAGGAGGAGGTAATATCGGACTGACAATCTGGGAAAAATGGAATTTAGGAGATGGTAAGAAGAATAGAGACACCGACAGGGTATGGGCAAAGCTGGATGAGGTAAATACTATTTTTATAATGAGGTATTTCGACATAGATCCGATCCTGAAAAAGAAATCATATTTCTTTGGGGATTGAAATTTTTAATTTGTGGATAACAGTTTTTTTCGTAATATTGATAATTCTGAATTGTAAGTAAATATTGCTTTATTTCAATAAGTTGGAGTTTGTACTTTATATAATGAATCCATAGGATAAACTTAAATTTGATGATAATATGAAATTTGTAGTATCAAGCACTGAGCTTCTTGGTCATCTCCAGGCCATTAGCAGGGTAATCAGCTCAAAAAACACTCTGCCTATTCTTGATAATTTTCTGTTTAACCTGACAAAAAATGATCTTGAGATAACTGCATCCGATCTTGAGTCAACTCTGATAACAAAGATGAAGCTTGAAAACGCTGTAGGGGATGGTTCAATAGCAATTCCGGCAAGAATTCTTCTTGACACACTGAAGGAGTTTTCAGTTCAACCGCTTGCTTTTGATATCAATATGGAAACTCTGGCGGTTGTTATAAGCTCAGAAAATGGAAGGTTCAGTGTGGTTGGTCAGAATGGTATTGATTTTCCGGTACTGCCATCAATCAAGAAGGAAAAAAGATTTGCTTTTACCATTAACGCAGATGTGATGCTTTCCGGAATCAATAAGACTCTGTTTGCCACAGCAGACGATGAGCTCAGGCCTGTAATGGGTGGAATTTTTATAGAAGCCAGCGCTGACAAGATAACCTTTGTAGCATCGGATGCCCATAAACTTGTAAGGTATCAGAGAATGGATGCAAAAGCAGACGATAATTCATCATTCATCCTGCCGAAAAAGCCTGCTTCGCTGTTGAAAAATATTCTTCCAAAAGAGGAGGGACCGGTATCAGTTGAGTTTGATGACAAGAATGCATTTTTTATTCTGGCAGATTATAAAGTTGTATGTCGCCTTGTTGAAGGTAACTATCCGAACTATAATTCAGTTATTCCACGAAATAATCCAAGGAAGATCACTATCGACAGAGTTGAGTTTTACAATACCCTTAAGAGAGTATCTGTCTTCTCAAATCAGGCCAGCAATCTTGTAAAGCTTCAGCTTACAGGCAACCAGGTTATGGTATCGGCACAGGATATTGATTTTTCTATCTCCGCTTATGAGAGAATTAAATGCCAGTATGAGGGTGAAGAGATGGAGATCGGATTCAAATCACTTTTCCTGCTTGAGATACTTGCAAATCTCTCCTCACAGGATGTTATGATCGAACTGGCTGATCCGACCAGGGCAGGTCTTTTCCTCCCGGCTGTGTCTGATAATGAATCAGAAGATTTGCTGATGCTGCTGATGCCTATGATGATAAATGCCTGACATGCAGCTAAATCTCAGACGGTCCCTGGTTTTTATCGACCTTGAAACAACAGGCATAAATATTACAACCGACCGGATTGTTGAAATATCTGTTTTAAAAATTACTCCTGAAGGAAAAGAGGATTGGATGACAACCCGGGTCAACCCTGAGATGTCTATTCCTGCTAAATCTACTGCTATTCATGGTATTTCGGATGAAGATGTCGCTGCTTCTCCAAAATTCAGAGAGATAGCAAAAAAACTTACATCATTTCTTGAAGGCTGCGATCTGGCTGGTTACAATGCCCTTAAATTTGATATTCCCGTTTTGGCCGAAGAATTTCTGAGAGTGAATGTTGATTTCAACTTCAAAAAGAGAAGATATGTGGATGTTCAGGTCATCTTCCATAAAAAGGAGCAAAGGACTCTGGCGGCAGCTTACCAGTTTTACTGTAAAAAAGATCTGAAGAATGCCCACAGCTCAATGGCAGACACAAAGGCTACCTACGAGGTTCTGAAGGCCCAGCTTGACAGGTATAATGATCTTGAAAATGATGTTGAAAAGCTGTCGGATTTCAGTGCATATAATAACAATGCTGACTTCGTTGGAAGAATAATATTTGATGAAAAAGGGGAGGAGATATTCAATTTCGGGAAGTATAAGGGAAAACCGGTAGTTCAGGTCTTCAGGGATGATCCATCTTATTATTCCTGGATGATAAACGGTGATTTTTCCTTATATACCAAGAAGGTTCTCACAGAGATCAAATTAAGGGAGTTCGGTAAAGCATAAATAATATGAAAATAATATGTGTCGGACTAAATTACAGGAAACACGCCCATGAAATGAACAGATCGTTTCCTGTTGAACCTGTAGTTTTCCTGAAACCTGATTCTTCAATTATAAGGAACAATAAACCCTTTTTCCTGCCAGACTTTTCAACTGAAATACATTATGAGGTTGAGGTCGTAGTAAAGATCAGCAAGCTTGGAAAAGGTATATCTGCAAAGTTTGCATACAGATATTTTGATGAGTTGACAGTCGGAATTGATATAACAGCACGTGACCTGCAAAATAAGCAATCGAAGGCCGGTTTACCATGGGAGATATCGAAATGTTTTGATGGAGCTGCCCCGATAGGCAAGTTTATCCCGGTAAGCAGCATAAAGAATTTGAATAACCTAGATTTCAGACTTGAAATAAATGACAGGGCAGTTCAACAGAGCAACACTTCGGATATGATTTTCAGTTTTAATGAGATAATAGCTTATGTATCACGATTTTTTACTCTAAAAACAGGAGATTTAATATTTACCGGCACTCCGTCAGGAGTGGGTGCTCTGAAAAAGAATGATAACCTGGTTGCTTACCTCGGGGATAAACTGCTTCTTGATTTTATGATAAAATAATCAATTTATGTTCCATAAACAATGATTTCGGGAATCTGCAAAGTGATAGTTCATTCTTAAATTCACTGAGGTACCATTTTAATATTTTTGCATATGACCATACTCTCCGGTGATGTTCAACTCCGTGGGAGGAAAGATTTGCACCTCTGAAAATGTCTGAAATAAAATCTTCAAGCCTCTTTTTGTAATTCTTTTCAGCAGAGACTATCTGTTGGGACAGGTCCGTAAAACTCATGAAGTAAAAAAAGCAAAAGAGACAGCCTTTTGCTTTAAATAAAGTAACAAAAGGACAGGATCCTTAGCCGATCATTTTTCTGGCCATGTCGAGTATAGTAGTATCCTCGATAGTTACTATACCTCCATCCGGGCCTTTCTCAAAATGGATGCCTGCGCTTTCTCCTCTTTCAAAATTCCATCCTCCGAAATAATTTCTGACAGTTTCTTCATTTAAATCGAGGTTGTCAGCAATTTTTTTCATACTTCCGGCAGGTAACTGATCCTTTATCTTCCTCAGTTCGTTAAATGTGATTGTCTTAGCCATAGTCATCTTTCTTTATCCTTCAACAATATTTTTCATTGAACGTCCAATTCCAAAGGTAATCAATATTCCTGAAACTTAAAAAAATGAATAATGTTTTAAACACCCCTGATTTGACAAATTGATTAATGGATCTTATCAATATCCCTGATTATATATACCTCATAATCACCAAGCCGGGTAAAACCGAATTTCTTATACAGACTAATGGCTTTAATATTGGAGTTATGGACCTCAAGCTTTACCTGATAACCCATGGTTTTAACAAACTTCAGGGATTCTTTAAGTAAAATATTTGCCAGACCTTTACCCTGGTGATCAGGTAATATGCCAAAATGATGAAGATGGATCCTTCTTCCGTCAAATGTCATCCATGAGGTACCACAAACTTTTCCGCTCTTTTTTTCTTCAAGAATAAGCATACTGCCGCCAATTGATATACTGTCCATTATCATCCTGGCATCATCCCCTCTCTGTGGATTGCCCATTTCAGTCTGTTGCCACAAATCAGCTATCTTCTCATAATCACCTTCGCGATATTCTCTGACTATAAAATCTCTATGGACCTTTTCTATATTCGGACTCATTCTCTGTTGAATTAAAGCTTGCCTAGCAACTCAAGAAAAAGATTCATTCCTCTTTGCTTATCACTGTCAAATATATAATCGATATTGTGCTTTAAATAATATCGGAGATCAGCTTCCTTAATAACACTGCTTTTACTAAATGCTGCGGCAACTTTATCAATATTATTTACTCCTGCCTTCAGGGCACCGTTGAAATCGCTGATGAATCCAATATCAAGCTCCCTGTTGGCGGCCCAGCAGGCAAAAACGAATGGCAGACCGGTTTGTTTTTTCCACTCCTCAGCAAGATCCATTTTGTATTTAAACTTATGCTCCAATTCAAAGCACTGATCACCAATAAGGACAATAGCTTCATTTTTCCCAATATTCACAAAGTCAAAATGTTCTGAGGTGTTGATCCAACTAAACTCTTTTTTCCACATATTCTTTGCAAGCACCTTTGTCAGGTTAACAGATGATCTTGACCTGTAATCGAGATTTATTACCCCGACCTCCCCAAAAGGGCAATTGCTCAGAAGCATTACAGTCCGAACCTTTCCATTAGCGCCAATGCAATAATCACTGATTATATAGTTATTTTTAATAAGGGGAAGAGCCGCAACAGGGATCAAACCGATATCCGCCTTACCACCTATAAGCTTTGCAGCACAATCGGAAGGATGATCAGTCTCAAGAATAACCCGTTTATCAAAACCACTCTCCCTGAGCCCCCAGATGAACGGATAAGTATTTGCATACTTCACGGCAGAAATCCTTATTTTATTCATCACGTGATTTTATAATCAACCGGTTCTTTTATTTTAACCAAAGTTTCAATTTTTTTACAACATCTAAAATACTACTTTTGTCATATATTCATAAACAACCGGCAACCCAAACTGATTAATAATGGAATTAAATTCTCTAACCGCTATATCGCCCGTCGACGGCCGATACAGACAAAAAGTTGATGAGCTCTCAGGATACTTTTCGGAATTCGGACTTATCAGGTATCGTCTAATGGTAGAAATTGAGTATTTCATTGCTTTATGTGAAATACCTCTTCCCCAGCTAAGTGATTTCAGCAGAGATAATTATACAGCTTTGAGATTGATCTACAAAGATTTTGATCTTACCGGTGCCGCGAAGATAAAGGAAAGTGAAAAAGTTACCAATCATGATGTTAAAGCTGTTGAATATTTTCTGAAAGAGAAATTTTCTTCATCTGGATGGCAGAGATGGAAGGAGTTCATTCATTTCGGGCTTACTTCACAGGATGTTAATAATACTGCAACACCTCTTTCAATAAAAGAAGCATTAAGCAATCTATATTTCCCGGCTCTTCTTGAACTGAGGGAGTCTCTGGCCACGCTGGCCGATGACTGGAAGAATATTCCAATGCTGGCAAGGACACACGGTCAACCTGCTTCACCTACAAGACTGGGTAAGGAGATTGCAGTCTTCCTTGCCAGGCTGGATGAGCAGACAAAATATTTTGTGCAGATTCCATACTCAGCCAAATTCGGTGGAGCAACAGGAAATTTTAATGCACATAAGGTTGCTTATCCGCAAACTGACTGGAATGCTTTCGCAGACAGTTTTGTTAATGAGACTCTCGGACTTCAGAGGTCACATCCGACGACACAGATTGAACACTATGACAATCTTGCCGCTTTATTTGACAATATACGCAGGATCAATGTTATCCTGATTGATCTGTCAAGGGATATATGGATGTATATCACTTTCGATTACTTCAGACAGAAGATTAAGAAAGGTGAGATAGGATCATCTGCAATGCCTCATAAGGTTAATCCTATCGATTTTGAAAATGCTGAGGGCAATCTTGGATTCGCAAATGCAATTTTCGGTCATCTTTCGGAAAAACTACCAATCTCAAGACTTCAGCGTGACCTTACAGATTCAACAGTTCTTCGTAATATTGGTGTTCCGATAGCTCACACAATGATTGCATTCAGCTCATTGCTTAAAGGGCTTGACAAGCTCATTCTGAATGGAGAGAAAATAAAATCAGATCTCGAGAATAACTGGGCTGTTGTGACTGAAGGAATCCAGACCATCCTGCGAAGGGAGGGATATAATAATCCGTACGAAGCTTTGCTGGATCTTACCCGTACCAATGAAAAAATAACAAAAGAAACAATTAATGATTTCATTGATAATCTGGATATTACGGATGATGTGAAAGCAGAGATGAAGGCCATCAGTCCATTTAATTATACCGGATTATAATAAGACAATAAAAAGAATGAACACTATCAGGGTGCTTCTTAAATATGTTGCTCCTTATAAATGGCAGGCAATAAAAAATGTGCTCTTCAACATTCTAAGTGCGTTTTTTGCGCTTTTCACTTATACCCTGGTAGGTCCATTTCTGAATATATTGTTTAAGAAGATCAGTGAATTCCATGATCCGGGCGCATTCAGGTTCAATATCGGTTATATTATCTCGTTTGCTAAATATCATTTCTATTCTTTTGTTGATCAGCATGGTGAGATAACCACCCTTTTGGTTGTATGTATAATCGTTATTTTAGCCAGCCTTCTGAAAAACGGATTTATCTATCTCGCCAACAACAATATGGCTTATGTAAGAGCAGGAACAGTTCGTGATCTGCGAAAGAAGATGTATGACAAAGTACTCAGGCTTCCTTTGTCATATTTCAGCGATGCCAGGAAAGGTGATGTGATGACAAGGATATCAAATGATGTTCAGGAGATTGAATTGTCCGTAATGTCCTCCCTTACAATGATGTTCAGGGATCCGCTATATATTTTAATATTCGTTGGTTACCTGATGACCACCAGCCTCCGGTTGACGTTATTTGCTCTTGTAATGATGCCGGTAAGCGGTTGGCTTATAGGGAAAGCCAGCAAAACCCTTAAATCTGCCTCTTTCACCGGACAACAAAGTCTTGGAAGTCTTCTTTCGGTTGTTGAAGAGACGCTGTCAGGGCTAAGAATTATAAAAGGTTTCAATGCCGAGGAGAAGATGCAGGCTCAGTTTGGGGAGACAAATGACAAATATTCAAAAATATTCAAAAGGGTTGCAAGGAAAGCTTATCTGGCATCACCTTTAAGTGAATTCCTTGCAACAATTGTTGTTATGATCCTGATGTATTTTGGTGCTGTCCTTGCTCTTAACGCTACCGGGAACATGACTCCTGACAAACTTGTAACATTCATTGTTGTTTTCTCACAAATAATTCCGCCAGCCAAGAACATTACCACTGCCTATTTCATGATCCAGAAAGGACTTGCCTCTATTGACAGGCTCAACCAGGTGCTTGATGCTGAAGAAAAAATAGTTGAAAAAGAAAATGCAATTCCGGTAACAGGCTTTAACGACTCGATTGAATTCCGGAATGTCTGGTTTGCTTACAATAATGATCCTGTCCTGAAGGATATAAGCTTTAAGGTGAAGAAAGGGCAAACCCTCGCAATTGTGGGTAAATCAGGAGGTGGTAAATCCACACTCGTCGACCTTATTCCGAGATTTATGGATGTGGATAAAGGCAGCATTATAATAGATGGTATTGATATCCGGGATATGAAGCTGAAGGATCTCCGTTATCTTATGGGTATAGTGAGCCAGCAACCCATTCTTTTCAACACCTCATTTAAAGAGAATATTGCCTTTGGGATGGATTCTGTGTCGATGGAAAAGGTTGAAAATGCTGCCCGTATTGCCCATGCTTATGATTTTATAATGGAAACAGAGCATGGGTATGAAAGCTTTGTAGGGGAATCCGGCAATAAACTTAGCGGAGGACAGAAACAAAGGATCAGCATTGCCAGGGCGATAATGGCTAATCCCCCTATACTTATCCTTGATGAGGCCACCTCTGCTCTTGATACTGAGTCGGAAAGATTCGTTCAGGATGCCATCTTAAAGCTTATGGAGAACCGGACATCGATTGTTATTGCTCATCGTCTTTCAACAATACAACATGCTGATTATATTATAGTTATTGATGAAGGTAAGATTGTCGAAACAGGTACACATGATGAGCTAATAAAAGTTGAGAACGGTATCTACAGAAGGCTACATAGTTTTCAGACACTGTAAGTTGTGAATTCTCTGAGTCTTTCTTTGCAATAAAAATTATGTTTATTTAATATTGAACAACCAGCAGATGTGTCTGTAATAAATGTTCTCATAAACACATTCCGAAACAATCTTTTCATTTTTATCAAGGAGCCTGAAAAAATCATCCATCTTTAAGGCTGCCAGTTTATAAGCCACATGAATGAGCTGCCGCATATTTGGATTGTAGGATTTATTACCCGGGATATGCCTGATTGAATCTGCAAATTTTATATTGTTCCACTTTGATACTTCATCTTTCGATGGGAGAGAGGAGCGGTTAATATCTATAACATCGACATATGAAGCACATAATTCATCGATTTTTTCCACTGATTTAAAATATATCTCTTTTACGAATTCAAGGGCTTCTCCCCCAGACAATGCCAAGCCTGTTACCTCCTCAAGCCATGTAGTTCCGGATGTTTTAACATGAATACCTTTATTATGTTTCTTTATAATCCTGCCGATATAAGGATAGATAGCAAACTTATCAGATCCCGAATGAACGCTCATCTTAAGGTTATGTGGCAGTTTAAACTCTTTGACAGCTCTGTCGATTACAAGCAGATCGGTTTCAAATTCCATGGCAAACAGCTCAGGGTTTCCAACGTAATCAACTCCTTTATTAAATCTTCCAGAGAACTTCGGTGCGATTGTCTGTAAAGGAATTTTTTCGAGACCGAGCATCATTAGTATAAAAAATATTTCTGCAGGTATTTGGTAATCAGATACTTCATCCATTGATATCTCCGTTACAAATTTCCCTTTGCCTTTGGCTTTTTCAATCTTTCTGTAGGTCTCACCTGCCTTTTTAGCAGCAAAAAGGTATTTTTCAGATATCGCCTTAAGAAATGATTTCGATATTTTAAATGGCTTCGGAATACCTTGTATATTAAGCTCACCTGAATATTTTTCCGCCAGTTCAAGAAATGATTTAATTTCTTCTTCACCCGCTTTTTTGCCGATATATGCTGCAACATCAATCGTAAAATAGTCTGAGCTCATCAGGAATCTGTCGAAAGTATCGAGGTTTATATGATCAGCATCGACAAAATATGCTTTGCTGAAGCCAGCACTCTTTGTGACAGAGTCGGCCTCTTTTCTGACATCAGCAGGATGAGTTCCGATTGTAACATGCTCGCGGTTAGATTTGTTCCAGACAGGTGTTATTTCAATACCTTTCTTACCTGCCTCAATAATTGCTTTAAGCTGTGCGCTTCCCTGATGACCGAACCTGTCACCCAGCCCCATTGAATATTTGCCGAGCTTTTTCATGATGAGTAAATAATATATTGTATTACAATGTAATAATTTGTGAACTAGATAAAATAGGCTATATTCTCAGATGTTACAACATCTATTGGCAGATACTCCATTCTTTCAGGTACTTTGTTTAATGAAAGAAACTCAAAAAGCTTCTTGACGCCTTTATATGTTTGCTCATCGGGCCGCTGACCGATTAGGAACTTAATTATTCCGGTTTTCAGATATTCTACATTCCTGTCAAGCAGATCATAACCGATTATACTCACTGATTTCAGACCCGACAATTCAAGGTATGACGCAATTTTAAATGATTTTGAACCGGATATGAATATTGAAGCGATCTCCGGGTATTTTGTAAATGCCTTATCGATAGAGGTTCTGACAGTTTTGAATTCAGTATTCGGGATATTCAGTTTTATCTTTTTCCCGGAGTTTCTGCCCGAATCAGGAAAATAACTCAGAAACCCCTTTGTCCTGTTGTCGAGGTGGTGGATGTTCTGAAGATTTTTCGCAATATTGATAATAAGAATGTCTTTCTTTTCAGGAGTAACCATATCGGTAAGCTGC
>Ga0315295_10004477_pt1 | contig 11929 bp, 9 predicted proteins | sample YL17G14_0_MG_FD_204453 | JGI IMG/M metagenome (GOLD analysis project Ga0315295, IMG submission 204453) | Sediment microbial communities from Yellowstone Lake, YNP, Wyoming, USA - YL17G14_0 | ecosystem: Environmental > Aquatic > Freshwater > Lake > Sediment | place: USA: Wyoming | collected... | reverse complement strand
CTGAACTTGGAATCCTGGATTGATTTGTAACGGGGCATGACTATGATCACTTCATGGCCTTCTTCTTCCAATGCCAGGGGCAGCGCTCCGGCAACATCAGCCAATCCGCCTGTTTTAGCAAAAGGCACAACCTCCGACGCACACATTGCAATCTTCATCCTACCTCCTTGTTGTTAGACCGGTTCTAATTCCAGCCAATTTTTACCTTTTTTTATATCGACCCTTATCGGGACTTCCAGCTTTAATACGTTTTCCATCCTGTTTTTTACCAGCTTTGCTAATTCCTCCAGCTCCTGACCGGGCACATCAAAGACCAGTTCATCATGTATCTGGAGTATCATCTGCGTATTGAGCCTTCCCGAAGACAGGTCCTTGTGAATCGCCAGCATCGCAAGCTTTATCAGGTCTGATGCCGAACCCTGTATGGGGGTGTTGACTGCCTGGCGCTGTGCAAACTGACGGATAGCCATGTTCTTATTCCTTATCTCCGGGATGTATCTTCTCCTCCCGAGAATCGTGGTGACAAACCCGTCCTTCTCAGCTTTCTTGATCTCTTTTTCTATATAATCCTTTACCCCGGGATAGCGCATAAAATATGAATCGATGAAATTCTGGGCTTCATCAACTGGTATACCTAAATCACGGCTCAATCCGTAGGAAGTCAGGCCGTAAACGATCCCGAAATTGACGCGTTTGGCTGTCTCGCGCATCTGGTCAACAACATCCTTTTCCTCTATCCCGTAAATCAAAGAAGCGGTGGTCTTATGTATATCTTTATCCTTTTGGAAGGCAGAAATCAAATACTCATCCTTTGAAAGATGGGCCAGGATCCTCAGCTCTATCTGGGAGTAATCGCAGGACAGAAGACAGCGGTCCTTTCCCGAGGCGATGACAGCGCTCCTGATCTTTTTGCCGATATCAGTCTTTACGGGTATATTCTGCAAGTTAGGATTGCTGGAGCTAAGCCTTCCGGTCTCGGTCCCGGTCTGATTAAAGGTAGTGTGTATCCTGCCGGTTTTTTTATCTATCAGCTCAGGAAGCGCATCGATATAGGTGTTTTTCAGCTTGGTCAGCTGCCTGTATTCCAGAAGCAGGTTAGGCAGTTTGTGCTTCTCTGCAAGCGTCCTTAAAACCTCTTCATCTGTTGACGGGCCGGTCTTGCTTCTTTTGACCACCGGCAGCTTCAATTTCTCAAAAAGAATCTCCCTCAATTGTTTCGGTGAATTGATATTGAACTGCGTACCGCTAAGCTCATAGATCTCCTCGATCAACTTAATGAGCCTAACCTCTAGGTCCCGGGAAAGAGAACCGAGGGCCTCTGTGTCTATCTTTATGCCGTTTATTTCCATCTCGGCCAGTACTTCGCAAAGCGGCATTTCAACTTCAGAAAAAAGCTTGGAGAGCAATTTCCCCTCCAATTCCTCCTCCAGCTTTGGCTTTAACCTGCGTATCAGGTCTATCGCCTTAAGCGGCTCCATTTCTTTGTTACTTACAGGCTCGCTCAAATAATCCAGGGCCAGGTCACTCAAGGAGTATCCCGGCTTAGAAGGGTTTGCAAGATAGGAAGCGATCATGGTATCAAAATATAACCCTCCCAGAATAACGCCTTCTTTTGCCAGGGAAGTCTTGATTCTTTTAAGGTCATGGGATAATTTCTTGACCTTTCCATCCTGTAAAATGCTCTTTAAAACACCTGCCGGGTTAGTCACCTCAAAGAATTTATTCTTTGCGCAAAAAAGCATTTTGTCAAAAGAATCGCCGTATATGATAAGCTCCTCTTGAGCGCTAAGCATCTCTTTTAATGCGCCCTCTTCAATTCTTTCCACACTTAAATCCAGCGGCTTTTCTTCTTCCCGGGGCAACTCTCTCAGCATGCCTTTAAACTCGAGGTATTTGAAGAGCCGGAAAAGTTCTTTTGTGTCGGGCTCTCCTATCTTTATTTTTTCCAGATTAAAATCTATATCCACGTCCATGCGCAGCTGGACTAATTCTTTATTTAAATTTATTTTTTCAACATTTTCCCGGATAGTATTTCTTAATTTATCCTGTTTTATCTTCTCTACGTCATGAAGCAATTTATCCAGAGACCCGTATTCGGTGATCAGGTTTGTCGCTGTCTTCTCCCCGATGCCGGGCACTCCCGGGATATTATCCGCGTCATCACCCATCAAAGCGATGATATCAGTGACTTTATCGGGCCCCACGCCGAAACGCTCTTTTACTTTGTTGCTGTCGTAAAGCACTCCTTCATCTTTGTAAGGACTCAATACCACCGTGCTATCATCGACCAATTGCAGGATGTCTTTATCGGAACTGACGATAGTCACAGAGATGCCTTTAAGTTTCGCCTTCCTAGCCAAAGTAGCAATGACATCGTCAGCCTCAAATCCCTCCTTCTCGAAGATATTTAAACCGTAGGCAGAAACCAGTTCTTTTATCAGGGGGATCTGACTGGACAAGCCGTCAGGCATGGGCGGACGCTGTATCTTGTACTGCGCATATTTCTTGGTGCGGAAGGTCTCTCTCGAGACATCAAAACATACCGCCAGGTAATCCGGTTTTTTCTCTTTAAGGATCTTATTTAAAATGTTAAGGAAACCGTAAATGGCATTCGTGGGCTGGCCAAATGAAGTCGAAAGACCCTGCAGCGCATAAAACGCACGATAACAAAAAGCCGTGGCATCAATCAGAAATAACCGTTTGTCACCCATTAATCAAGCATGGAAATTCAAATTATGGTAGGGAGTAAAATAGTGGTAATTCTATTTTGACAATAGTCGTGTCTGGACCTTCTGCACGAATTCTTCAATTTCTTTGTTCGCAGGATCAAGCTGGCTAGCATCAATGGCTGTCTTGTAAGCAGTAAGATTATCACCCTTTTTGTAATATAGCTTGGCCTTGTTGAGATAACTTCTGGCAAGCGACTTGTTGTCTTTCTGGAGTGCGGCTTTCTTATTCGAGACTTCGCTCATCAATCTGATTACGTCCTGTTCCCTGGCCTCATCAAATGGCTTATCAGACAAAACCAGGCGGATATCACTAAGGCGCTGGGCGGCCCTTTTAGTCCAGGAATCATCAGGAGAGCCTAATTTTGCTCTTTTATCCCAGTAAACGGCTGCCTTAGCTATGTCCCTTTTGTTTTCGTTAAGCAGGGCCAGGTTGGTATAGGCCGCTATATAATTGGGATCTATCGTAACGCACCTCAGATAACTTTCCTCTGCCTGGTCAATAAGCCCTCTTGATTCATAAATTACGCCTGCATCATTAAAAGCAGCGGCATATGTGGGATCTAATACTATCGCCTTCTGGTACAGCCCCATGGCCGCATCCAGATCGCCTGCCTGCTGCAATTTCACCCCCTGCTCCCTGTAATCCCTTGCTTCCATCTGCATCTTTGTTAAATTCTTGTCTACTTTAGCAGGGGTTTTGGCGGAAGAGGCCACCTTGCCTTTATTGACGGTGAAATTAGTAGTCGGCTCTGCGGCAGAAAGTACTGACACTGCGCCAAAGACGAATAGGATTGTTGCTATTGTTTTAATCTTTTTTGGGGTAGGATTCATTGACATATATTTATGTATATTATACATATTAATGGGGTTTCGTCAAGAAAAATGTTTATATCATCGGCTCCATCTGCAGGGCCGGATGGCTCACGCTTTCCAGGTATTTCATCAGATCTTCAGAAGTCGTTGCATTTGTTTCATCTGCGATCTTTTCCGCTAAATCAGGGACGCCTTCCTCCTGGGCGCGTTTTTTCAATTTATCTCCCAGAAGTTCCTTTAATTCCTTGGGCATCCAGACGACTCGCTTGAGCCCGCCTTCGGCAAGGATGAATTTCTTGCTTAATATGTAGAGCTTGCCCACGCCTAAGAAACCCGGCGTCTGCACGCCTCCGCCCACTGAACCGGCTAATGTGGTAAAGCTCATCCCCGATGGGGTCATCCCAGAATAATCGCGGTGCACGACCATGACTCCGTTTGCCTCAGGAACTATTGCTACAATGCATTCGAAACATCCGCAGGAAGATTGCGGAGAGCTCATCAGCGAATACATGCTGACGCTCTCAATCGTCTTGTTGGATTTCTGCGTTACGAATTCATTGACATTGTCCCACTGGCCAAGTTTCTCATCCAGCATCGTCCCTTTTTTGATGGGTTGATTTGGTCCTGTTGGCGTGATTTCAAAAGACGCCTTGGCATCGAGCCACGAATACGCGCCGCAAAGGCCGAGGCGCTCTGGGGTCACGATGCAGACGTGATTCGGAGCAAATGACTGGCACAGGAGACAGGAATAATAGGTATCCACGCTTTCATCGCTCATCCCGCTGATGCGTTCATCGCGTTCGTCATAAGTCTTTTTTGCGCCTGCCAATAATCTGTCAATGTCTTCCTGCTTTGTGTAAAGTTTAACCTGTATCTTGTCCACGATGGCGCTGTATTCCTGATGCAGCATTGCATGCAGGATCACTCCGATATGTTTAAGCCTGAAGCCTTTATCAAAGGCATCATTGCTGATCCTGATCCAGTTCATATCGCGCTGGCCTACGTGCATGAGCCCCATCGCATAGTTCACAAACCTGTGGATCTGGCGCTCCAGGATCGGTTCAAAATCCTTCTGCATCTTGCGGCCGAAGACCTCCACGATGATTGCCAGAGGCATGGATTTACTTCCGGGTTGCAGCTGGTCGATATCGGGTCCGATCAATTCTATCTTTGCGTCTTCAACTTCCTCTTCCTTGCTTTTTGCAGTCAGGTATTCAAAAGCGCTGCTTGCCTTTCCTCCGAATTCAACGCGCAGCTGCTCGCGCCTGACCCTCTCTCCTTCAAACGCAGGAGCATAAGGTACGGGAACCGCTACTTCAGCGATCTTCACCTTTATCCCCCTGGCAAGAATGCACCTGGAGGGTATCTTTTTGTAATCTTTTTCCGTGATCAATGCCTCAAACAGGGTCGTGTCAATTTTACCGAGTTGCGGCACGTCTAAATCAGTAATAATAGGTAAGCCGAATGCCAGGGCTCCTAATCCTGTCGCCACTATCACTTCATCGACATGGCCCAACAGCAAAACAAATGCAGGAACGCGGTTGCGTATGTAATCTGCAATGCCGCCCCACTGCCCCGGCTTGAAGCCGCCGTAGATCAAGGGAGCGCGCACGGCAAAATTAACCGCGTAAATCACCGACAAATAATCCTCACCTAAAGGAACAATGTAATTTTCCAGGCCGATTTCCACTCCCTTTTTCTCAAGCTGCTTCTGGAGTGTATTGCCGTTGATATTGCCTGCGAGAAGGCTCACGATATTCTTGGATTGGAAATCCCTGATCAGGTCCGCTGCCGCATCATCGTCCTTCGCAGGCCCTAAAATCACCGCGATCCCGGAAATCCTTCCGTCAACAAGCTGAAGGCCCAAAGAACGCAGTATTTTGTCAGGGATAAAGCCGATCCCCGCCTTTGGATGCTCCTTATTCAGCGTCATGAGCGCTGCCAAGATCTCTTCGCAAAGTAAAGTAGAGACACCTTTATTCAAGACCGGGCCTAATGCGCCGCCTATGGATAAACCAGTTTTTGCCGGCGTATTCTTCGCCAGGCCTTCTGCCTGGTTAAACGCCTCAAGGCAATCTCCCAAAGTCTTTACCTCTATATTAAGCAGGGCATTGATCAGGGGAAAATGGTAATTTGTTTCCGGGAACTCTATCTTAGCATCCTTTCCCTTCTGCGCTATCGCTTTATCAAGTGAGCTTTTTGTAAGATTTAATACTGTGTCAGTTCCCTTTGTGCCTAACTGGACTAAAATATCTGGTGACATGTTCTCCTCTTTCCTTTCTTGCGGATTGATTATGTATTTGGCGGCCAGGACTCCCTCATTCACCGCTTCCTGCCAGTTCTTCTCCTTGATAGCCGACCCTGCGCTCCTTGCTACATTTCCGCAGGCAAAAACATTGGCTAAATTTGTCTGCATATCCTGATTTACCGCGATACAGCCGTCTTTTATGATTATTTCCGAATCCTTCAGGAACTCGGTCGAAGGCTTGTTGCTCTGCGTGAATAACACTAGAGAAGCGCCGATCGCCTTGCCGTTATCTAATTTCAAAGCCTTTAACTCCGAGCCTTCTCCAATAATCTCTGATAATTTAAAGTCATCTATCCATTCAATCCTATCTGTCTGCGTGAAAGCGCTCGGCCTGGGAGAACTGATGATCTTTACATGCGGCGTCTTTACAGCGATGGCCTCACCCAGCCTGACTGATAAATCAGGATTACCGATGATACAGACCGTATCTGCCAGCATCAGTTTCTGCCTGATCTTCTGCGCATCCTCCAGATTATAAAAGGCGAATACTCCGTCTTTGGTATGCCCCGGCACATCAGAAATCTCTACTCTCTGTCCGCTGGCAACTACCAGGAAGTCATAATTTAATTTGCTGTTATCTTTTAAGACGACGGCTTGTTTCTTTGGGTCTATCCTGGAAACTTTTGCGCCCTTTACAAAATTTATCTTATTCTTTTCGTAGTAATCCGGAGGGCAAAGAAAGAGCTCATCTTCTTTGACCTTGCCTGCGAGGAAATCTATCAGTAAATTCCTGTTGTAAGCGGGATAGTTTTCAGGAGAGATAACGGTAATTTCAAAATCTTTGCTGTTTTTCGCCAGATAATCACAGCAGGAAAAACCTGCCGCGGAATTGCCGATGATAACTACTTTTTTCATTTTTTATAATCCTGAGGCTTCTAAGACACGCGGGACAACTTTATCCCAGCCGATGGGCATGACATGGATACCCTGGCACAGGGGTTTAAGTTCCCTGATAAGGCGGCTTGCGATCTCAACGGATTGCGCTATTTTATCTTTTGTCTCTTCCATTTCCTTGATAAGGCTATCCGGAACAGATACCCCTGCAACATTCTTATTCATGTACCTTGCCATACCGGCCGATTTCAGTAAAACAATACCGGCCATGACCGGGACCTTGATGTGTTTTATCTTCGATAAGAAATTTTCGAAAACTTTTATATCGTACACCGCCTGAGTCTGGAAAAACTGCGCCCCTGCTTCGATTTTCTTCTCCATCTTTAGTATCTGCGGCTCGATCGGGTCTGCTCCGGGGTTCACTACCGCTCCAAGGCAGAATTTAGGAAACGCTCCGTCTAGTTTGTTACCCTTCATGTCAACGCCTGATTCGAGCTTCCTTGCCACTTGCAATAATTGTACGGAGTCCAGGTCAAAAACTGGTTTTGCTTCAGGATGGTCGCCTAAAGTCGTATGATCGCCTGTAAGAATAAGGGCATTCTCAATGCCTAATGCGGCTGCGGAAAGTAAATCTGATTGCAGGGCAAGGCGGTTTCTGTCTCGGCAGGTCAATTGATATATGGGCTCAAAACCATTCTGCTTCAGTAGGCTGCAGACGGCAAGAGAACCCAGGCGCATAACGGAGCTCTGCAAATCGGTGACATTAATACCGTCCACTTTGCCACGGATGAGCTCTGCGTCTTCAAGTATTTTCTTCGTCTCAATACCCTTGGGCGGACCGATCTCAGAAGTGATCAAAAATTTACCAGCTTGAATCTTTTCTTTAAATGTCATTGCTGCAGCCTTGCTGCCTCTATTAAATTACGCATCAGAATTGTAACTGTCAATGGGCCTACGCCGCCGGGGACAGGAGTGATATATGAGGCGCGCTTCTCTGCTGTCTCAAACTCCACATCTCCCACGATTTTATCCGCCACGCGGTTAATCCCCACATCTATGACGATAGCGCCTTCTTTAACCCAATCACCCTTGATTAAACCTGCCTTACCTACCGCAACGATGAGAACCTCAGCCTTTTTGACGTGCTCCTCTAATTTTCCAGCCTGGCTTGTCCCGATATGGCAGACGGTCACTGTGGCGAATTTTTCAAGCAAAAGCAATGCCAGCGGCTTGCCTACGATTTCGCTATGGCCCACTACCACGACTTCCTTGCCATACAGGTCTACTCCGCTGGAATTTAACAACTCCATCACTGCGGCAGCAGTACAGGGAAGCATTTTTGCATTGCCGAAGACAATCTTACCGATATTAGCAGGATGCATCCCTTCAACATCCTTTTCAGGCATGATAAACTGGCTTATCTTCTTATAATCAATATGCGAAGGAAGCGGCATCTGGACGATGATCCCATTTACTGACTTATCGGTGTTTAGCTTGTGAATAAAATCTACGAGTGTTTTTTCCTGTGTATCGGCGGCTAATTTATGGAACTGGTAATCTATGCAGAGGCTCTCAGCGGTTTTCTTCTGCGACCTGACATAGGCCTCGGCTCCGGCATTATCACCTACCATTATACTCGCCAAAACAGGCTTGTGGCCGAACGTGCAGGCCAACTTCGTTATCTGCTCCTTTATGTTTTCTGCTATGGGTCTACCCTCTAATAACTTTGCCAATCTTCTCCTCCGTTTCCTGCCTTATCTTTCTGATCGTCCCCTCTTTATCATCCAGTTCCTTTCTTACGGTCCCGGACAATTCCTTATCGCCTATTAATTTTAAATTTATTTCTACATTAAAATAAGCACAAGCGAATGCCGCCTCCAATAAGACCGCTGCCACTGCCACGTCACTTATTAGATTAATATTGCCCTTGGTTATAAGCGCAGGGCATAATTTGATGCCTTCGTGACAAAGCCTGCAGACCATAAATGGGACATCCAGAGAATTTCTTAAATTCTTACTTTGGTATGCCTGGACATCCAGGTCCACTAAATTCGTGAATTCTTTTCTCAGGGCCTCTGAATTTTCCAGGATCACCTTCAGCTCTGCCTCGTATTGCGCATACTTTGGCTTTCCGATAGTGAAATTAACCACCATGCTGATGAGGGATGCGCCCAGTGCCGCGGACATCGCCGCAGCAGAACCGCCTCCGGGAGCAGGAAGCTTTGCCGCTAAATCGTTCATGTATTTTTCTATGGAGTCGTCTTTGTACATATTAATCCTCAACTATGAGCTAAAAGCTAACTAAGATAACCCTATTATATTGCCTTTTGCGTCAATATCAATATTTTCTCCGCGCGGATGGCTCGGCAACCCAGGCATGGCCTGAATGGCTCCGCACAACGGCGATAAGAACCCGGCTCCCGTAAAGGCGCGGATATCGCGTACCGGCAGAATAAAATCTTCTGGCCTGCCTTTTAAATCAGGGTCGTGCGACAGGGAAAGGTGGGTTTTTGCCATGCAAATAGGCAGCTTATCCCAACCCCGCTCATTATACAACCTGATTTTATCTTCCGCTACATCCGAATACGCCACATCTTTTGCGCCGTAGATTTTTGTTGCGATCAGCCTGATTTTTTCTTTTACCGGCATATCAAGCGGATAAAGAAATTTAAAATTGCTCTTCTCTCCTGCCGCAGATACAACCGCCTTTGCTAGATCAAGGCCCCCTTTTGAACCTTTTTGCCAGACTTCGCTCACCCTGCAGTCGTAAGCCCCGAAGCTAACGGCTTTCTTTCTCACAAATTCAATCTCCTTTTCGGTATCGGAGCTAAATTTGTTTATTGCCACGACCACGGGGATGCCGAATAACTTTATATTCTCTATCTGCTTTTCTAAGTTGCAAATACCCTTCTCCAGTGCCGGAATATTTTCTTTGCTTAAACATTCCTCAAGCGGCTTACCAGGCACTACCTGACAGATCCCGCTATGCGCCTTCAGCGCGCGCAGCGAACAGACCACCACCGCGGCATCCGGCTTCAGACCGCTGGTGCGGCATTTTATATCAAAGAATTTCTCTGCTCCGCAATCTGCTCCGAAACCCGCTTCAGTGACTACATAATCCGATAATAAAAGAGCGATTTTATCCTGTATTATTGAGCTGTTGCCGTGGGCAATATTGGCAAACGGGCCCGTATGCACAAAACAGGGAGTATTCTCTATGGTCTGTATCAGATTAGGCTTTATTGCATCCTTAAGAAGGACACTCATAAGGCCGGCAACTTTGATATCTGCGGCAGTTATGGCCTTTGCGTCAAGCGTCTCGCCAAGGACGATCCTCGTTAAGCGCTTTTTAAGATCGTTCAAATCGCTGCTTAAAGCAAGTATCGCCATTATTTCGGAACTAGCGGTTATGTCAAACCCGCTCTCGCGGGGCACGCCGTCAAATCTTTGCCCCAATCCGATCCTTACATTGCGTAAAGACCTGTCTCCGATATCAACGACCCGGCGCCAGTATATCTTATTGGTATCTATCTTGCGGGAGTTGCCTCTATATAAAGAATTATCCAGGAATGCCGCTGCGATATTATGTGCAAGGCCCACTGCATGGGCATCGCCTGTAAAATGCAGGTCAAAGTCTCCCCTGGGCACTACCTGTGAATATCCTCCTCCGGCTGCGCTTCCCTTGATTCCAAAGACTGGGCCAAGCGACGGCTGCCTTATGCAGCCAGAAGCCAGTTTTCCCAGCCTGTTCAGGGCCATGGAAAGACCGATGGTGGTAACAGTTTTACCTTCTCCTAATGGAGTTGGCGTGATGGCAGTGACCAAAATATATTTTCCGGATTTTCTATTCTTGATCTTATCCAGGATCCCTAATTCTATTTTGGCTATATAGTTACCATAACAAGTCAGGTATTTTTTGTCTATTTTTAATTTGGCCGCGATTTTATCAATCGGCTGGATTGTTGATCTTCTAGAGATGGCTATATCGGAAAGCATTCTAATAAGTGTAATTTGAGTCTAATTCAAAGGCGTCCGTGATCAGATTTATTTCCGGCTTATCCGCCTTATATTCCACGCAGACAACATCGAAACGCGCGCTTTTATCCAGAAGCTTTTTATCCTTTAAATAACAAAGCGCGGCTTTTGAGATCTGCTTCTCTTTTCGCGCTGAAACCGCTTCTGCGGGACTGCCAAATTTGTCCGAGGTCCTCGTCTTTACCTCTACAAAACAAACCGTTTTTTTATCAAGGGCTACAATATCTACTTCACCCAATTTAGATTTATAATTCCTGGCTAAGATCTTATAGCCGTTTTGCTTTAAGAAATCAACCGCGGCCTGCTCGCCTCTGTTTCCTAATATTTGTTTCGCTTTAAACACCGGCAAAACTCTTCCTATGGATCCTGGATGGACCTAATTTCTTTAATGCAGCCCTGTGTTCCTTAGTCGGATAACCTTTATGCCTGGCTAAACCGTATTCCGGATAAAGCTTGTCACAGAAATTCATGATGCGGTCACGGGTGACTTTAGCCAGTATTGAAGCGGAAGCAATGCTCTTTGATTTTGCATCGCCTTTTACAATGCTTGTGCAGGGAAAAGCGACATCCAGAGACATATTGCCGTCTACGATGATGTGGATACGGCCCCTTCCCTGAGGATCTAATCTATCAATAAGAGAATCGATCGCCTCTTTCATGGCAAGTTTAGTCGCCTCGTGAATATTTATCCGGTCGATTACTCTCTCGCTTATAATGCCGATACCGAAGACGCTTTTTTTTGCTATTTCGCGGAAGGCCTTCTCCCTGCTTAAAGAAGTAAGTTTCTTTGAATCGTCTATGCGGTTTTTGAAGCGCAAAGATTTAAGCGCCGCCGCTGCGGCGACCACCGGGCCTGCCAGCGGCCCGCGGCCCGCTTCATCCACGCCGATGATAATTTCAAAACCTCTTTTTTTTAATTTCCTCTCGTAATAGAGCACCTTTTCGGGAAGGATCCTTTAGGCTTTTGTTTCCTGGCTTTCGATCTTGGTGGCGCGCTTGCCGACCTTACCGCGCAGATAATAAAGCTTTGCTCTTCTGACCTTTCCTGAGCGTAAGAGCTCGATTCTTTCTATGCTCGGTGAGTAGAGGGGAAAAACGCGTTCAATGCCTTCGCCGTAAGAGACTTTTCTCACGGTAAAGCACGTTTTTATTCCTGAGCCGGCCTTAGCGATCACGACGCCCTCAAAAGGATGAAGCCGTATCTTGTCCG
>Ga0315295_10004476_pt1 | contig 11930 bp, 10 predicted proteins | sample YL17G14_0_MG_FD_204453 | JGI IMG/M metagenome (GOLD analysis project Ga0315295, IMG submission 204453) | Sediment microbial communities from Yellowstone Lake, YNP, Wyoming, USA - YL17G14_0 | ecosystem: Environmental > Aquatic > Freshwater > Lake > Sediment | place: USA: Wyoming | collected... | reverse complement strand
GAAGGAGGAAGTCAAACACGATAAGCCTGCCTGCCGGCAGGCCTGCCTACCGGCAGGCAGGCAGGTATTCAGCGGAGGCGGAAGCTCGAAGAGCGAAGGAGGAAGCCATGCCATTGCTTACTTGTTGAATGACGAAGGAGGGGAGAGGATAGCGGAGGCATTGATAAGACTGGTTTAAATGATACGGCTGTGTTATTCTGGCCGCTACTTATTATCCAAAATAGAGTATTCTATCGCAACGTATGATGGTGGCAGGATAAAGAGATTGGTTTAATTTTCACCCTGACAACTCCAAAAATATGTGTAAAATGGAAGTATGTATTCCAGATTAATTCACCCACCTGAAGGTAAAAGTTTCTTCTTGTTTGGCCCGCGCGGCACAGGAAAGGCCACATGGGTAAAAGCCGCTTTCCCCAAAGCCGTGTATACGGATTTATTAGAAGCGGAGCTTTTTAATAACCTCCAAGGCATATTTTATCCCACCGCCCCAAGGCCCCGCCCTTAAGGGCGGGGATAGGCGCCGGCGGCCCGCCCGACTGATGGCGTTAGCTCTCGGTCAGGCGGGGATTTCGCTCGGACGAATGGATGCTTTAGGGTTTTAGCCCGGAGAGCTTCATATATTGAGGCAGCCGCCCCTATTATTACAGTTCCCCCGACGAAATACTTGACTATTTTACTAAAATGGAGTATACTTCATTTTAGTAATACCAATTTGGAGATTAATGCAGAATGAAAAATCTTAAAAGAATACTAGATATGGAGCTTCCGCGTCAACAATCCGCGTTTTTATGGGGAGCCAGAAAGACAGGCAAGACCACATACCTGAAAGAAAGATTTCCGGATAGCCTAGTGTACGATTTTTTGAAAACAGACTTATTTTTCGAATTTTCAAAAAACCCATCACTTTTGCGTGAACGATTACTTGCGAAGGACAAAATAACGCTGAAGAAGCCTATAATACTTGATGAAGTGCAAAAGATTCCTCAAGTACTCGATGAAGTGCATTGGTTGATAGAAAATAGGGGTTTAAGGTTTATACTTTGCGGCTCAAGCGCGAGGAAGCTAAAAAGGGGGCATACAAATCTGTTAGGCGGCAGGGCGTGGCGGTATGAGCTGTTTCCGCTTGTTAGCCAAGAAATCGGAAAAGTTAATCTACTGCGTGTTCTAAATCACGGGATGATACCGCTTCATTATTTGCAGAATGATGAAGACTGTAAAAAATCTTTAGAGGCCTATGTGCAGGATTATTTACGCGAAGAGGTTTTTGCCGAAGGCCTCACACGCAATATCCCCGCGTTTTCAAGATTTTTCGACGCATTTGGCTATTCGCACGGCGAGATAACCAATTATTGCAATATCGCGCGTGAATGCGGCGTTGGTTCCAAGACGGTCAAGGAATATTATCAGATACTTATAGATACGCTTTTGGCTGTCAGGGTAGAGCCTTTTAAAAAAAGACAATCGCGGCAGGTTATAACAAAAGCCTCGAAATATTATATGTTTGATGTTGGCGTTGCCGGTTACCTGACAAAGAGGCATTTAGCCGAACAAAAAGGCGCTGAGTTCGGAAAGGCATTCGAACATTTCCTGCTTTTGGAAATGGTTGCGTATAGATCTTATGCAGGCAAGGATTTTGCGATAAACTTTTGGAGGACAAAATCAGGCCTTGAGGTGGATTTTGTGCTGGGCCAGGGAGAGGCTGCCGTAGAGATAAAAGGGGCTTCTCGAATTGATAGAAAAGATATGAATGGGCTGGAGGCCTTTTCCCAAGCGTGTTCTCCAAAAAGATGTATTATAGTTTGTAATGAAAAGGAGAGAAGGCTGCACGGAAAAATTGAAATATTGCCATGGGAGATTTTCCTGCACGAGCTTTGGGCTGGAAAAATATTATGAAGCAATTTAATCTTTAATATGGACAGCTATCCCTATTTTGGAAGGAAATAGCAAGCTACCTGTTTGACTAGGCATATCAGAAAGGAGATCCTTTGGAGAGGAAGAATAAAACGATAAGCAAGCAAGCAAGAGTAGCCGGTTTATTTAGTTTTTCTAAGTTAACCCAAGCCCTGTAAAAATGCAGGCCTTGGGTTTTGTCGTAGAAGACGACACACCGGCCTCTCCAATAAGGCCGGGTGTATGTCGCAGAAAGCGACACACCAATCCATCCGATAGGATTGGGTGTATAATCGCAGAAAGCGACACCCCGCTTTATAGGATAAGCGGGTGCGTCCTTGCTGGACGGCACACCGGCCTCTCCGCCCCAAAAGGGGCGCACTTGGCAATCCTTTATGCCAAGGTGCGATAAGGCCGGGTGTATTGAGAATATAATGCTTCCGCAAACGCGAGGATATATATGAAAACCGATTTAAGGAAGTCAGGAATTGAATTTATTGACGATATCCCCTGGGGTACGCACTTCTGTCAGTTTTACCAGAGCAGGCAAGATTTGATTGAAATGCTGGTGCCGTATTTCAAGCAGGGCTTAGAGGATAATGAATTTTGCATGTGGGTTACTGCTGAGCCTTTAGGAGTTGATGGCGCAAAGGCCGCGCTTAAAGAAAAAGTTAAGAATCTGGATGATTATATTAAAAAAGGGCAGATAGAGATACTTGACTATAGCCAATGGTATACCAAAACCGGAAAGTTTGACGCTGATACAGTAATAAAGGGCTGGACGGAAAAGGAAAAACAGGCTGTAGAGCGAGGTTTTGACGGCCTGCGGCTTACGGGTAATACCCTTTGGCTTGAAAAAAAAGACTGGAACAGCTTCATCGATTATGAAGCTATCGTGGACAGCGTTATCAGGCAACACCGCATGCTTGCTGTGTGTTCCTATTCTCTGGATAGATGCCAGGCAGACGAAGTTATAGATGTGGTCAATAATCATAAATTTGCGTGCATAAAGAGGAGAGGTAAATGGATGTTTTTAGAGTCTTCCGCGCGCAAAAAGGCGGAGGAGGCGGTTAAGAAGAGCGAAGAATATTTTAGGGCAGTTATTGAGAACTCTTCGGACATCATTATTATTGTGGATAAGAAAGGAATTGTAAAATATATAAGCCCTTCTATCGAGCGCTTTGCGGGGTATAAGCAGGCAGAAATAATTGGTAAAAGCACGTTCGACTTTATTCATCCAGCCGATCTGCCGCGCGCTACGGTTGATTTTGCCAAAGCGCTTATAACAAAAGAGACCGATATTCCGAACTCATTCCGCGTCCGTCATAAAGATGGCTCGGAGCGCATCTTAGAGGGTAGAGGCAAGAATCTTCTTGATAATCCGGCGGTCAAGGGCTTTGTTATGAATGTGAGCGACATCACCGAGCGCAAGCAGGCGGAGGAGGCGCTGCGGGCAAGCGAGGCCAAATATAGACTTTTAGCCGAAAACCTTCCCCAGAAAATATTTATTAAAGACAGAAACTTAGCTTATATATTCTGTAATAAGAATTATGCTCGGGATTTGAAGATAGAAACCGAAGAAATAAAAGGCAAGACAGACTATGATTTTTATCCTAAGGAGTTAGCGGAAAAATATCGCTCAGACGATAAAGAAGTTATGGAAAAAGGAGAAATAACGGATATAGAGGAAAAATACCTCCAGGATGGAAAAGAATTTTTTGTCCATACAGTCAAAGCACCAGCAAAAGATAAGCGTGGCAACGTGATTGGTATATTGGGTATTTTCTGGGACATCACCGAGCGCAAGAAAATGGAAGAAAAAGAGCGCAAGCATTTGCAGGAACTCGAAGTTTTTTATAAGGCAAGCGTTGGAAGGGAAGAGCGGATAATTGAACTTAAGAAAGAAGTTGAACAGTTGAAGAAGGAGTTGGGTAAGTAGCTATCAGCTGTCAGCTTTCAGCTGTCAGCAAAAAAGCTGTAAGCTGAACGCTGAGAGCTGATAGCTTTCAGCCGTCAGCTATCAGCAAAAAAGATGAAAAATCAGAAATTCAGAAAACTAGATGTTTGGAACAAATCTATGGATTTTAGCTTTTTTTTATTGCATTTGCATAATATGTAGCGTATACTTACTCTATCATGAAGCGATATATCCACAGGGCGATAGAAAAAGAATTATTAAAGGCAGTAAAGGAATTTCCGGTCGTCGTTCTTACGGGACCTCGCCAAACCGGAAAATCTACCATTCTGCAGAACATATTCCCGAAGCATGACTATACGACCTTTGACGATCCGCTTACGAGAAAGCTTGCTAACGACGATCCTGGGTTTTTTCTCTCCCGCGCGAAAAAAATGATCGTGGATGAAATACAATATGTGCCCAGCCTATTGCCGTTCATAAAAATGGCGGTAGACAGCGACCGGAGAAACACAGGGCATTTTATACTGACCGGATCTCAATATTTTACTCTCATGGGAGGCATAAGCGAATCTCTGGCAGGCAGAGCGGCCCTATATGAGCTATTGCCGTTTTCTTCGGAGGAGATACCGCATAGCCCGGAAGATGATGGGATAAGGCAGTCGTTTTCAGCCATGTTCCATGGGTTTTTTCCGGAGATCGTCGCTCATGGGGTAAACCGGAATAGATTCTATGCTTCATATCTTCAGACGTATCTCGAACGCGATATTCGTCAGATAACCTCCGTTCATGACTTAAAAGTATTTCAGAATTTTCTGGAACTCCTGGCGGCTCGGGCCGGAAATATTCTTAACATTCACGAATTGTCAAAAGAGGCCGGTGTAAGTTTCACATCCGCGAGGCGGTGGATTTCCATCCTCGAGTCAACACGTCTTGTATATCTTATGCGCCCCTTTACAAAGAACATAACAAAGAGAGTTGTCAAGAGCCCAAAGCTTTATTTTACCGACACAGGCCTTTTGGCATATCTTTTGAGGTATCCGAATGCCGCCACGATGACTGCCGGTCCGCAGGCGGGCGCTTTTTTTGAAAATCTCGTGCTTGCGGAAATTTTAAAATTAAAATACAATCACAACCTTAATTTTGAACCGTACTTTTATAGGGATTCGAACCATAATGAGATAGATTTTGTGCTGGACTACGGCGTTGCCATTAAGCTGTTTGAGGTTAAGTGTGTTTCCTCGCCGAATGAGAAACATTTCACGGTATTAAAAAGAATGGTTAAGGAATTCCATCATTCCTATGGGTATCTTGTAAGTTTTGCCAAAGAAAGAATGCCCATAGCTAAAGGCATTGAATCAATTCCATGGAGTTTTGTTAAAGACGTTGCTTATAGCTATAGGAAACGGTAGGCGTGATGCCGAGCCGGCGTTGAGGAATTAGTAGACGTCCTATTATGGGACACTCTGCGAGTAGGCTGTACCAAAATAGAACGTCTGCAAAATTTGAAGCGCCTGCAGGAACTAGAAACTTTTTATAAGGCCAGCGTAGGCAGGGAAGAACGGATAATAGAGCTTAAGAAAGAAATTGAGAAGCTGAAAAAGGAGATAGGGAAGTAGCTATCAGCTGTCAGCTTTCAGCTGTCAGCAAAAAGCTGAACGCTAAAACTAATAGCTATCAGCCGTCAGCTATCAGCCATCAGCTTACTGCAAAAAACTATGAAAAACCAAAAGTTCAGAAAGTTAGATGTTTGGAACAAATCTATGGATTTCATCGAGGAGATTTATAAAATAACAGAAAAATTTCCAGCAAAGGAACTTTATGGATTGACCAGCCAATTGAGGCGAGCGGCAACCTCTGTTGCTTTAAATATTGCAGAAGGAAGTGCCGCAGGGTCTGACATTGAATTTAATAGATTCCTGAACATTGCGAACAGGTCTAATTATGAAGTTATGTGTGGCATAGAAATTGCAAAAAGATTGAATTACGTAGAAGTGGTTGAATATGATCTTCTTCTCAAAAGGTCGGACGAATTATCAGCAATGCTTTCTGGTCTCAAGAAAAAGCTGCGAGCTGTTAGTGATTAGCTATCAGCCATCAGCTATCAGCTAAAAAGCTTTAAGCTGTAAGCTGAACGCTGACAGCTGATAGCTGACGGCTCTCAGTACGCTTTTAGAAAGACTCTATGAAGATAGCCAATAAGATAAGCATCTCTTTTCTTAGCGTTGTTTTAATTCTTACGGGTATTGCTGTGCCTATTTTTTACTTGATTGCGAAAGACAGTTTGCAAAAGTCTATATATAACAATTTAGACACGGCAGTTGTCTCGCGGGCCAATCATATAGAAACCTACCTTAAGATGTTGGAAATCTCTGTCGGTCAGTTATCAAAAAGCACGGCCTTGGAGAATTTGTTAAAAATAAACGGTAAAGGAGATCCTCGGCAGGCCGATGCCTTTGCACAGGCGATGATGCGGCTTAAGAGGACAAAAGAGGCCAATCCTGCGATAGCTGAATTTATGCTGATGGATAAGGCCGGCAAAGTGGCGGTCTCCAGCAACGAAAGCAGCATAGGATCGGATAAATCTGCAGATCTCATTTTTCTTGGCGGCCAGAAAGGGAGCTTCATCAAAGATGTTTATTTCTCCGAGGTATATAAAGAGCCTTTATTGGCCGTGTCTACGCCATTTTTAGACAGCCAAACGGATGAATTATTAGGCGTGCTTGCGGCAAGGGTGAGACTAAATGATTTAAATAATATTGTTACAGAGAAAACCGGTATGGGCGATACGGGTAAGATTTATATCGTCAATAAGTATGGTTATATGGCGACGCCTGCCAGATTTAAAGAAGATGTAGTTTTGAAACAGATGGTGGATACTGAGAATGTGAGGAAAGCCCGTTTACATAAAGGCAGAGAACACCCATTATCCGGAGAGAAAAAGATAAATGTTTTTCCTGATTATCGCGGTGTGCTGGTCCTGGGAGCGCATGAATACATACCCCAGATGCAATGGGTGGTTTTAGCCGAGATAGACGCAAAAGAGGCATTTGCGCCTCTATCTAAGCTGCGCCTGATTTTTCTCATAGTTTTATTTATCGTGCCCATCGCTGCTTGGTTATTAGGTATATTTCTCGCTAAGTTAATCACCGGCCCGCTTCAGAGGCTGCACAAAGGGACCGAAATGATTGGCTTCGGCAATCTAGATTACAAGGTAGGCACTAATGCGAAAGATGAGGTTGGGCAGCTTTCCCGGGCCTTTGATACAATGACGGAGAGTTTAAAGCAAACTACCGTGTCAATAAATACACTGAATAAAGAAATCGCCGAACGCAAAGCATCGGAGGAGGCGCTGCGGGAAAGCCAAGAGCGCTATCGGGCACTTGTGGACAACACCATCCTCGGGGTTACCGTAATAGATACTGATTACAAGATAATTACGACGAACACAATGCTTGCCAAATTATTTAATAAGCCTGCCAGTGATTTTGTGGGTAAAGATTGTTTTAGGGAGTATGAGAAGCGCGAGGCAGTTTGTCCGCATTGTCCTGGGGTGCAGGCTATGGCTTCCGGTAAGACTACGGAGGTTGAAACCCAAGGTCTGCGAGATGATGGTAGCCATTTTTCCGTTCGGAATCGCGCCATTCCATTCTTTGGGCCGGATGGCGTGGTGAAAGGGTTCATTGAGTTGGTTGAAGACATCACCGAGCGCAAGAAGGCGGAAGAAAAGTTAAGCAAGGCCTTGGAAAAGGAGATAAAAACCCGCGAGATAATGACAAGCATGTTAGATGATACCAACCGGGTAAGAGAAGAGTTAGAAGGGAAATTGCAAGAGCTAAAGCGCGCCCAGGATATGCTGGTTCAGTCTGAGAAGCTGGCTTCTTTGGGTTCGCTTGTTTCAGCCATGGCTCACGAAGTCAACAATCCTTTGATGATTATCTCAGGAAATGCCCAGCTCTGTTTGATGGAAGATATACAAAATGACGAGGTAAAGAATAACCTTAAGATTATCTTTGAAGAGTGCCATAGGGCAAAAGATATTATCCAGAGGCTGCTTAAGTTTTCCCGGCCCAGTAAGGGCGAAACGAAAGAAGTGGATATCAATAAGAGCATAGAGGCAACGGTGAGTATCGTGGCACACCAATTTAAGTTAGTCAATGTAGAGATAAAAAGAAATTATCTTAAGAATCCGCCTCTTATATCAATAGACGAGCAACAGATGCAAGAGGTGTTTATAAATCTTATTAATAACGCTAGTGAGGCAATGCCTGGCGGCGGAGCTATTACCATAACCACTTCTTTGGAGGGGGATTTTTTCCGCATTGATTTTAAGGATACCGGCTGCGGCATGTCAGAAGAGGCTAAGAAAAAGTTATTTGAGCCGTTCTTTACCACCAAAGAAAAAGGGACTGGCTTAGGGCTGGCAGTTTGTTACGGTATTATAAAGGCGCATAACGGAGAGTTGAAGTTTGAGAGCAAATTGAATAAAGGAATCACTGCTACCGTACTGTTGCCATTGGGGGGGGGTAAAGCGTAATGCATAAAATCTTAGTGGTGGACGATGAGCCCGGTATAATAAAGATTTTTGAAACATTCCTTATTAAAAACGGCTTTGAGGTAATTAAGGCACCGGGCGGCAAAGAGGCGATAAAAATTTTGAATTCTGATACCAAGATTGACTTAATGGTCTTGGATATGAAGATGCCTAAGGCTCCAGGAATTGATGTCATAAATGAGATGGTTAGAATAAACAAAAAAATCCCCGCTATTATTTTAACCGGCTCAGTTGATGCGGAGAAATACTTTATAGATTTAAAAGCGTTGGGATACAGCCACGAAGATATTCTCTATAAGCCCGCAGACCTCTTTGAGCTTTTGAAGTTAATAAAAAAGAAACTAGGCATTGCCTAAACCCCGTTAGAAAGGATAAGGCTTTATGCTCCATCCTTTCTGATAAGGAAATAATACTTCTAATATATCTTTCTAAGCGGGGTAAAGGTTAAATTTTGATGGATGAGAATTTTCGCCGAGAATTAGTAAGAAAATATCAGTGGGCAGGAAAGATTAGGTTTGTCAGTTTCCTGCTTTTGTTTCTCTTCCTGCTATCTATGAAGTTAGCGGGGGGATACGATTATCTGAATACCTTTCTTATCGGCCTGCTTTTTGTTGAGGCAATCTTGAACCAGCCATACAGTTTTTTCCTCAAAAAAGTAAACCTTTATAGATTCCAATTCTATCAAATGATTGCGGATATTATAATTATCTCCTGGGTTGTATATTATATGGGCGGAATCGATGCCCAGGTAGTCAGCATTGCCTATTTTGCGGTAATATTGTGGGCAGGCGTGGTCTCCGGGCCTGCGGCAGTATTTTTCGCGGTAAGCGCCTCCAGCCTGCTCCTTTCGTTCGTGGTAATTTTTGAACATTTCGGCCTTTTGCCGCCTGTCTCTTATCTTGATTACAAGATTCCAACTGTTCAGATGCTGACCCTGCTTTTTGGCAATGTGGCATTCCTTTTTGCCTTTGGCTATTTTAGCGCTCGCTCCTCCAGTCTCATAAGATTTCTTCAGAGAAAAAGGCAGGAAGAGTCGTTAAAGTATGCCCACAGGCTTTTAGCAACTGGCTACCTTATGGGTGAGACTGTGCATGATATGCGGACTTGCTTAGCCGGCATCAAAGCAAATGCTCAGGTATTGATAAGCCTGGGGAAACAAAGCGGCGATGAAATGAAGTTTTTAAGGTCTATTGAAGATTTCGAACAAAGATGCGCGGATTTGATATATAGGCTTGCAAAATTTTCAAAAAAACCACAGGGGGGATTTGCCCCAATTGACACACATACAGTTATTGAGAATGCGTTAGAGTTAACACAGCCGCTTATAAAATATTCTAAGATGTCGGTTAAGAAGGTGTTTGGGCAAAATATTCCTTCGGTTATTGCAGATAAAGACCAATTACAGGAAGTTTTTGTGGCTATGATATTAAACTCGTTAGACGCTGTATCAATTAAGCCCAAAGGAGGGACGCTTACCATAAAGACAAATTATCTTAATAAAGAGAATACCGTTGAGATTACCTTTTCTGATACCGGCATAGGGATAAAACAGGGTGATTTGAAGCGAATCGGCGAGCCCTTTTTTAGCACAAAGGAGTCGGGAACAGGCGCCGGATTGGGACTTGCTACTGCTTACAGTATTATCGCAAGCCATAACGGAAAGATCAATGTTAAGAGCGCACAGGGCGAAGGCGCTGCGTTTATCATACAGTTGCCCATAATGCGGCAAAAGACAGCCATCGATGCCATATAAAGAAGAGCAGATAAAATTGCTTATTTTTCGTTATCAGCAAAGTGCCTTTGCATTCGTTTTGTATTTGATCGGCGGAGATCAGGACAAGGCCTATGATATTTGCGCTGCGAGCTTTGCCGAGGCGATGCGCGCAGGTTTCCCCTTAGAACATGAAGAGGTTTTTCTGAATAGACTCGTTAGTATCGCTGTGGAAAAAATCCGAAATGTAAAAACCATTCCTAATTTTGATGTAATTGAGCTTCTGGAGATTAGCGGGGCGGAAAAAGGGCAGCTGCTTATAGTATTAAAGGCCCTGCAAACATTAGATTTTGAGCAAAAAGCGCCTTTGCTTTTACGCTATCAGATCAATCTTTCCTATAGGGATATCGGGGCAGTTATGCGTATCTCCGAAGGTAACGCCAGGATTAAAACCGCCCAGGCGCGTGCTCAGCTGGAAAAAGAAAGTGAACGCATATTAAACAATTCTTGAATAGAACAATATGAATTGCGAAGATATCAAAAAAAAGTTAAAGCCATTCTTGGACGATCTGCTGGCAGAGGAAGAGTATAAAGCATTTTGTGGGCATATCAACATCTGCGGCAAATGCAGCTCTTATGTCCGCTCCATCGGTTCTTTGTCAAATCAATTATGGAAACTGGGCAAGGTGAAGGTTCCGGAGGACTTAAGTTCAACCATAATGTATAAACTCGCTCATCCCGAACAAGAAGCCCGAGCATCTAAATATATATTATCAAAAAAGCATATTATCGCAGGTTTTATTTTAGCCTCTTTGATAATAGCGCTATTTGTCGGCATCCATTATCTTAGAACGCGGCAGCAGCCTAAGCGTGATGATACCCCTATAGTCACAACAGAGGTAATTCATAAGATAGAATCGCCGAGCGAGAGCGAAGCGCGCTCGCTTATCAAACAACTTGAGACGATTGCGGCAAAATTGGGAATAGCAGTAAATGACAAAACTACTAATGTGGAACCTGAAAATGAAAATATTGTTGATGAAGAAGAAAGAGACGGAGACTAATTATGGCAAAAATTCTTATTGTAGATGATGAGATCCAGATTAGAGAGCTTCTCAGAAAAGCCTTTGCCAGGGAAGGGTACGAAGTTTCAAGCGTTCCAACTGCTGAACAAGCATTAGAACTTATTTTCCGACAGCCTTTCGACATCTTGCTTTTGGATGTTCGACTCCCTGGAGAATCCGGCCTTTCGGTTTTGAAAAAGGTGAGGGAGCACCAGAAAGATGTCCCGGTAGTAATTTACACAGGCGCCCTTACGCCCGAACTTGAGAAAGAAGCAAGAGAAGCCGGAGCAAACGAAGTGTTGAGTAAAGATATCGACATACTGCAGCTTGTGGCGCAAATAGGAAAGATTGTAAAAGCCAAGGATAAGATTTTTAAGAGTCCTATAGAGCGAGGAGAAAAAACACTTCTTGTTGTCGATGATGAAGAAGGTATTCGCCGAGTCTTGAGAGAGTTTTTTAACCGCAAGGGGTATAAGGTCTTTGAAGCAGGAGACGGCGAAGAAGCGCTCCGATTAATTCATACAGAAAAGGTATCAGTGGTTTTACTGGATATGATATTGCCTGGTATGGACGGCCTTGAGACCTTAAAAAGACTTTTAGAAATTAATCCTAAACTTGGTGTCGTTATGACCACTGCAGTACAGGATGACGAAAAGGTCAAAAAAGCGATAGAGTTAGGCGCATATAGTTATGTGTTAAAACCTTTTGATTTTATGTATCTAAAACTTGTTGTTATGTCAAAACTCGCAATAGCCGAGAGCGACTGAACTTTTTGTAAATCTTTCTTCTTGCAAG
>Ga0315295_10004475_pt1 | contig 11930 bp, 9 predicted proteins | sample YL17G14_0_MG_FD_204453 | JGI IMG/M metagenome (GOLD analysis project Ga0315295, IMG submission 204453) | Sediment microbial communities from Yellowstone Lake, YNP, Wyoming, USA - YL17G14_0 | ecosystem: Environmental > Aquatic > Freshwater > Lake > Sediment | place: USA: Wyoming | collected... | reverse complement strand
CCGCAGAGGCCGCAGAGATCGCAGAGCCAAAAGGGCCTTTGTACTCAGCGTTCTCTGCGGTAAATATAATAATATGTTTCTCAATGTCTTGCAAAAAATATTCGGCAGTAAGAATGAGCGGGAGCTCAACCGCCTGAAACCCCTAATCGGGGCGATCAACGAACTGGAGCCAGCGGTGGCCCAGTTAAGCGACGGCCAGCTTCAGGCCAAAACCGGGGAGTTTCGCGAGCGTCTTGCCCAGGGGGAAACCCTTGACGACTTACTGACCGAATCCTTCGCCGTGGTCCGGGAAGTCGCTCGCCGCACTTTAGCCCAGCGCCATTTCGACGTCCAACTGGTGGGGGGCATAGTGCTCCACGAGGGGAAAATCGCTGAAATGAAGACCGGCGAAGGGAAAACTTTGGCGGCTACCTTGCCCGTATACTTAAACGCCCTTACTGGCAAGGGCGTCCACGTGGTCACGGTAAACGATTATCTGGCCAAGCGCGATGCGGCTTGGATGGGTGCCATTTACAATTTTCTGGGCCTTGCGGTGGGCGTCATCGTCCATGAATTAGACGATCTGGAACGCCAACAAGCTTACCGCTGTGACATTACTTACGGCACGAACAATGAATTTGGTTTCGATTACTTGCGCGATAACATGAAGTTCCGTATTGAAGATCTGGTCCAGCGGGAACTGAATTACGCCATCGTGGACGAGGTCGATTCCATCCTTATCGATGAAGCCCGGACCCCTCTGATCATTTCCGGTGCGGTCGAGCAACTGGATGAAGGATACTATGAAGAGCTCAAGCCGATGGTTATTCGTCTGCACCAGAATCAAAGCCGCCTCATCCAGACCATTTTCGACGAAGCTCTCCGACTCCTTGAAGAAGAGCCCGAAAGCGAAACCGTTATCGAACAACTTTTACTGGTTAAGCGGGGGGATCCGAAAAATCCTCGTTTTCTGGACCTCATTGCCGAAAAACCTGCCCTCAAGACCCGCCTCGACCGCCTGGAGTCTTATCTTTCCGGTCAAAAAATACTCTCTCAATTTGATGACAAACTCTTCTGTGCCATTGATGAACGGTCGAACGCCGTGGAGTTGACGGAAAAAGGCTTAGAGCTTCTCTCCCGAGGACGGGCAGATGCCTTTGTTGTTCCTTCGCTGGAAGAAGGATATCTGACCATCGATAGCAATGATCAATTAACCCCGCCCGAAAGAATCGAAGCCCGGCAAGCCATGGAGAACCAGTACCGGCAGACTTCGGAACGTATCCACACCATCCACCAGCTCGTCAAAGCCCACTGGCTTTTTCAGAAAGACGTCAATTACGTGATCAAGGATGGCCAGGTGATCATCGTCGACGAGTTCACCGGCCGGATGATGCCCGGACGCCGCTGGAGTGACGGCTTGCACCAGGCGATCGAAGCCAAGGAAGGAGTGAAGGTCGCGGAGGAGAATCAAACCTTAGCGACGATCACCTTTCAAAACTACTTTCGCATGTACAAAAAGCTGGCCGGCATGACGGGTACGGCGGATACCGAGGCCCCGGAATTTAAGAAAATCTACAAACTGGATGTTATGGTCATCCCCACCAATATGCCCATGATCCGCCAGGATTTCTCCGATGTCATCTACCGGACCCAGAGGGAGAAATACAAAGCCGTCGTGGAAGAAGTAAAAGAATGCCACCGCCGGGGTCAGCCCGTTCTGGTGGGGTCCATTTCCATTGAAAACTCCGAAAAACTCTCCCAGATGCTCAAGCAGGAGAAGATCCCCCATCAGGTCTTGAACGCCAAATACCACGAAACGGAAGCCAAAATTATTGCTCAGGCTGGACGATTCGGCGCGCTCACCATTTCCACCAACATGGCCGGCCGGGGCACGGATATTATGCTCGGCGGTAATCCCGAAATGTTGGCTCGCGAGGAAGCCTTGCGCCGCAAGGTGGATCTTTCCACCGACCCAGAGGGCTTCCGAAAAATATTGGAGGAGATGCGTGTTCTCACCTCCCAGGAATATCGGAAAGTAATCGAAGCCGGCGGGTTACATGTCCTAGGCACAGAACGCCATGAATCCCGGCGGATCGACAATCAACTCCGCGGCCGCTCCGGCCGACAGGGAGATCCGGGAACTTCCAGGTTCTACCTTTCCCTGGAGGATGACCTACTGCGCATCTTCGGCTCCCAGCGAATCTCGGGAGTCATGAGCCGGCTGGGGATGGAAGAAGACCAGCCCATCGAACATTCCCTGATCAGCCGGGCGATCGAGAACGCCCAGAAACGCGTGGAAGCCCACAACTTTGACATCCGCAAACACCTCTTGGAATACGACGACGTTATGAACAAACAACGGGAGGTGATTTATGACCAGCGCAAAAGGGTTCTGGCTCAGGATGGCGTTGCCGAAGAAATCCAAGAGGTCATCGCCGAGTTTGCCGAAGGAATCGCAGATCCCATTGCGGATGAAAAAACCTATCCTGAGGAATGGAATTACCGCCAGTTGAACGAGTCCCTCATGCGCCTCTTTTCCTTCGGCCTCAGCATCCGCCCTGAAGATACCCAGAATATGACCCGGGAGAAGCTCTGGGAAAAGGTCGTGGCCCAAGCCAAAGAAGTCTATGGGGGGAAAGGGGCCGAATTCGGCCCCGAGGCTATGGGACACCTGGAACAAGTAATCTACCTCCAGTCCATCGATACCCTCTGGAAAGAACACTTGATGGCTATGGACCACTTGAAGGAAGGCATCGGCCTCAGAGGGTATGGGCAGCGCAACCCGCTCCAGGAATATCAGAAAGAAGGGTACGCGATGTTTATGGATCTGATTCAGCGTATCAAGGAGGAGACGATCCAAAAACTCTTCCGGGTCCAGATCGCTCGTCCCCAGGAAGTAGCTCAATTTGAGGCCGTCCGTAAGCAACCCCTCATTCTTAGCCGTGGAGAAGAGGTCGAGGAGAAACAGCAGCCTATAAAGCGAGAGGGTAAAAAGGTGGGGCGTAATGATCCCTGCCCCTGTGGGAGCGGGAAAAAATACAAAAAATGTCATGGGAGATGAAAACAGTTCGGAGTTATGAGTTCGGAGTTAAAATTTTTTCTCGGTACTCACAACTCGGAATTGTTTTTATCTTTTACTCCGAACTCCGAACTCATAACTCCGAACTATTTAGGGAGGCTGCATGAACAAAGACATTCCCCCCGATTTCAAGGTTCCCGGTTTCCTGGCTGCGGGCATATCTGCCGGGATTAAAAAAAACCGGGAGAAAGACTTGGCCCTTATATACTCTGAGGTGCCTTCCGTGGCTGCCGGGGTTTTCACTACCAACCGGGTAAAAGCAGCTCCTGTACTCCTTTCGATGGAGCGGATAAAGGCGGGACGTGCCCGGGCTATATTGATCAATTCCGGGTCCGCTAACGCCTGTACGGGCAAGAAGGGTCTGACCGACGGCCGACGCCTTTCCAGGTTGATTGCCTCTTCCCTGAAAATTAATCCGGGAAATGTGCTCCTGGCCTCTACCGGCGTAATCGGGAAACCCTTACCCATGAGTTTAATCGAAAAAAACCTTCCCCGTCTCTTATCCTCCCTAGCGCCCGACGGTCTGGGGAATGTTGCCCGGGCCATTGTGACTACCGACACCTTCCCCAAAGCGGTGATTCTTCGCCAACAGGTGAATGGGCGAGAAATCACCCTGGCCGGAATCGCCAAGGGGGCAGGGATGATTAGCCCGCAAATGGCTACTCTTCTTTCTTTTGTTATCACCGACGCTTCCATTTCCCTAAAAGCGTTGCGCCAATCCTTAAAAGAAGGCGTCCAGGAATCTTTCAATCGGGTGATTGTCGACGGAGATATGAGTACCAATGACACTCTCTTGATCCTGGCCAACGGGGAAGCAAAAAACCGAGAGATAACCCTCGGTACCCCAGGTTATAAGAAATTTGTCCTTTTTTTGCATGACCTGTTATTCTCTTTAGCCCAAAAAATTGCCGGCGATGGGGAGGGAGCAACAAAATTGGTCGTCATTGCCGTGGAGGGAGCCCGCACCGCATCCGAAGCCGAGCGGGTCGCCCGCGCTGTGGCCACCTCCGCCCTGGTCAAGACTGCATTCTTCGGAGAGGACGCGAACTGGGGAAGAATCCTCTGCGCCGCGGGTTACTCGGGCGCCCCTATTGACCCGAATAAAATCGATGTCTATTTCGACGACGTAGCCCTCGTCCGCCGCGGCCAAGGCGCGGGACCTGCAATGGAAGAACAAGCGACCGCGGTGATGAAAAAGAAAGAATACACGGTTCGTATCAACCTTAACCGGGGAAAGAAGAGGGTTTCCTTTTTTACAACGGATTTTTCTTTTGATTACGTTAAAATCAACGCTTCCTACCGAAGCTGAAATTGAATCCCCGAATCCTTGGCCCCTGTTCTATTGAGATTTCACTTGAAAGAAAAGTTTAGAATGTTATAATACAAAATTCAAAACACACGTTTTCCAATCGGCGCCAGGGTGTCCGCAGAGGGCGGATGGCAAGCCGGGATAAGGAAAGCGGAGGACTAACCCAGGAGGGAAATTGTATGTCGCCTGTCACCATGAAACAGCTTTTGGAAGCGGGGGTCCATTTTGGCCACCAGACCAAACGATGGAACCCCAAGATGAAGGATTACATCTTTGGCTCGCGCAATGGGATTTATATCATTGATTTACAAAAGACGGTGCGGCTCTTCAAGGAGGCTTACAAATTTGTAGCCGCTGCTGTGGCCTCAGGCGGCAATATCCTCTTTGTAGGGACAAAAAAACAGGCCCAGGATTCTATCGCCGAGGAAGCCCAACGCGCCAACATGTTTTTCGTAAATCAGCGCTGGCTCGGAGGTACCCTGACGAATTTCCGCACCATCAAGAAAAACGTGGAACGCATGAAAAAACTGCAGGCCATGAAAGAGGACGGTACCTTTGATGTCCTGCCCAAGAAGGAAGTTCTGCAATTGGAAAAAGAAAAGGCCAAAATGGAAAAAACTCTGGGAGGAATTAAGGATATGAGCCGGATCCCCCAGGGAATTTTCATTGTGGATCCGCGCAAGGAGCGAATCGCCGTTCATGAGGCCAGAAAGTTAGGTATCCCCATCGTGGCTATCGTGGACACCAATTGTGATCCCGATGAAATTGACTACATCATCCCCGGAAACGACGACGCGATCCGGGCCATCCGCCTCATCTCTTCCAAAATCGCCGATGCCTGTCTGGAAGGCAAGCAACTCTTGGAGGCCAAATTAGTCGCGCCCGAAGGTGCCCCCCCGGCGGGGGCTGAGGGCGCCACCTTAGGAAAACCGAAAGTGGCCGCCGAACCGGCCCCGGAAGAAGTCGAGGAAGAAAAACCAGAGAACGAAGACGAAGAAGAATAGGAGGAAACATTTCGTGGAAGTATCCGCCAGTATGGTTAAAGATCTACGCGAGAAGACCGGCGCTGGAATGATGGACTGTAAAAAAGCCCTGGCCGAAGCAGGAGGCAATTTCGAGAAAGCCGTGGACTATTTGCGGCAAAAGGGCCTGGCCACTGCCGCTAAAAGAGCGGGACGAATCGCCTCGGAGGGCCGCATCGGCTCCTACGTGCACGCGGGCGGGAAAATCGGCGTAATGGTGGAGGTCAACTGCGAAACGGACTTCGTAGCCAAAACGGAAGATTTCCAGATTTTCGCCAAGGATGTCGCCATGCACATTGCGGCCAGTAACCCACTTTACCTTCGCCGGGAAAATGTACCACCGGAAGCTTCAGAGCGCGAGCGGGAAATCTATCGGGTTCAGGCCCGGGAAGCAGGCAAGCCTGAAAAGATCGTTGAAAAAATTGTCGAAGGTAAATTGGAAAAATTCTATAGCGAGGTTTGCCTTTTAGAACAGCCTTTTGTCAAGGCCCCGGACCTTACCATCCAGGAGCTCCTTAACGGTTTAATTGGTAAGTTGGGAGAAAAAGTGGAAATTCGTCGCTTCAGTCGTTTCCAAGTCGCCGAGGGGTTATCCCAAGAGTGAAAACTTCGCCCAAGCCTTTTTTTCGACGCATCCTGCTCAAGCTCAGCGGGGAGGCCTTAATGGGGGATCAGGAGTATGGAATCAGTCCAGCCGTGGTCCAGAAGATAGCCGTTGAGGTCAAGGAATTGAACCTGCTGGGCGTGCAAGTAGCCATTGTAATCGGCGGTGGGAATATCTATCGCGGCGTGGCTGCCAGTACCGCAGGGATGGACCGGGCATCGGCCGATCACATGGGTATGCTGGCCACCGTCATCAACAGTTTGGCTTTGCAGGATGCTTTAGAAAGGGCCGGCATCTTCACCCGAGTAATGTCCGCCATCGAGATGCACCAGATCGCCGAACCTTACATCCGCCGCAGGGCAGTTCGCCACCTGGAAAAAGGAAGGGTCGTGATCTTCGCCGCAGGGACGGGGAATCCCTATTTTACCACCGACACCGCCGCCGCTTTGCGCGCCATGGAAGTGAAATCTCAGGTGATTCTCAAAGCCACCAAAGTGGATGGTGTCTATGATACCGATCCCCTGATTCATAAAACGGCCAAAAAGTTCAAAGAACTCTCCTATATCGAAGTCCTGAACCGGGGCCTCAAGATCATGGACGCCACGGCGATCTCTCTATGCATGGACAATCACCTTCCCATTATTGTATTCAACCTCACCCGCAAAGGAAATATTAAGCGAGTTGTTTTCGGCCAGAAAATCGGTACGGTCATTCGGGGGTAACGCATGTTTAAAAAAGAGGCTTTTATAGCGGAAGTGAAGTCGAAAATGGAAAAGTCTATTGAGGCCTTGCGCAAAGACTTGAGCCGCATACGTACGGGCCGGGCCTCCCTTACTCTACTTGACGGCGTCCGGGTCAATTATTACGGCGTTCCCACGCCTCTTTCTCAGGTCGCCTCCCTGTCAGTTCCTGAAAGCCGAACGATTTCCATCCAACCCTGGGACCCTAAAATTATCGGAGAAATTGAAAAAGCTATCCAAAAATCGGACCTGGGCCTTACTCCTCTCAGTGACGGAAAAATCGTGCGCATTAATATCCCCTCTCTCACCGAAGAACGACGCAAGGAACTGGTCAAAGTTGTAAAGCGCATGGAAGAGGAATGTAAAGTGGCCATGCGCAATATCCGCCGGGATGCCAACGAACAGCTAAAAACGGCGAAAAAAGACAAAAATCTCTCCGAAGACGACCAGTTTAAATATCAGGAAGAAATCCAGAAGCTCATGGATAAATCTATCGAGAAAGCCGAAGAGGTTGTCAAGGCTAAGGAAAAAGAGATCCTGGAAGTTTGAAAACCTACGCCCTTCCGCTCGCTCCCCCATTTTTTCTCTCAGGCCGGAGATCGTCGCCATGATCTGGAAATCTTCCCTTAGCACAGGAAATTTATGCATCGGTTAGTGAAGGAAAAACTCCCCCGCCATCTGGCGATCATCATGGATGGAAACGGCCGCTGGGCTGAGCAACGGTTATTAGACCGGGTGGCTGGCCACCGGCAGGGAGCCGAATCCGTGCGGACCGTCGTCCGAGCATGCCGGGAAATCGGCATTGCCTATCTGACCCTATTTGCTTTTTCAGCGGAAAACTGGAGCCGCCCTCAACCGGAGGTAGAAGCACTCATGACCCTTCTTAAGGATTACTTGGTCACGGAACTCCGGGAGATGTTGGCTAACAACATCCGTCTTTTGGCCATCGGCGACCTCTCCCGCCTGCCCAAAGAAGTGGTCAGCGCCCTCAACGAAACGATGAAGCTGACGGCTGCGGCTACGGGAATGACGTTGACCTTGGCCTTGAGCTATAGCGGACGAGATGACATCATCCAGGCCATCCGCCGGATCACGGCCAATTCCCGGGACGGCAACCTGACCCCCGAGGACATCGACGAGGGGCTTTTTTCCAAATACCTTTGGACGGCCAGCCTTCCTGACCCTGATTTACTCATCCGCACCAGCGGAGAGGTTCGCATCAGCAACTTTTTCCTTTGGCAGCTCGCGTACACGGAAATCTATGTGACGCCCAACCTCTGGCCGGACTTCAAAAAGGAGGATCTAATCCAGGCTTTGTTAAGTTACCAGGATCGAGAACGTAGGTTTGGCCTGACCAGTGAACAGATCAAAATAGGGGATCGATGATGCATCTGAAGCGCTGGATCTCCGGCCTGATCATGGCTCCCTGCTTGATTCTATTCATCCTCTTCGCCCCCTCTTGGCTTTTTCTTTTGCTGATCCTTTTTCTGACCTTCTTGGGGCTGCAGGAATATTATGCCCTGGCCCTACCAGAACTTGGCCTTAGCAAAAAAATGGTGTCCATCTTTTTGGGCCTCCTCCTCCCGATTTCCCTTTACGCAAAAGATTCCAGATGTTTTCTTGCGGGAATGGCCATGATCCTTATGTTATTGTTCATCCTGGCCCTCTGGGAGCAAAAAGATTTTTCTCTCCGGGTCGATCAGGTGAGCAGGCATCTTCTTGGCCTTTTTTATGTACCCTTTCTCCTGGCTCACTTCATCCTGATGCATAAACTGGAGGAGGGTCGGTTATGGATCCTCTTCACCCTGGTCGTAGTTTATTGCGGTGATACGACAGCCTTTTATGTAGGCCGAACCTGGGGACGGAAAAAACTCGCGCCCGAGATCAGCCCGGGGAAAACGGTAGAGGGGGGCGCGGGAGTAGTCGGCGGGTCCATTGCCGGCGCATTGTTTTTCAAATTTTTTTTCTTTCCCCAGCTCCCGGTTCCCCATGCTTTGGCCTTGGCCGCAGGGGTGGGGATTATCGGGCAATTGGGAGACCTTTTTGAATCGTTGCTGAAACGGAGCGCCCAGGTCAAGGATTCCGGGTCTCTTATCCCCGGCCATGGCGGTCTCCTGGACCGCATTGACAGCGTGCTTTTCGCCGGTCCCTTGGTTTATTATTATGCTTGGGGGGCGGGGCTGGGATGATCCAAGTTTGGAGTTCGGAGTTCAGAGTTCGGAGGATTAAAGTTTTTACTCAGAACTCCGGACTCAATTACCCCGAACTTGGGGCTCTTATCTCCGAACTCCGAACTAAATCCCTCCGAACTTTTTTGCATTCGATATGAAAAAACTATCCATCCTCGGTTCCACCGGCTCCGTCGGAGTCAACGCTCTCGATATCGTCGCCCAGCATCCGGATAAATTCCGGGTTGTGGCCCTGGCCGGGGGCGCCAATCTGAAAAAAATGGAAGAGCAAATTTTGCGCTTTCGCCCGGAACTGGTTGCTTTAATGGATCCAGAATCAGCCAGGCGCCTCCAAGACTCTTTGCTGGGGAAAACAACTCGCATTCTTGCGGGTATGGAAGGGCTGGTGGCCGTCGCCACCCACCCGGAGGCGGAGATGGTCCTCTCCGCCCTTGCCGGCAGTGTCGGTCTTTTACCCACTTTAGCCGCCGTGAGAGCTCAAAAAAATCTGGCCATCGCTAATAAAGAACCTCTGGTCATGGCTGGGGAAATTCTGGTGCGGGAAATTCAAGAAAAAGGCGCACACCTTCTTCCGGTTGATAGCGAGCACAGCGCCATCTTCCAGGCCATGGCCGGACACCGCCAAGAGGACATTAAGCGACTTATCCTTACCGCCTCCGGTGGCCCTTTTTTGCTTACCCCCCTGGACCAACTGGCCACCGTCACCCCGCAACAAGCTTTGAATCACCCCCAATGGCGCATGGGGAAGAAGGTTACGATCGACAGCGCTTCATTGATGAACAAAGGACTGGAAGTCATCGAAGCTCACTGGCTTTTCGGTGTTCCCGCCCAACAGATTGAGGTTCTCATTCACCCCCAATCGATTATCCATTCTATGGTAGAATATATCGACGGGTCGGTGGTCGCCCAGATGTCCATGCCGGATATGCGCGGGCCCATTGCCTATGCCCTCGGCTATCCCGAAAGGTTGGCTTTGCAGCTTCCTTCTCTGAATCTTTTCGAAATCGGCAAGTTAACCTTCAGCCCGGTGGATCAAGAGCGATTTCCGGCCTTGGGACTGGCGTATCGGGCTCTCCAAGAAGGAGGAACCATGCCAGCGGTTCTTAATGCCGCCAATGAAGTGGCTGTGGAGGCCTTTTTACAGGGTCGCTTGGGATTCCTCCAAATCTCCCGTTTGATCTGCAAAACCATGGACCGTCACCGTCCGAGTGAACAACCCAGCCTGGAGAATATCCTCCATGCCCATGCCTGGGCCAAACAAGAGGCCCAACAATTGATCGACCGAGGTAAAATGTGATCACAACGATCATCGCCACCATCATCGTTTTAGGAGTTTTAATTTTCGTCCATGAACTGGGCCATTTCCTCATGGCCAAAAAGTCAAAGGTCGGAGTCATCACCTTCTCCCTGGGTTTTGGTCCCAAGCTATTGGGGAAAAAAATCGGGGAGACGCAATACCAGATATCTCTGGTGCCCCTGGGGGGTTACGTGAAGATGGTCGGCGAAGAGCCGGGAGAAAAAGTCCCACCTGAGCTGGCGGCCAAATCGTTCTCGACCCAGCCCGTGAGCAAACGCCTGGGCATTGTCTTCGCCGGACCTTTTTTCAATTTTCTTTTCGCTATCGTTGCCTTTGCTATCGTCTTCATGGTGGGCATGCCTGCCCTGCTTCCGGAAGTGGGGGAAGTAAAACCGGATTATCCAGCTTTTAAAGCCGGCATCTTGAAAGGCGACCGCATCCTGGAAGCCAACGGATCGCCCCTCAAGCGCTGGGAAGACCTGGCCCAGGTTATCCATGAAAGCAGCGATCGCCCGCTACTCCTGAAGGTGGAAAGGGATAAAAAAATCTTTCAGCTATCGGTTACACCGCAGGTTTCGACCCAGAAAAACATCTTCGGGGATGAAGTGCAGGTTGGTTTGATTGGCATTTCTCCTTCCGGCAATTTTTTCACGGAACGTTTCGACCCCTTCACGGCTGTCTATAAAGCCGTTATCCAATCCTGGCGGATCACGGAATTGACCGTTGTCAGCATCATCAAGATCATCGAGGGGAAAATATCGGTCAAGACCATCGGCGGCCCGATCCTCATTGCTCAACTGGCCGGCCAGCAGGCCAAAGCCGGTCCCCTCAGCTTGATTATTTTCATGGCTGTGATCAGTATTAACCTGGTCATCCTCAATGTTTTACCCATCCCCGTCCTGGACGGATGGCACCTGCTCATCTTTCTCATCGAAGGCATCATTGGCAAACCAGTTAGCTTGAAACTCCGCGAGAGGGCCCAGCAGGTCGGAATCTTCCTCATCATCCTGATCATGCTCCTCGTTTTCTATAACGACCTTAGCCGCATCATAGGGACCCAGTAAAAGATGCTCATCCTGGCCGTGGAAACTTCAACCCCGACCGGCAGCGTAGCCTTGGTGGAAGCTCCGCTGGGCGAAAAAGAAATTTGCCCGGAAGTGAAATGTCTGGGCGAGCATACCTTGAACCTTCCAGGTACTCATTCCGAAAAGTTGATGCCGGCCATAGACAACCTGCTGCGCGAAGCCTCTTTGTCCATTGACGATATTGGAGGAATTGCTTTGGCGCTGGGGCCCGGATCCTTCACTGGTTTGCGTATTGGAGTTTCCACCGTCAAAGGCCTGGCTTACGCTTTGCAAGTACCGGTAGTTGGCGTACCCACTCTGGACGCTCTCGCCCAAAACCTTTGTTACACTCCTTCGCTGGTCTGTCCGGTTCTGGATGCCCGGAAGCAAGAGGTGTACGCGGCTTTATTTCGCGGGGATGGAGGGGGTCGATTGGAAAAAATCAGTGAAGATTGGGTCATCACCCCAGAAGACCTTTGCTCCCGAATTACCGAGAAAGTAATCTTTCTGGGAAACGGTATAGAAGTTTACGGAGAAACCTTCCGGAAAAAGCTTGGCCCCCAGGTCCTCTTTGCTTCCCCAGAGTTTTCCCTGCCCCGGGCCGTTCATGTCGCTCGCCTCAGCCTCCCCCAATTCACCAATGGCCG
>Ga0315295_10004474_pt1 | contig 11931 bp, 13 predicted proteins | sample YL17G14_0_MG_FD_204453 | JGI IMG/M metagenome (GOLD analysis project Ga0315295, IMG submission 204453) | Sediment microbial communities from Yellowstone Lake, YNP, Wyoming, USA - YL17G14_0 | ecosystem: Environmental > Aquatic > Freshwater > Lake > Sediment | place: USA: Wyoming | collected... | reverse complement strand
CGTGGTTGCCGTCGGCGAGACGCTGCGCGACGCCTTTTACCTCGCGCAGACATTGGAAGAGGCGGTGAAGATCTGCGTGATCAAGGACCTTTATGAAGCGAAGCTTCAGCCAGGAAGGGGGATAGCTGAAGCTTCGCTTCGACCAACGTCGGAAACCCGCGCCGACGGGAAAGCCTTCAAAATATTCTCGCCTGAGCAGATCAAGGAGATCGTGCGATGCGTCAATGCCGATGCGAAGTTCCGGGAGCTGGCGACCCAGACGGCCCTGGAGACGAAGCTCGCCGTGGTGATGGACGAGACCCAGGACGCCTACTGTTTTCATTTTTCTCAAGGCGGCATCAAGGATTTCACGAGAGACACCGCAGGCGCCGAGTTTGTCATCTCGGGCAGGGCCGAGTATTGGCGCGCGATCTTCAAGCGCCAGCTCGACCCGTTCGCAGCCACGACCCAGAAGAAGCTCAAGTTAAAAGGCGACTTTGCCAAGATCTCCCGCTGGTACGTGCCGTTCAACAGGCTTTTTGACCTTTGGACGTCAGCGCCGGTGGAGTAGCTTATGCGTTGATCGGCGGATAGGGGGCCGAGGTGGTTCGGCCCACCCGTCCTCGCTCCACCCATTCCCCCCCGTGGGTCCCCTTCCGCTGCGGGCGGATGGGCCGAACCACCTCGGCCCGGACACGCCGTTTAGAGGAGCAATATCATGGATCGTTATAAGATGTACATCGACGGAAAGTTTTGCGAGGCCGAAGGGGGCGCGCTCTGCGAGAGCGTCAACCCGGCGACAGAAGAGAAGATCGCGGCTTTTCCGCGCGCGACCGCCCAGGATACGGAGACCGCCATCAAGGCGGCGCGCCGGGCGTTCGATGAAGGCGAGTGGCCTCGCCTGGGCCTGGCGGAGCGGGGGGCGTATCTTGTGCGCATCGCCCATGAGATCCGCGAAGCGGCCTTCGAGATCGCCCGCATCGAGACCCTGGACACGGGCAAGACGACCAAGCAGACGACGTTTATCGATATCCCGGTCGCGGCCAACGTCTATGAATATTTTGCCGGCGCCGCCGGCGAGATCAAGGGCGAGACCTTTTCGGTACCGGCGCCGGCGATGAGCTACACGCTGCGCGAGGCGGTCGGGGTGGTGGGCGCGATCATCCCGTGGAACTACCCTTTTTTGATGGCGGCCTGGAAGGTCGCCTCTAGCATCATATTAGGTAATACGGTCGTGCTCAAGCCCTCCCAGGAGGCTTCGCTAAGCTGTCTGGAACTGGCGAAGGTCTTTGACAAGGTCGGGCTGCCGGCCGGCGTGGTCAACATCGTGACAGGGCAAGGTTCTGTTCTGGGCCCGCACCTCGCGGAGTCCATGGCCGTTGACATGATCACGTTTACGGGCTCGACCGAAGTGGGACGCGATGTCATGCGGGCCGCCGCATCGAACCTTAAAAAACTCACGCTGGAGCTGGGCGGCAAGTCGGCGAACATCGTCCTGGCAGACGCGGACCTCGAGGCGGCGGCCGGCGGGTCTTTGTGCGCTATCTTCATGAACCAGGGGCAGATGTGTGTGGCAGGGTCGCGCCTGATCGTCGAGGGAAAGATCTATGACAGATTTCTTGAGATGGTGACGGCCAAGACGAAGAAGCTTAAGATCGGCGACCCGCAGGACCCGGCGACGGATATCGGGCCGCTCATCAGCGCCAAGCAGAGACAGAGGGTCTTGGAGTATATCGGCGTGGGCCGCCGGGAAGGCCGGCTGACGGCCGGCGGCGGGGCGCCCAAGAATCTATCCCGTGGATATTATGTCGAGCCGACCATTTTTGCCGATGTGGACAACGGCGCGCGCATCGCGCGCGAGGAGATCTTCGGCCCGGTCCTGTGCGTGCTAAAGGCGAAGGATGCGGACGACGCGCTGCAGATCGCCAATGACACGGATTACGGCCTGGCCGGGATGGTGTGGACAAAGGACGTGGCCCGCGCCGCGACGATCGCCAAAGGGCTGCGCTGCGGCACCGTCTGGGTCAATACGTACGGCGGGTTTTATAACGAGGCGCCGTTCGGCGGTTACAAGCAGAGCGGTTTCGGCCGGGAGCTCGGCCGCGAGGGGCTGTCGGAGCTGACGCAGGTCAAGCACGTCAACATCGACCTGACGCCCGGCGGACGCAGCCTTGTGACGTCGTGGTTCAATGTGTAAGCGATTTGGAACATCGAGAATAGAGAATAGAAGATAGAGGATAGTCAACGCGAAAAGCCAAGGCAGAAGCGGATGTGTCTGTCACAACCGGGTTGAGACAGCCCTTCCCTCAACCTTGACTATTCTCTATCCTCGCCCCTCTATTCTCGGCTTATAGCTTGCTCGGAGCATGAAACTTTTATAAGGAGCTGCTCATGAAGAGAGTGCTTTTCATCATGCCGCCCATCGGCGGGTGGGCGACCCACGGCGTCAATAAGGCGCCTAACCAGTATTACGCGCAGTTGGCGGCCTATATCCGCGCAAAAGAGGTGGGGCAGCCTGTGGTCTTGGACGCGCGCGCGCTGGACCTGACCTATGACGACATCCGGGACAGGGTCCGGGAGATGAAGCCGGACCTCGTCGTCCTAGGCGACATCCTCCATTCGACCGGCGGCCTGGCCGTCATCTGGCACTTTAACAAGACAGCCCGGCTCGTCAAGGAAGTGAGCCCGAAGACGCTTGTTGCGGTCGGAGGGTTGTGGTATTCGGCGCTCTACGAAGAGACGCTGCAGAAGGTCCCGGGTATCGATTTTATCCTCATCGGCGAAGGAGAGCTGACGCTTGAAGAGCTCTGCCGGACCCTCGAGAAGCCGGGCGCGGACTTTTCTAAGATCCCGGGGTTGGCTTCTTGTCAGAACGGCCAGATAACCGCCGGGCCGCACCGCGAGCTCATCAAGGACATCGATATCCTTCCTATGCCCGCCTATGACCTTTTTCCGATGGAAAAGTACGTCAACCACACGTATTGGACCCATTTCTGCGAACTCTTCACGTCGCGCGGATGTCCGGGCGGATGCTCGTTTTGTTACGAGTGGAGCCAGTATGACCCGCGCTATCCCAAGGACTTCGTCTCTTGGCGGTCGCATTCGGCCGGTCGCATCGTCCAGGAGCTCGATCTGTTGACCAAGAAGTTCGGCGTCCAGACCGTCGTCTTCCAGGACGACGCCTTTAACGTCAACCCCGACATGGTCAGGGGCGTGTGCGAAGGGATCCTGGAAAAAGGCATCAAGCTGAACTGGGTGATCTTGGGCCGCGCCGACGACTGGTCGCGACAGGAAGACATCGTCCCCTTGATGAAGAAGGCCGGCCTTTTCATGGGCCTCGTCGGAGTCGAGGTCGGCGATAACGCGGACCTCTCGCGCATCGGAAAGGGTGTGACGGTCGCGCAGATCAAAAAGACCATCGATGTCCTGCGCCAGAACGACATCGCCACCATCGGTACCTTTATGATCGGTTTTGAAGATGACGATGAGGAGAAGATCAAACAGCGTTTTCAGTTTGCCGACGAAGTGGACCCTGACGTCTTCGCCCTCCAGTTCGTGACGCCCGCGCCCGGCTCCCCGTTGTGGAAGAAGCTGGTCAAGGAAGGGGTCCTCGATCCGGACAAGATCGATCTGATCGCGTGGGACTTCCAGCACCCCGTCGTGCCAACGCGGTTCCTGTCGATCGAAGAGGTGGGGCGCCTGGGGTCGTGGTGCATGCGCGAGTTCTTTTCCCGGCAGAGCCGCATCCACCGCATCATGTCAGGCCGGTACTCGGATCTCGCCAAGCTGTGCATCAAGGACTTCATGGCGAATATCTCAAAATTTGAGGCGGCGGCCACGAAAGGCAATCTCTATGTCTGATACGGCCAAGATGACGTGGGAGAAGACGACCGAAGAGCGGTTCAAGAAGATGCTCGCGAAGATGCCGATCTTCCACCGGCACATGACAGAGATCGGCGCGACCCAAAAGGCCGAAGAGAACGCCCGGTCGCGCGGGGCGCGTGCCGTCGAGGAGGTGGACCTGATGCAGGCGATGTTCACCGAGGTCCCGCTCCAGTTCTATTCGCTGATGATCCGGCTCTTGGATGACGTCGGATTCGATTACAAGAAGTATGATCTGCCGCGCCGCCGGTCCAACGGATGAACGAAAACAGGCATGGGGTCTTGGTGCACAGCGCCCCGCAGGCGGTTTTCCCCGAGATCGTGGCGTGGGGGGAGGCTTCCTGGTGGCCGCGCAGGTCTCTGATGCGCTTTGTCCGCCTGACCGACGGCTTTGTGGGCGCGGGCACGCGCTACCGGCAGGAGGTGCGGCTTCCCTTTGCGCCGTCCTGGGACGCGAAGGTCACCGCGGTGACGATGACGTCCATCACGCGGACGTTCCTGAACGGCATGTTCAACGGTTTTGAGACGGTGAGCCTCCGGCCTCAGGCCGAAGGCACGTTCGTCGAGTATCGGATGTGCTATGAGATAAAGGGGGCGGCCAACTGCGTGATGTGGTTTTTGGCCTTTCGGTATCTGCACGACGCCAACATCCGCCGGATCCTTAAGAATCTGAAGCGGTTTTGCGAGCGCAGGGACAAAAAATGAAGATAGCGGTGATCGGTTTGGGCGCGATCGGCGGGCTCGTGGCCGGATACCTGAAGGCCGCGGGCGCGCACGTGGTCACCGTCGGAAGGCTCGAGCAGAAGAAGCAGATCGAGCGCTACGGCCTGGAGATCGAGGGCGCGCGCGGCCGCTCCCTGCACTACATCGACGTGAAGACGCGCCTGGAGGAAAAGGTAGATCTGGCAATCCTCGCCGTCAAGACGCAGGACATCCGCGACGCGGTCGATAAGTCGCGCGATTTCCTCGTGGACGGCCCCCTCATCCTTTCGACGCAGAACGGCGTGCGGGCCGACAAGCTCCTGAGCCTCATGCTGGGGAACGAGAAGCTTGTCTCGAGCATCGTGATGTTCGGGGCGACCTATGTCCCCTTTCATCGCGTCGTGCATAACTTTGAGGGGAACTGGCTGGTCGGCCGGCCGTTCGGCGCCAACGATGAGGCGGTGGGCCAGGTCGCGGCCCTTTTGAAGCCGGCCTTTTCCGTCGTGCCGGTCGAGAACATCGGCGGGATGAAGTGGACCAAGGTCTTTGTCAACATGAGCAACGGCATCCCGGCGGTCCTGGGCAAAAGCATGCAGGAGACGTACGCGGACCTCGCGATGTGCGGGTGGGCGCTCAAGATCCTGAAAGAGGGCTTTGACGTCGTGGACCAGCTCAAGATCGAGCTCCTCGACATGCCGGACTTCGAGGTGAAGAAACTCAAGGGCCTGGCCCAGATGCCGGCAGAACAGGCGGCGCCGATCTATTCGGGGATCATGACCAAACTGAGCGACCAGCCGCTCTACGGCTCGATCCTGCAGAGCATCCAGCGTGGCCGGCCCAGCGAGATCGATTTCATCAACGGCGAGGTGGCCAACCAGGCCAAGACCCATAACATCGACGCCAAGTTGAACACCCGCATCACCGAGCTCGTGCACAAGGTGGAGGCGGCGAAAAGCTTCATGACGCCCGAGGCGTTCAGCCAGGACATGGAGCGGTGCCTCCAGATAAAACGAGAGGATTTCTTTTAATGGGTGTATTGAAACAGGCTGCTTATTTGAGCAGATAGATGACGGAGACCCATGACTTCCGCAGACAATCAGAAGTTTTTCGGCAAACGTCGGCAAGGGATTGCGACGCGTGCGGAGGGGCGGAACTATGCGTCGAGCAGCGCGTCGCAAACCGCCGCCGACGGCGAAAAACTTCGTCTGCGGGGGTCATGGGTCTCCGTCATCCTCTGTTGCTCATAAATCGATTCTGGGCTATATGAGGAGCGCGCGATGGAAAAGAGTTTCAGCGAGATGAGGAAGATCGTCAAGAAGAAGCGGGTGAAGTTTCCGCGGCTGCGGGCGACCGTGACCAAGCAGGAAGGATACTGCTACCACATGTATAAGGTCGGCGACACGTTCACGTTCGGCGATTTCACGCATCCGCCGACGGACTTCTGTCTGGGGGCGGTGCACTCCATGTTTCCATGCATGTACGCGCTGACGTTCGGCGCCGAGTTCCCGTTCATGGAGAACATGAAGTCGTTGCGCACGACGTGCCCGGATGGAAAGAAGGTGGAGTTCCTGATCGAATTGATCGACGACGACGGGAACCTGATCGAAAAGAAGCGTTCGGGCCCGCCGCCCGGCCCCAACCCCAAGACCCTGGACATCGAGGTCAAGGAATGCACGGGCAAGTGTTCTTACAAATATCAGGTAGGCGATAAGGTGACTGTCAGGGGGTTGAAGCTTCCCGACGGTTTCTGCGGCGCGGCGTACCACATGCTCTTTCCGCTGCTCTTCGCCCTCAATTTCGGCGCGACGTTCCCGTTCATGGAGGACCCGAATTCGCTGGACACGGCGACTTGCCCTGACGGGGGACATGTGATATTCAAAGTAACGCGGACGCAAGACGATAAGAAGGGACTATAGACGATAGACTATAGACTATAGTCTAAAGCCAGTGGACGCTTTTTTAAGTCGTCAGCCGACGATGTCGGAAGACGGAGGACGGAGATTGGAAATTAAAAATTGGATCTTGTTTTTTCCGACATCCGACTTCCGTCTTCCGATTTCCGGTTCATGGTTTGACCATAGTCTATTGTCTATTGTCCATTGTCCATTCATGTCTTTTGACTTATAAAACAGGAGCACGCAGAGCATGAGACGACGGGTCGTGGTGACGGGCGTGGGGGTGATATCGCCCAACGGGATCGGCAAGGAGAACTGCTGGAAGGCGATGACAGGGGGCGTGTCGGCCATCCGGCTCGTCGACATGTTCGACGTGTCGATGTTCCGGACGCGCATCGCCGCGTACTCGAAGGAGTTCGACCCGTTTGCGCTGGGCTTGGACGAGGAAGAGGTCAAGCGCATGGACCGCTATGTCCAGTTCGGCGTGATCGCCGGCGACATGGCGATCAAGGATGCCGGGCTTGATTTCGGCAGGATCGACCGCACCCGCGTAGGCGTGAGCCTGGCCAATGCCATCTGCGGCACCAAGTATATGGAAGAGGAGTTTGCCCTGGTGACGGACAACGGCCGCAATCCCATCGACCCGCGGCTGGTGCGGCCTTACCTTTATGATGCGTCGATGTTCAACACGCCCTCCGCGGAGCTCTCGGCCCGTTACGGCTTGAGGGGGCTGTGCAACACCATCTCCACGGGGTGCACGGCGGGCACGGACTCCATCGGCTTCTGCTATGAATCGATCGTGGACGGCGACGCGGATATCATGATCGGCGGCGCGGCAGAGGCGCCGCTGACGCCGATTACCTTCGGCGCGTTCGACGTCGTGAGCGTCCTGTCGGCGCGCAACGACGAGCCCACCAAGTCGTCGCGGCCGTTCGACAACAAGCGCGACGGTTTCGTCCTGTCGGAAGGCGCCGGCCTCCTGGTCCTGGAAGAATTGAGCCACGCCTTGAAGCGCGGGGCGCCCATCTACTGCGAGGTGATCGGCTATGGCACATGCAACAACGCGTTCCACATGACCGACCTGCCGGCGGACGGCCTGGCGATGGCGACGTGCATCAAGCTTGCGCTCGACGACGCCGGGGTCGCAGCGCGGGACATCGACTACATCAACGCGCACGGGTCTTCGACGCGCATGAACGACGTCTTCGAGACGAACGCTTATAAGATCGCCCTGGGCGAAGACGCCTACCGGATCCCGATCAGCTCGCTCAAGTCCATGATCGGCCATCCGCTGTCGGCGGCCAACGCCATCGAGATGGTCATCGTCGCGATGATGTTCAAGAGGGGCCTCATCCCGCCGACCATCAACCAGGAAGTCCGGGACCCGCAGTGCGACCTTAATTATATTCCCAACAAGGCCATCGAAAAGAAGGTCGACATGGTCTTAAAGACCAGCAGCGGCTTTTCGGGGATCCATTCGAGCCTGGTCATGAAGCGTTACGGGGAGGGCCGGCTATGACACGCATCGCCATCACGGGGTTCGGCATCGTCACGCCCTCCGGCGTCGACAGGAAACCGTTCTGGGCCAACATCAAGGCCGGCCGCCCGGCCATAAAAAAGATCGAGCGCTACGACGCCTCGTTGTATCCGTCCCACATCGGAGGGATGGTGCATGACCTCGACGCCTATTCGCACGTCTCCTCGCGCCTCTTGCAGAAGATCGATCCTTTTTCACACATGGCCCTGATCGCCTCCGAGATGGCGCTCAAAGACGCCGGCATCGACCTCGCCAAAGAGAACCTCAACCGCGTCGGCATATTCATGGGCAATGCCTTGGGCGGCTGGCTGTATGGCGAGACCGAGTTGCGGGACCTCTATATCGAGGGCCGGGAGGGCGTGAGCCCGTACATGGCCTCGGCGTGGTTTCCGGCGGCGCCGCAGGGGCAGGTCTCCATCTATTACGGGATCAAGGGGTATTCCAAGACCATCGTCTCTGACCGCGCCAGCTCCCTGATGGCGATCGGCCACGCGGTGAAGGTCCTTCAAAAAGACAAGGCGGATCTCATCCTTGCCGGAGGCATGGAGGCGCCGCTCTCGCCGTACGGGCTTTTGTGCTGCAACACGAACGGTGAGCTTTCGACAAAAAACGAGACGCCGGAAGAGGCGTACCGGCCTTTTGACAGGCGGCGCGACGGTTTTGTCGTGGGCGAGGGTTCCGGGATCATGATCCTGGAAGGCGAAGGGCGCGCGAAGAAGAGGTCGGCGCGCGTCATGGCTTACATCACCGGGTACGGCACGACATGCGACGGCTTTGACCGCATCAAGCCCAACCCCGACGGGAAGGACTGCGGCCGCGCGATCAGGATGGCCCTGGACCAGGCGAAGACGAGGCCCCAGGACATCGATTACATCTCCCTGGACGGCGCGGCAACGCGGGAAGGCGATGTCAGCGAGGTCCGGGCCGTGCGGGAGGTCTTTGGCGAAGCGGCCCGGAAGATCCCCGCCAGCGCGCCTAAGACGATGTTCGGCAACCTCTTGGGCGCCTCCGGCGCGGTGGACATGATCATCGCGCTGCTTGCCATGGAACACAGCCTGGTCCCTCCGACGCTGAACCTAACCGAACCCGATCCGGCGTGCGCCGGATTGGATTTTGTCACGGATAAGGCGCGGCCGCAGGCGATCCGGAAGGCGCTGATCATTTCCCGCGGCCGGGGTGGCATCAACGCGGCGCTGGTGATGGAAAAGGCATAAGAGAAACCAAATAGCTAATGGTCACCAAGTCACCGTGGATAGCGTTACGGAAGCAGTCACCAAGTCACCAGTACAACCATTCGTTCGTTGAAGCGGCGTAGGAAGTCAGGAGGGAAGATGGGAACGAAAGAAAAGGTCAAAGATGTCATCGTGCATCTGTTGAAGGTTAGGCCGAACGAGGTCAAGGACGAGCAGTCTCTGGAGCAGTCGCTGGGCGTGGACTCGACGGAGATGGTCGAGGTCGTCATCGCCCTGCAGAAGGAGTTCGGCGTCCAACTCGCAGAGAAAGAGGTCGCCAAGCAGCACTCTGTCGAACAGATCGCTCAGGTCATCGATGCCAAGAAGGCGTAAAGGGGATGTCCATGCTGGAGAGATTGAAGCGTTTTGAGAAAGAAAACAGGGCCCTGAGGGTATTTGGTTGGGTGCTTGTGGCGTCGGTGGTCCTCTCCTGGGTCCTTATCTGGCTCAACGCCGAAAAAGTGACGCGATGGGCGATGACGCCCAGCCTGGTCGAACGGGGGCCGATACAGAAGTTAGACGGGATGGTGCCACAGACCGAGCGGGAAAAACAATTGATCGCCGTCTTAAGAGAGACGATCGTGGTTCCGGGCACGATCATAAAAGTTTTCACGATCCGTTTTCTTCAGATCACTTCCTTTGTCTTGGGGGTGTTTATGCTTGGTTTTGCGCATTCCCAGCAGCGACTCATTAACCTTGTGAAGGAGGCCACGAACGCCCCGTAAAGTTCGCGGAAAGTCCCATGTGCCATGTGCCGTGCCGAGCCCTTGTCGTGTTAGCCATCTTGATCCTGGCGGGCTGTGGACAGGATACGGACACGAGGGTGTTCATCCGAAATTCTTCTTTTAGGGGGACGCAAAGGTTCGGTGCCAACGAGGGGTCAGAGTATACTGGAACCTCGTCGCAGTATGACAGCGACTACGGATATTCGACCAGCGACATTGCAGGAGGCGGCTCCGGTTTCACGGAGCAAAGGACACGCGAAGACGGCCGTCAGCTCAATATCGAAAGATATCCCTTCGGACAAAGAAAGGGGGAGTCCATCTGGGCGCACTGATGGCGCATGGAGGGACGCAAGGAAATGAAGATCATCGATCTGAGCCTGCCTATTGACGATACGCTGGTGGAGACGCACGCCGCTTCCGTCGACCGCATCACGCATGCGGCAGGTGTCGAACACTTCAACGAAGTCGTGATGGCAAAGCAGCCCGGCGGCAAGGAGCGCTTTGCCAAAGGGGAGAGGGTGGCTCGGCCCGACGAGGTGCCGGACGCCGAGATGCTGTCGTTGGAGATCGTCCACGCGTCGGTCCATATGGGTACGCACGTCGACGCGCCGTTCCATTACGGCAGCCGCTGTTTGGGCAAGCCCGCGAAGATGATTGCCGACGTGCCGCTGGAATGGTGCTATGGCCCGGGCGTCGTCCTGGATTTCACGCACCTGAAGTACCCGAAGAACATCACCCAGGATGAAGTCGTCAAGGCGCTCGCGAAGGCCGATTATAAGCTCAAGGCCGGCGACATCGTGCTCATCCACACCGACGGGGACAAGCTTCTCGGCACGCCCGATTACGTCCACAAGTATGTCGGCATGCTGCCGGAGGCCTTGAACCTTATTCTGGACCAGGGCGTGAGGATGCTGGGGATCGATACGATAGGCCTTGACCGGCCGTGCTTCGAGATGTTCAAAGAATTTTTAGAGACCAAAGACAAAGCCAGGATCTGGCCGTGCCACTTTCTGGGCCGCAAGCGGGAATACTGCCACATGGAGCGGCTGGGCAACCTCGGCGCCCTCCCACGGCCGCACGGTTTTACGGTGTCCTGCTTTCCGGTGAAGGTCCGCCATACCGGCGCCGGCTGGTGCCGCGCCGTGGCGCTTGTCGAGGATTGACGGATGTTCAAAGACGAGACAAAAGAGCCTATTTCTTTTGTCTCGGTTATGGCCCGGCTGCGGGTGGCCGAGGCGGGATGCCCCTCCGCGCGCAGCGGAAGGGGTCCCACGGGGGGATGGGTGGAGCGAGCACGGAGGGGTATCACGCCTCGGACAGGACCCGCCGGCTCGGCTATCCTAATGTAGAACGAGTATATCAGACTTTTTGTTCTATTCGTTGAACGCTCAACTTTATGAAGGAGGAGAGCATGGGACATACCCAAAACTCGATCCTGATCAACGCGCCGTATGAAAAGGTGTTCGACATCTCGAATGACATCCCGCGCTGGACGCAGTTATTCGGCACCGAGTACAAGGAGGCAAGGGTCGTCGAAAGGAAGGGCAACAGGATCGTTTTTCAGCTGACCGACGACGAGAACCGCTCCTGGCAGTCGTTCCGCCTCCTCCACAAAGAGAGCCATTACGCCTACGCGGAGCGCCTGGACCCGAAGTTCCCCTTTGAGTTCATGAAGATCGTCTGGCTCTACACGCCGACGCCCGAGGGCGTCCTTTTGACGTGGATCCAGCACTTCACGATGGACAAGAAGGCCAAGTTCAACGACGAGCAGGTCGAGGGTTTCATCAACAAGCACTCCAAGGACAACCTGCAGATCTTCAAGAATGTCATCGAGCGCGAAAGCAAGGCCTAGGCGGAGGAGACGGGTAGGTCGTCTGGGATGTGTTGATAGTTTAAGACCGAGCTCAAGAGGACAACGCTACGGGGCCGTCGCCGGGATCACCCTAGCCCCCCGGCCCCCCATTGGGGAACCCTCCCGT